>ERZ1034687.164-NODE-164-length-43373-cov-32.845399_pt1 | contig 43373 bp, 67 predicted proteins | sample MGYA00520704_ERZ1034687 | MGnify/ENA primary metagenome ERZ1034687 (study PRJEB33766, sample SAMN09781762) | gut metagenome | biome: gut microbiome | host: Homo sapiens | place: Madagascar | study: EMG produced TPA metagenomics assembly of the PRJNA485056 data... | reverse complement strand
AGCTGGTCCGCTGTGTGGGTGTTCTTCTTATTCGTGAGTTTCCTCATATCAACGCATGACTGCTCCAGCGGTCGTGCGCTCATAAAAGGGGTAGAGCCCCGAAAGACTCTACCTCTGATTCAAGAAGCAATATTGTATGTAAAATGGTATCCATAGGCCATATGACCTTCGTGAGATGCTGAGTAATAAATACTATCTTCTGGGATGCCAGTTTCTTTAGCTGCTTCTTTAACGTTTTTATAAGTGATATTTGTTTCAACACAATGTACTTGACGACCGTAAAGTTGAGTCCGTTGACTTTTTACACGAGAGTCAACAACACCATATTTTTCGTATTCATCAAGTTTTGCAAAGTGATGTCCATGTGCAGAGTAGTTTTTATGATTAACTACTTTCCCGATCATTGATTGAGCGATACCATATCGTTCTGCACAGGCTGCAATAGACGGAAATACTTCTTTTGTGTCTAAGTCAATAGCAGGAATCGGGGGAGCATTTGTTGTACCCCAAAATTTCCCTTTTCGAGATTCAGACATATGTTTAACGTGCTCTGAGGATTTCTTTTTCCCGTATAATGGATTTTCTGGACCCTTAAATCCACATCCAAGATCTCCACCAGGACTTACGTTATATAACAATTCTGGATTAGAATCGTGCACTTCGGCAATCAATTTTATTTCCAAATCTTTTGCTTCTTGCTGCGATAAATTGTTTTGAACAATAATATGCTCAAATCCATCCCAACCATATTTTTTTATAGCATTATAAAAATGGTTTTGATGTTGACCAATATATCCAATTCCATTTCTCCATCGAATGTTTGGATTGTTACCATATCTGGTTAATCCAATATATAACTTCCCATTTATTTTATTAATATGCTTATAGACACAATACGTATTTTCACAACTATCCAATTTATCACCTCATAAAATAAAATGGCGTGGTCGTATTTCAGACCACGCTTTATTTATTTTTACTCTTGGCCGTTTTCAAAGACCATATCAAAAATTTGACCTTCAGAATCGGCCATAACGTCAAAAGTCATAGTCATAGAGACAGGATCACCGGTGTTCTGCCAAGACAGCTCGAAAGCAGCCTGAGGAGCAGCCTTGTACCAGATCGGATGTGCTTCGACAATCTCATCGTTCTCGGTCTTGTAGGGGACAGAGCCTTCGACACGATATGCCTTGGGGAAATTGCGGCTGTCGAGTTTGATAACCTGAGGCTTAGCGGCCTTCTTGTAGTAGTACACAACGTACTCAACACCACTCTCGACAGTAACAGTGACTTCCTTATCAGCAACGGTAGCAGTCAACTCGGTACCCAGATCGTCGTCGGCCTTAAAAACCTGAACGTAAGTACCTGCTGCAGCATCAGTCAGAGTCAGCTTAGTAGTATCAGCAGCAGTGACCTTCTCGCGCTTCAGGAAATTAGCCTCAGTGCCCAGATCGTTACCAGACAGCATCTGGAAGACCTTGACGGGATACACCTGGGCCTCAATGGTCAGAGTGCCGGTACGAGAACCGTCGAACTGCACGCGGTTGGGAGCGCCCTGACCGCCAGTAGCAAACACACGGTCACCTTCGAAAGAAGTAGAAGTGACATTAGCCCAATCGACATTCAGGAACATCTTCTTAGTGGAATAGTCCATCAGCATCAGGTCAGCAACTTCGCGGTTAGCAAAATTAGCATTCTTATTAGCCATAATTGTTATCCTCCTATGTTTTCATCTTTTTTATCGATGCGTTCTATCCACTGTGACGGGTCATACTTTCCGCCCCAAACTGAATAGTTCATCTCTGCGATATTTAATTGTTTTGCCTTCATCAGTTGGGAGAACGTGTCTCGTATCTGACCAATGGTGAGGGCGCAAATATTTGAATAATTCAGACTTTGATGAAATGTACACAACAACGAGATCATATTAGGCAGCTCCAAATTGGGGTCGCCTTTTTTTGTTTTTGTGAACTCTTTCTTCTTTTTCTGAAACCTCTCCCAAAACAGCCGATCTTTTTCGGTTCTAAACTTTGGATTTTCTTCGGGTATATCATCATCCGCAATATCAAGTAGCTGCAAAATTACTTGAACAACTGTCTTGTAATTTGATTTATTAACAAAGCCGCCAATTGACGCATTGCCTTTTGAATCGACTTGTTTATCAATCAAAATTGCACGATATTTTTCATCCCACTCCAAATTACCGATAATAAAAAGAGCCAAACCCGAAATCAATTCGGATCTGGCTTCTTCGTTGGCTGTTAGGATATCGAACATTGTCATTTCATTTTTTTGTTCATTTGTGAACTCATTCCACGGATTTTCTATCTTGGCATCTGTCGAGAAGTCCGTGAAATATTTTTCTGGTGTATACAAAAATAAAGTCAATACTCGCTGATACTGGTTGTAGCCGAGCTTCAAAATATCTCCAAGAATAGGGGAGTGAATTCGACCTACTTCGCGTAGCATGACCCCATAAGGGCTGATATGGTCTATATAATTTAATCGAATCATCGTCTTGCCCTCCGAAAAGTTCCAACGCGATAAACGAGCATACGACCATAATAGGGCTGTGCTGGTTTATAAATACTGCTGCCCACCCATTCAAGTGGACCAATTCCAAATTCAGCGTTGCCGTTTAAAATCTTATCAACGTCACTTACGAGAATATCAATTCGAGTACCAGCTTGTCCTTTGCGGCGATAGGTCTGCATGAGATTTTTGCTGCAATATGCGAACACATAAATCGTCATGTCTGTAATCGTATCGCCATTAGTTTCTTCCGGCACTACCTCAACACATAAAAACGTTTTAGAATTTTCTTGAGTATCTGGAACGAACTCGTATTTAAAAACACAGCCACCCTTTCCTGACCCATCCTTACCAAGCAGGGCAGTTTCAGGATCTTCAATATTGTCAACGTCGCCCAGAAGAACATCGAGAATATTATCATCGTTTATCAGCTTTGATACGACTTTATTTTTGAAAGAACCAATCTCTTCCAAATTCATATCAGATCACCTCCAAATCAATATCGGCGGTTAATTTGCCTGACTGAACTGTCAAAGATACAATGGTTCCAATCAGCTTGGGATTATCAGCACAAACTACTTTACATTTTGCGCTAGACACAGAATCTTCTGCGTTCTTAAAATGAATCTCGTCAGGAACATGATCGCCCTGTAAAGTCCAATTTGCCGTTTCACACGTTTCACTATCGATTTTTGCTGTAAACAACTTACCGAAACCGCCAGCTTGAACTGTCGGAGCTCCAGTAAAATCAATACTGAGAACATATTCTGGTTCAGCCTCCTGCGGTGGATAGACGACCTCTGGCGGAATTTCTTCTGTATCTTCAATAGGAACATAGTCACATATCATCTTCTCAGCATTGTCAGTCTCTGGATTATATAGATCCTGTTCGACATTAAAAGAGAGAAATCCGACCTGTTCGTTATTGTAGTCAATGCGGCTTGTCATTTGATCGACCGAAGTAATACGATATGTTTTAGGCACATCGTTAATAATTTCTAGCATTAGCCGCTTACCAATATTAAGATTGGCAGAATATTCATCGAAAGGCATCTGGATACGGAATTCGCGAGTAGAATAACTCATCTGCTTATTCTCTTCCAGATTGGAATAATACGGCTTTTCAACTGTAGCCCACAAAGAATGAATCTTGTGAGAATTATCGTCTTGCCATTTGATTTCCTTTCGACAAATCTGAATACGTCCGCGTACTGTAATTTCGTCTTCTGGATCTCTTTCTGTAATCAACCAGTGGCTCTTGCTCCAATAGACGATGCTTCCAATAGAAAAGTCTTCGCCCGGCAGAGTATGAATGATTTTTTGATCCATAACAGTTGAAGAAATGATATTTAATTTGCGTGGCACGTCATCAATCGTAACATCTTTAAAAGATGGTTGTACAGGAGCCAACTTATTTTGGTCGTGAATTGACTTGTTAATTATTCTGTCACGCTGAGTCGGTCCATTAAGTTTAAGCATTTTTCTATATTCTGATCGAGTCATAAGCCACCGCCTTACTCAGTCAGCTCAGAAACCTTGTTTACTCTGAACGAGTAGCCATTCATTTCGGCTTTCAATTTTCGTTCTGAATACTGTAACAAGTCTTTCATCTGCTCCAATAGCTTAGCGGGGGAGAACATAGAGAAATCTTTTGTACTCATGGCATTTTTTAGTGCGTCAGAATTAAAGACGTAAGGCTCTAACCAGTGAACGATCATGCTCAGTGCGAGTATACTTTGTTCTTTACGAGACAAAGTGATGTTAAACTCCTCAAGCTCTTCGTCATAATCAGTCAGATCTTTAGCACAGATATCTGCAAAATCGTCAATCGCTGCCTGAAGCAGGTCTTTTTCGACAGCTGCAAACATTTCGTCTGTGTAGCCTTCTTTGTCATAATCTTTGATTCGCCCACGACAGCGGGCATAGATACTTTCAAAAGTGGTTGCCATAGCCCGCCTCCTTTATTTAGATGGTATCTTCCAACTCAACATCCAGGGAGTCCTCCAGCGCTTTGATAGCACTGCGACTGTCCAGCTCACCAGAATCAATCTTCTTCTTAGCCTCAGATGCGATGGCGTCCTTAGTGCCGCCCGGCAAAGTGGGCACGATCTCCTTGATTTCGTCGGCGGACATATTAAATACATCCTCGAAGTCATCAGTAGACAGGCTATTCTGATAGTAACGACCAACACCCAGCTTCTTGATAACTGCAGGGTCATCAATCAAAATCCAATTTTCCTCAAAGAAACGGCGCTGATTGCCACGCATAGAAACGAGTTCGCGATACTCCATCTCCTGAATCTCGCCCAGACCGCTCCACTCGACTACATAGCCGGGATTCAGTGAGGACTTATAGATCAGGTTGCCAGAGACACCGCTTCGGCACTCGACCATAGTTTCATTCGTAATCTCTGCGGTAGAAACAACGGGCTGCTCAACAGTGGTCTTTGCAGTAGTTGCCTTGGTAGCCGCAGCTTTTGTAGTTGCACGTCTTGCCATTATTTCCTCCTATATAATAAGAAACGGCAGGGAAACCCCTACCGCCTATGTAACATTTTAATTTGATGATCAGGACATCTTGTACATGCCAAAGTCACGATCAAAGATAACGGCAATGCCGGTGCGCTTCATCATCAGGAATTCCTGAGTCATATCAGCGTTGTCCATGGGGTTGCCCATTAGCATGGTGACATCGCCCTCGGTAACGCGCTTAATAGGCTTGGTATCGCCAGCAAACACGTAGATGACATCGTCGCTCAGCAAGAAGTCGTCGGTGCCGTCCTTGTGACGCTGCTTTACAGCCACCAAAGGAGTGCCGGCCAGATGACCAATATAGCCCATTGCGTAAACATCTTCCTTGGCGGAATCAGACATAGTAGCGGTCTTGATCTTGCGCAGAGCCTTCTTAGTACCGATGATAACAGCAGACTCGCCAGTAGAAGTCTCAACGTGCTCGATCAGATCCAGCAGCTTCTCTTCATCATAAGTACCAGTCACAGTATAGGGAGCCTGCAGCTTGGAGAACATGCCGGTGAAAGCAGCATATGTAGCATCCAGCTCCTGCTTGGTGAAGGACTTGCCGACCAGATCAACAAACTTGTTGAAATCGATACGGCCAGCCAGCACGCGGTTCAGCTCCTCATAGATCTTCACGGCACGCAGCTGGGTGTTGACAGTGATGTCCTGACCACCCTCGATGCGCTGACGACGAATGCCCTGAGTACCTTCAGCGATATCAGCAACAGCAAACAGGCACTCCTTCTCGATATGGAACTTATTGGTGTCGCCCAGAGACATATTGCGATCCTCGACCATGTTCATGAAGAACTCGTCACCCTTCAGACCTTCCTCGTGGATAACATTCACCAGTTCCTCAACAATTGCGAAGACCTGAGCACACTTGCCGTCACGAACAGCCTTAATATCCAGCTTAGTAGAGCCGCCGTTTGCCTCAATCAGAGCCTTGCGCAGAGCCTCCTGAGTATCATTAACAGAGTAATCACCGGCGACGTGACCCTTGTAGCCATCAACAGCCAGCTTGATCAGATTAGAATCAATAGCCATGGTATAAACCTCCTATAATAAAAATGGCCGCCCGCTATTACACGGACGGCGCTATGTTAATTTCTTGAACTTTGGGATCACTTCAGGCCGATGTAGAAGTAGGTATACTTGCCCTCACCAAAACCGACAGTCTCCTTCTCCAGAATGGTGCCGAAAGTAGCATCGCCCTTAGAATCTTCAACCTTGATCTTGGTAGAACCAGCGGTATAACCAACGGTCTTGCCAATCTCGGGAGTACCCTCGAAAGCCTCAGCGGTCACAGAGAAACCGCCCTTAGAGTCCAGAGAATATGCGCGAATGGTCTTACCTGCCTCATTGACCCACTCAGTCAGATAGTGAGCGACAGTCTGATCATAGAACAGTTCCTCTTCTGCAATCACATACAGATCCTCAGCCACAGCGCCAGCAGCGGGAGCAGTAGCCTTGTAAGCCTCACGCCCCAACTTCTCACCCAGAACAACGATGTTACCGTTGTCAATTGCTGCGGGAGCATCGCTAGAATAGAAAATCACACTTGCCAGCTGCTCACCATTCTTGGTGCCACCCAGATTATCAGTGCGCACAACAGCATGCTTAGTATTTGCCATAATTATGTACCTCCTAAAATTTTGAATTATTTACTTGCCGAGATAGTGTTCCATCAGGCCACCATACGCGGCGTCTGAACCGTTCTGGGTGCCACCCACGCCAAAGCGGACAGTTCCTTTGTTGTTAGTAGTGGGAACATAAGAGAACTCAGCGGACTGACGGCCAACCAGCGCATAGCACTTAGTCTCCAGCTCAGCATAAGTAATCTCCGTGTTCTCCTTTAGTGCGGTATATTCCGCATTTGCGCCCAGCTTTTCATCCATAATAGAGAACAGCTCGTCACGCTTAGCCTTTTCTGCTGCGGCGACTGCCTCAGCTTCGGCCTGCTGATATGCTTCCAGCTTAGGTTTGATTTCACTAACTTCATTAGCTGCTTTAGTAAAGCTGTCAGACAGCTCAGCGATTTTGTCAGTCAGAGTAGTAAAGGCGGCAATAGTGCCAGGCATCACTTCACCCTCATCCCAATCCTCATATGTAACCTTCATGCGCTTGATATTCTCATAATCCAGAACAACATTGTCGCCATTCATAGAGTAGGGAATGCCCATCAGCTGCCATGTCTTGGAGCAACGAACCACCACTGTTTCTGGCATCAGATCTTCAAAATAGAAATCTGGAATCATATACTCAGAATCCCAACTAGAAGGATGAGTGTGCTCGGCAAGCTTAGTACCGATCTCGTCCATCAGCTGAACTGTAGTTAGAGCAAACTCCTTGTTTTCAGTAGCGGTGGGCTCATCTTCAGATGCCGGTGCTGTATTTTCAGTCGGAGCAGATTCACCCTCGCCCTCATTTTCTGCAGCATTTTCAGCCGCATGAGTCTCACCTTCACCATCTGCCGAAGTAGTATTCTCGGCAGTCTGGACGTCGGGCTCCTGTACTGTATTTTCTGCCGGAGGAGTCACGGTTTCAGGATTTTCGACCACGGTCGTATTCTTCTCGTTTTCATTCATTGGTGTTTTATCTCCTTTCTCCTCATCGGATGGATTTTCATTTTTTGCAGAATAATTCTGCTGGAGAGACTGATACTCATAGAGACGCTCTCGAATTTGAGATGTGATATCGTCAACAGAAAAATTGGCGGTTACACAGCTCCCAGTCATTGCGGGTTGAATTTTCGGATCGGTGGTCGACAGAATGCAGCAACCATCAAACTTAAAAGACGAAACGGGAGTAATTCCATCATCGCGTTTCGTCTCGCAAATCATATCGGTCAGCTCGACGCTGTGGTTTTTTGTTACATCGCGAGTGAAAATATCTACTGGGTCGCTAAACTTTGTCCAAATCAAACCATCAACACGCAAATATTCACGTTCTGTACCGGTCCCGTCATCTTTAATAATCCAACGTGGATTACAAGATTCAGGAATCACACCATAAGCCTGCCCCGCATACAGATATTTGACATCGGTATCGGTGATTCGCAGCTCGTGCTCATGACCTTTAAAGTCTTTATCTTCATCGTCCAATTCATTCACTACATAACCAAGAATCGGCATATTGGCGATAGTCGGGACAGCTTTGTTGATAACATCTTTCGTGAAGCTGGTTTTATTGAGATTTGCTCCTGTGTGCATCACATCAATACAGACATCAATGAAGCGAAAATCAGAAGTTTCATATTCATTCTTCTTTAAAAAAGAGATTGGGTATCGTTGATTCATTCTGTTTTCACCTCCTCGTCCGCAAAATAAAAGCCCTGACGAATTGCAATCTGCAACTCAGCCAGAGCATTTTCAAATACATTATCATTGATAAATACATAGTTGTTCGGTGGATCTTTTCGTAGCAGGAGAGCGCCGTGTTCTATCAAAAACTTCGACATCCCGGCGGCGTGAGAACCATGCACGACTATTTCGCATAGATATTGTGCCATGTTACTCCTCCTGTCTATCTGCTGTTACTTCGCCAGCGTCACTTAATTGTTTGCCCTCACTTGCATTAGATGGACGTCCGCCCTCGTTTACAGTACTAGACTGTGTATTAGAACTTGTAAGCGGAACTTCAACAGTATTCAAGCTGAGTACATCATTCTCAAGATAAGCCATATTTTCATAATCCGTGCCAGCAAACCCGGCGGTTGCAAGAATAGCGCTACGTGTTGGAATACCATATTGGGCGTCCTTTAGATATCGCTCATGCATTTCGGCACGGTTGTAATGTGTAACCGGCAGGAAATTGATACGGAATTTATAAGAACTTGATACGCTCTTAAGTTTACGATTGATCCAGCGTTCCAACTGACGAATCACCGCAAATACAATCATTTGGTCATTTACAGTACACAGATTCAGCGTTGAAGCAGCCGGGTCATCACCGCCGCCAAACAAGATTTTGTTTACACCAGCCTGTGCAAATAGTGTTGCTTCGGCCTTTGCAACCTCATTCGTATCACTATTTACACCGCTTTTGTCAAAATTCCAGTCAGTTAATTTCATGGGTGTCAAAATCGCACCAATATTCGGCGGTAACACATTGCTCATCATGTCGTAGAACTCTTTGGCAGTTTCATAATCCATCAAGAACGAACCATCTTTGTCGCTGATAGGAATTTCCATCGCAATAGCCTTGTAGTTATTGGCTTCACTGGCGTTTTTACTGATGGCACGGTAATCTTCAATATCCGCCAGAGCACTAAACAGACTCACAAACGGCGGAATGGGGATATAGTCATGTTCATTTACCTTAATACAGATTGACTTAGAACTGTCCAATTCTTGCCATTTATATAACTGAGTATTGGTTTTATATGTGTTATACATGGTCTGGAACTCGGGCGGATAATTCAGTAGCTTGTCTGGGTTTGCATCAAAATATGAAAAGTTAAATGCAAAGTTGTATACGCCATCTTCAATGCTGCTGATTTTACAATAGTCTGCATCTAAGTTTTGGAAAGCAAAACTATCATTCGTCTCCCATGCGTATCCATAATAAACGTCGTCACGAAATGCAATCGTTAGAATTTTAGTTGCTTCGTGTGGAATGTTCATCAGTTCAACAGCTGTGGAGCTTGCGTAGTATGCTTTCTTAAACTTATTCAGATTGATGCTTTTAGATCGATCAAGACCGTATGGAACAAGCTCATAAGAGAATGTAGACATATTCGCAAAATATTGAATCAGCCGACGATAGTAATTTGAAATATTGAACAGATATTTGCTCATATTCCGCAATTGCTTTTCGTAATTAGCTGGATTAGCAAGATACTTTACAATTTGATCCTTCGAATATTTTGTATACGTCGGATTGGTATCTGATGTTGATTCAAGGTTGCGAATGCCAATCTTTGATAGGTTAGCATAAACACCACTTACTAAATCAGAATATGTAACATAGGAGGTCTTTCCACTTTTTGAATTTGTGACCATGACCTTTTTATTCATTATATTTTCAGCCATTACAGCCCTCCCTTCTTCAATACTGGCGCACGGAAGTTAAAATCGAGCAGCTTCGGTTTATTGTGCCGTTTCTCCATGCTGCGTTCAACTTGTTGTGCGATATAATAATTGTAGGACAGGGAAGAGTAACGGTCTTTGCGACATCCGGATTTCTCCTTGACCCTAATTACGTTGTTTACTGTTTCGTAGCCCAAATTGACAAGCTCATTGACTGCAAGTCCGGTGTTGATATACGGCATCTGTAGCGCAGCTCGTTCGCTGGGAGACATTTTGTCATATCCCTTATAGAGTTTTCGTAGTTGATCTTCGCAACTATACTCACTTTGAAGCAAATGAATACGTCCCTGCTGGAAACCGCTACGAAGCCCGATGGCCACATCACTGTTAAACTGTGAGCTGCCCATAATGGCCCAAATAACCTTCTTGGCATTTTTATCAGAACAACGATCGGCTACGTCGGGATTGTTGCAACAGCTAATAGCGGGATAGGTTTCACCGGTTTCGGGGTCGTATATATCTTTCATGAGCAAATCAATCAAGGGAATACCCATAGAGCGAGCATCGATGCCAAGGTAGTCGCAGTCGAAATAATCAAAATAACGACGCAACTTCAAAGCTTGGTCTTGAGTAATCATACCTTCGACGTTTTCGGAGTAAACGAAATTGCTTGTATAACGTCCGGATTTATTTGGCACCATGCAATTCAGAAAAATACTTGTTGCGTCATTGTCATTCTTTTTAGAACTCATTAGTGCGATATCGGCAGTCAAAATGCGTATCTCTCCGTTTTTCTTTTTTGGAACGTCAGTCGCAGTAGGGGAGAGCACGATATTTGGCGCGTAGTATGCTTTTTCAATAACGCGAGTTTTATTGATATCATCGAATTGGAATAGCCCGCCTTCGATTGATCCAATCCATTCGGTCAGCATTTCCATGGAGAACTTCAGATCAGAAAAACTTGATTCAGACATTTCATCTTCGACGGCCTCTTTCAACAACAAACCTTCTTTGATACTCATTCTGTAATCAAAAGCACAACAATAATATTTTTTACTACGATCAATCATATTTACAAAATAGTCCTTACATTTTTCGTAGCTCCAGTGATTCTGGAACCATGCAGAACTAAGATAAAACTCTTGATTTCGTTCAGCCATGTGTTTATATTCTGGTTTATCTAAATATCCAGGATGGCGAACAATATTTAGGAATTTTTTCAAAACCATATTGATGATATCTTCATCCATCATTCTGTACTCGTCCACAAGTATTAGATTTGCTCGCGCACCACGCGCAGAATCGGTAGCCGTAACAACTTTAACGTAACTGCCATTTTTGAATATAATTTCTGCTTTCTGATTGTTGATATCGACTTTTTTGATTTCGGATTGTAATAAAGGACTGTTTGGTACAAGTTCCTTCATTATTTTTTCATCCAAGATATTGATAGATTGTGTTCGCACTTTACATGCAATAATACACTTCGTGCCCGGCCACAATAGGCATTTAATCACAATGAAGACAGCGGTCAGAAAAGATTTGCCTAGACCGCGAGCAGCAATGAAACAAAAGCCTGTACTTCGAACCATTAAATACAACAAAATCTGCTGAAATAATTTCAAATTCAGATTCAAATATTCTTTGGCAAAGCGTTGCGGATTTTTTCTATAATATCCACAATACCAAGCAACTGCATTCATTATCTTTTCTGATTTACTATTTGCTACTTCTTTGTCTGTTAATTTTTCTTTTATCAAGGAGAACCACCGCCCTCACTGATACCAAAGATGGTTTCACGTAAGCTGGTGTCTGCAGTGTCGTCTTCTATAGCTTCTGGTTTATGTGCGGTATACTTTTCCATTTCCTCATCAAATTCGGCTTGATATGGATTGTTTAAATGGAACATTTTTAAAAGTGAACCAAGCACCCACACTCTAAAATATTTTCCAATCCCATCAACATCCTGCCATTCAGGTGCGGGTTCTGGAATTGGTCTCTCTTCCTCCCATTTTTGAATCAATGTTCCGAAAGTATTAGTCTCAGCCAGTGCGTTATCGTTCGTCTGATTCGGCTTAATCTGAGCTGAACCCATTAGATTCTGAAGGTTGTCGTTTGCCTCTTTTATTTTCTTTGTGTCGCCGGTAGCGTCTGCCTTTTCACAGTTAAGTTCGCCCTTTGCAATGCGCTTGAAGAGAATTTCCTGTGCGGCAGTTTTACACTCATGGCGCGTAATAAGATTCTGATAGTGATCCTCAAGGAACAAATAGTCCTGCTCCTCCAGACCAGCGCCCCAGAATCTGATCATCTTTTGAGTGACTTTTGTGTTGCCAGTACGACCAGCAGCCAGCGCATCCTTCTTCTCCTGATCTAATGTATCGTCATAAGACTTCCCGGCGTGCTGTCGCATATTAAGGCGTCCCATATATGTGTTGATTTTTGGAGAACCTGGAGTAGAGTGATCTGCGGCCTCAAGAAGCCCATCACAGTAAAACATATCAAATAGCATAGCTAGTCGCTTAATTGCTTCGTTCTCGTCTCCGTATTTCTTTACATAGAAGTTGAACATTTCTTCTTTGCATTCATTACACCACGGCAGATATCCATCGTTGCCCATAAACCACTGACTTTGCGTCTTCGAGAAATTTCCCTTGCGCACATCATAGATCTTTCCGCAGCACATACATTTGCCACCACTCCATGAGGCAGGGACCTTAATGCGTGGCGATTTCTTTTCAACGGCAGTTCTGGCCATAGTCCTTCACCACCGTTCCGTCATCTAACATATTGTCGAAGCGATACTTGATATCGTCCCACAGCTTTAAGATTTCATTGAGCTTTTTTGTTTTGTGGAACTTTGTATATACAGATCCCGTAGTTGGATGCTCACCAATCTCTTCATAGAAAATTCCCATTGCACGAATAAAGAATGCACAACGGCGAGAATAGCAGTAGAAGTAATCGCCTCCTAAATCTTTATGAAACTTTTCTTCCATTTTTGAATTCTGGAACCTCCTTTACAATTTAATTTCATGGGTACAGGTATGCGAGTCGAACGCATCTAAGATTTCTCTTTTGTCTCAGCTTATGAGGCTGGCCAGCACACCGGCGCTGTCACCTGCGACATATAAAAACGCCCTGAGCGGTCAAGCCCAGAGCGTCTAAAAAATCTCTATGAATTACAATGTTAAATTACTATCTTTGCTGGTTTTTCAAGCTTCACATCATACAGACAGGTCAAACCATCATCAGCAATAACAGCTACGGCTTGCTGTGGGATATCATTCTTACGAATACCAACAGCATAACTATCAGTGCCGCATACGCAGCCGCTTTCAATAACCTTTGTCCCGTGCACAGTTGTCATTCCGTTTGTGTGACGATGTCCGAGGAAGACCAGATCAATCGGCTGTTTCACCATCATGGTCAAGTGTTCGACGACGTTAGCAGGAGAATCTTTATCTCCATGTGCATACATCACCAGACTATTACGGGCCTTAAATCCACCAAACGTAGGATCGAGCTTCTCTGTTTTTACTTCAATACCAGTCAGATTCTGTAGCCGCGCCTTCATATAAAATGGAATCAGCTCTTCGAGTTCGTCTCCGGCAACTTGTTCGTCCTTGTTGGGAAAAACCCGTGAATGATTACCACTGACCGAATACACATCAATATGTTGGCATACTTCGTACAGTTCTGCTACAAAGTTGCTTACCAACTCTGCGGCCGTCATAACCTGTTCGATACTATTTTCATTGTTCTGAACACGAGTGTTAATATGAATATGACCATTGATAAGATCACCAAGCAACAGCACGTGAATCTTTTCAGCGACGTGCCGTTCGACGATATTAAACACCTGAGCGACATAACTTTCTAGCCGCGCCTTTAAGATCTCTTTGTCAAACTTGTTCCATGCAGAATCAATACCGGCACCAGTATGTAAATCCGACAAGCATACAATCACATCATGTCCACTGCCTTCGTACTGAACAATATTCAAGAAGTCGTTCTTATCGTAGGGTGCAACAGCACTTGTAATCAGTTCTTTGATAGATTCAGCACGCGCAATATCACGATAAACCTTGTTTGTTGCCGCCCGCTCGTCTCGCATCTTGACCTGTTCTATCTTCAATCGCTGCAGCTCGTCTGCCACAGTGTCTCTACACATATGTTCAAGTGCATAATCGTAGCCGGCCTTCCATGACTTATATTTCTTTCGATAGGCGCACTCCCCAAAATTGGAGTTTGTAGCTTCATTCAAAACAACGGCAGCTTGATCCCACGTCAACTTCCGCTCGGAGCACGCATTGCCAATACGAATCATATACTCGTCAAAAGATTCATCGTCCGCCTTTTTAAATTCATTCTTTTTAATTTCGTCCATTCGGCACCTCAAATATCAAAATTTGAATTGGTCCGACTTGCGCGGTTTAGTTCTTGTAATGCTTCTTCGGCTTCAACATTGCCAGGCAACTGAGTAAGAACAGATTTGATTTCTTCAGCGTACCAGTGATGAACAGTGCGCGTAATATGAACATTTGGAATCACCTTGCGAAGATATTCTGCCTCGCGCTTATTAATTTCTACCATAAATGATATTCTCCTTTTTTAATTTAAATTTGAGAGGAAAACTCTCTTTCATATATTAAGAAAATAAAGTCAATTTCGGTCTTTTGTTCTGTTTGCGTTCTTCTTTGCAATGCGTAGCTTTTCTTTTTTTGCCCCGCACTCTTTGCAATATAGACTTGCGTTCGGTCTTTTTGCGATATATTTTTCACCACACACTGTACAGTAGCATTCCTTTGGATCGAACAATTTCCGTGTCACTTTGCTGAGGTTCAGTCGATTGTTTTCAAGTGTTACATTGAAGGTGTACGCAATTACGTCATCTTTATCGAGTGCAAAATTCGGATATGTATATAAGCAGCCAATATCGTCTGTTCCAGTTCGATAGAGTAGATGATGCACATCAGACAGCTCGTACATGCCGCGTACCGTGTTGTATCCATCGTCCCAGTTGGGTCCACCGTGATACATGATTTCCGTCTGTTCGTCAAAACATTTTCCAAACCGCTTCATCTTAAAATCAGTGTCTAATGCCACCGTGTCGCTACCATATAATCGGCAGAAGAAGATAATTCCAAGCAAGACTCTAAGCTGTGCCCAGTTGATATGATAGCGGCGGCGAGCGTCGGTGATATAATCTAAATCTTTCTGATATAAAACAACTTGATGTACGTCAAGTAGTGGCGCATTATTTTTGTGTCCTCTGCCGAATGCTTGAATCAGATGGCTACGATCATAACTGACAGATTCGGGGTTTCGCATACGTTCATAATAGATAGTCGCACACTCAATAGGGGAGAGGCTTGTCCTCTTCAATATATTTCGCAGCATCAGGTTTGACTCGTGATAGTATTTCCAATTGTCAAGAAGCATATTTTCGTTGCAATAAAATGTCGTATAAGCCATTTAACCTCCTATTACAAAACATCCATAGATAAATTTTCTGGTACCAATATAGTAGAGAACCGAAATATGCATCAATAAAAGAATAAGGGCTTGATTTCCAATAAAGGATCTGCTCAGCTATATTCATTGTAACACCTACTTATTCAATTGGCGTAATTTCGCCATCAACATAACAACAAAGCTGTCCATGTTCGTTATAGTATGGAGACATATAACCACCATTTAGCCAATAGTATACAACTCTTGTGTTCTCATCGTAAATAAGTTTCGTGTTGGAAATACGGTACAAAGAGCTTCCATTATAAACAGATTTATCGCCTGCATTGTTTTTGCGTGGAATAGATGCCCAAATCCCAATACCTAAGCATAAACATAGTGTAGCTATCAAAGCGATAATCGTTGCTTTAAAGCACTGATAACTCATTCTGATTTATCCTCCCAGCCCACAGATTCATGAGCAAATTTTTGAATACGTTGCGCTTCATCCCAGCTAAACATCATCTCGCCGCAATTCGCACATTTCATGGCGGTAACATTTGAGGCTTCGAGTTCCTGTCCCCGACAGTGGAATGTATACGTCAATCCGCTTGTCAGCGTCATGGTCCCACCACACTTAGGGCATTCCATCTGCTGCGGGATTTCTGCGTGCTGTGGTTTCTTTTTTTTGAACAGATTAAACATCTATCTTCTCCTCTCCTGATTCTGGATAAAATTCTGGATCGCCCGAAATATCTCTGCATTGTTGGATTATCTCATTGACAGTTGTGGCATACGCAGTTTTGCAGTCAATACAATAGAATCCATCAATACTTGAAATTTTAACTTCTTGATATGGCGTGTATCTATTTTTGATTTTTACGTCTTTTCCAATAATCGGATACACTCTTGTAGAATAACAGAATGGACAGCGTATCGTATTCGTCTGTTTAAGTTCATCTATAGTTATTAAATCTTTTAAATCATCCATATCATTTCACTCTCGCCTCATAGATTCTCGGTTCGGCCAAACTATATCGTTGACCAAGGTATTCATACTTGCCATTCGGGTCGTGAACTGGTAACTGCACGGGAACTGGTTTGATATTTTCAACTACGCCAGCGCCAGCCATGTGCCACAAGAATTTTTTGAACTTGTTGGGGTATTTTTCATAGCACAGCACGACTAGAATATTAGCCAACTCACGAACGTCGGGGCAGATCAGCTTGCACTTGTTACGATACACGTTGTAGATAGACTGCCAGTTGGTTTCATAGGTTTTAGCTTCTTCTTTAGTAATGCGATCCTGAATGTCTTTATGATAAATCTTCCAATTGCGGCATTTCTTTTCGAACTCCAAATTTTCTTTGCGGCATTTACAAAAATCAAGAAAGATAGCCTCAATTTCGTTAAAAACAACCTGGTCGTAGCCGACTTCTGGATCGTACATGATGTGCCAATCAAAGCTGCCAGCAGGTTCTTTGCGCCAGCGGACGCCACGTTCCCAGCGCTCAAGACTCATACAGAGCAGGTTCATATTGCTGTGTGCTTTGCTTAAATTATGAAGACGTGCGTAGTATGGGCCTGCCCAACGCATAAACACTGGAACACTATATGGTCCCTTGGCAAGCTTTACAACATTGCGGGGGATAGGATATAACACGCCAGTTTTTGAGTAATCAATTGCTTTTCCATTACACACAGAAAGGAGAGCGATATTATCAGAAAATAGTTTTTCGTAGTATTCATTCTTTGCAACTTTATTATGATAAGATGTTGCCATATTACTTATTTCGCCAATTAAACTTTTTAGTCCTCGTAAAATACATTCAAATTTATTTTCGTTTGTATCAGGAACAGATTGTGCAGTGATTTTATCTTCAACATCCATCACGATATTTATATCTGTTGGTACACCTTTCATCATAATTGGATTATTAACAACAAGGACAAGGTCTCCATCAAACAACCCTCTAAAGGGTCAGACTATATCTTCTACTGTTTATAACAGTAGCGGTGCGCTTCCATTAAGCCTGCGTATCAATAGCAGGTGTACGCCGTTACACTCATCACGGCTAGTCGTTAGAGTCTATAAGGTGTTTTAAATTTTATTGTGTCCATGTTTTATTATGTACAATGTTTCCAACTGTAGACCATGGTTTCCCATACTTCTTTGCGATTACATATATGGGAGTGCCATTTTTATACTCTTCGCGCATTTTACTAACTTCTTCATAAGTTGTTTTTGCACGACCATTTTTCTCCCCATCATGTCTATCATCATAGTGCCCAGCTTTAACAGAATGCGTGACGTTGTCTTGATGAGAAACCCATTCTAAATTGTCTGCAGACGGATTTAATCGATTGTAATCAATATGGTTGACTTCTGGTAAATTATTAGGATTTGGAACAAATTGCTCAGCTATTATTCGATGAACACGAATACATGTACGATGTTGCATATCACCAACAGTAACTGCTAAGTATCCATCTGCATCAACTCTTGGTTTTATCATTTTTCGCTTTCCGTAAAGTGTTCCGTCGTTAAATATTAAATAATCTGCACCATAATAATTTGCTGCCGTACATTCTAAGTTCATACATAACCCTCCAAACCTTACGAATGTACACCTTATAAACCACTGGATTATTATTGAAATGGAGTATTTCAATACCTTCCCAGTTAGCGATGCGATTTACGATCATTTCCTATCGTTACAATAGTTCGCATCACACCCCTGATAGGGTTCACACCGTTCCATAGCTACATCACTGTAGCCTCGGACCTCATTGATCCGCGCCATTCAGTCGTTGGCAACTGACGTCATAAGAATTGATACAAAGAACATTTTGTAATCTACTTAAATATTTATCTGTCAATTCATTCGAAACTCCAACGCATGGATTATGTTCGCTATCCGTTATATGCGGATTTCGTTCAAGCAGTCTTTTCCCTAAAATTGTTCCACGTCTATCGAAACTATAAAACTCTCCTGCATTAAGACACCCAACTACTGGCAGACCACCAATGTGTTCCATAAGGGCGATCAGGTCAGGGGAGAAGAATTTGAAAGTGGCATCCATCCATAGTCTGCCGCACTTCATTTCATCTCGATATTTTTCAAGAAGGTTGTGGATATATTCTTTAACACATGGTTCATTAATCATTTCTGGATTTCTTGCAATTGCGGCCACATAATGATTGAGCGGATTACAATTATCAGCCTTTAATCCAAGAAAATTGAACGTGCTATTGATATCACCACCGACAATATCTTCGTACCATTTAACACTGGGATCTGCAAGATGCTTGAACTCGTCAAAACTTAACGCTTTAAGATCTTGAAGTAACTGATAATTGCATCTGGTCTGGGTAGGTTCTTGTTCGAGAGTGAAATTCCATTTCGCAACGCCAAGGCAATGATTATATTTTTTAAATAGAACCCAATATCTTTCCCAATCTGAAAACGTTCCATCTTGCTTAAAGTATTTTAGACCTTTGTACATCGAAACAGTAATTATAATTAGAGGTTCACTTCCAGGACTAACATCATATTCATGCCCCCAAACATCTTTGATAGTTGATACACCGCGTTCAGAAAAGAATGTTTCATAATCGATTTCATGAATACACCCTTTAATATATGGTGCTCTCAATATCAAAGTGTTCATTCGTTCTGAGGTGCCAATGCGCTTTTCGAATTCACGCATAATATTAGGATGACAAATACCTGCGCCATCAAAACAATTTATTTCAACATCTTGTGTTTTAGTCCCGATTGCTTTTTGTTTCCATTCGCGATCTTTTCCGTTTTTATCCGTGAATTTAATGGTTTCATCGTAGACGTAACGAATATTTTGATTTGGAATCATTCGATAGAAATCATCCACGACAACAAATTTTGGAATCCAGTCCTCAAGACAATGACAACTGCTCAACATCAGTCCGCGATACGCATAATACTTACTCAAAACTGTCGGTTTTTTAGAAAAGTCAAGCTCCATACTGATCCTTTTTTTCAATTCTGGTTCGATATGACTCTCGACAAAACTAAACATACTTTGGCGGACCATGCTTGCGCTGCGTTCGCTAAATAAATAAGTTTTTCCGTTTATTTTAAACCCACGCTCTATTAACCGCTTAATTGCTTTTGGCTTATTTTGACCGCCGGTTGCATCGACGAAAACAACAAACTTCTGGAATTTATTATTGTCCATTGAGATAAGGCGGATTTGGCGAAACATCATATTATCGCCTTGTAATACTGTCCACTGTGTTTTTTCGTCATCGGTGAGTTTGATATTATAATCGTGCGATATAATGTAATTGAGAGGAAATTTTAAAACGCTATATAATGGAGGAGAAAACATCTATATCAATTCTCCTTTACTTTAATTTATTGTGGAAGTGGTCATCAATATCGGAATCACCGTCATCATCATCCCACTCGCTATCGCACACAACGTAGTAACAATCAATTGCACTGCTGATATAAAACACAAGAAGAGGAGTAATGACCAGTGCCACGAATAACACTTTGCCTACAATTTGATAGGTCAAGTAGAAGATTACCAGTGTCTCAGCAGCGTGCAGTATCCAATCAAACCAGTCTTTACTATTGATAAAAGCCGATACCGCAATAGTCAAAGGAATATTTGTACGCATCATGCCCTGCTGGCCGTCTTCATCTTGCAGATCGTCGGGCTTCTTAGGATCTTTATCCACTGTTGCATTCCTCCTTACTCTTCATCGTCCCACTCGCGGCGTTGCTTGTGGGATTTTTTATTATATTTAGATGCCGGGCCTTCCTGTGCCTTTTCAATCTCCTGCATAAACTGGTTTTCAATCATGCGCTGTTTACGGGCTGCTCTCATATATGTACTCTTGGAATTCTTATCGCGCTTGCGGTCACTCATCGCCATAATCCTCCTCGCCGTTATAATCAGACTCTTCTAGCCCATATAATTTATGATATAAATATCGAGTCAAAGAAGGGGACATGGGCGTACAATCTTCCATCCAGAGCGTGTCGTACAGCGACGCGTCGCCAATGATCTCTTGCCACTCGGCGTATACCTGAATTGCGTCGATGATATCTTCTATTGTTATACTATAATTTCTCACCGCATCGACTACGGCGAATCCAATATCAAAAATATCTTGTTTTGAAAATTCTTCTTTCATAATAGTCCTCCTTATAGAAGAGATTTGCACCGAAGTGGTCTCTTTAGTTTTTCTAATTGATTATAAATATCTGCAATTTGTTCTTTTATGTCTTTTATTTCATCCTGTACGGACACCGCTTTTGGAATAGAAATGGTTGAATATTTTGCGAAATCACTATTAATAATACATCCATACGGATTTGCTGTATTTTCAATATAATCTAAGTCAATAACATCCATTTTCATTGACCTCCAGTCATAATAAACTTTTGAACGATAATGGTCTTTTCGCACTCTTGATAATGTCGTCAATGCAATCTGGGCTAATACAAAAACTTTTGAACACATTAAAATCGCCAGCCCACAATAACCGGTCAATGTTGATGGTTCTCATTTTCATTGTTGCAGATATATAACGCGCATCCTCATCGCCATATAGTCTCACAAATTCTTTAAAGCATTTTACAGTGTTGATCATTCCAAATTCTTCATCAAAATAGAATGTGGTATATTTAGCCCCGAATTTATCTTTGTCGAATTGCGCGCGGAACTCTTCTGGGCTTTGACATATTACAGTTGTCTTTGGGTGATTTTTTATTTCTTTTAATCTGTTGTACCAGTCGCATACTTTTTTATAATTCTCTGGCTTTACGAATAATACTCTCATTGTGAAACCTCTCTACGACGCTGCTGCGCTCTTATAATAAACTGTGGCACACGAACGGCTTTTTAGATTGCATAGTGTACTCACTGACTAGTTTGAGATATCGTTTATAAATTAGTTCTGCAGCGTCACCTTCAATAGTTTCCATCCGTAACCCAGATATGATTTCGACTTTGATAAAATCTTTTGGATTAAGAGTAAAAGTTAAATCCCAGCCATAATGTATATATCTGCGATCCATATCAACATGAATCATTACTGAATCTACTTTATGTCCACGCTCTTCACTAAGTTCTGCATATAATTTATGCCGAGCTAGGTCTAGTATTTCCTTTTCGTTCTTTTTAAAATTATTCGTTCCAAAAATATCTGTTATCATAGCAAACTCCTACAGGTCAGCTGCGGTGTTGGCCTTCCTATGTTCTGGTCGTCCATATTCTCTATTTCTAGATGAAACGTAACCTCGGATGGATCATATGTAGCCATAGAGCAAGCGGCAATTAGATTGGAATTTACAATATGCTTCATACATTCATCAATATCATCGATCACCACGGGTCTTCTTCTGGCAGGGCCAAACATCGCATGTTGAAAATTAGTAGCATCAATAATATGGATCACAATGGTGTCGTTCCATGTTTTGACCTTGATATCATGTAGGCTGCCATTATATCCAATATATTCATATTCACCATTAGAATCATAGCAGATTTGCATTATGATCGTTACAATGTGTTGGATAGAACTCAGGACGGGCACAATAATATCACAGTCATTTTCAATTGCGTATTTACATATTTGATAAGTGCGGCCACCGCCGCGTGGGGTGATAAATTTTTTCATACTTTGTAAAGCCTCTATCATACGACATCCATCAAATTTGAATTGCGTTCTTTTACAAGTTTATTAATGAGATATTGCTGTCCTTTTGGAGTGACTCGCGTGGTGTAAGAAATTTTTGCATTACCATATGCTGTGGTAAAAAGGGTGGTCTCAACCTCGAACAATCCCATCTCCATAGCCCATTGTGTTGGCGTGTTATAGCGGTCTCCCTTCTGTGAGATGAGGTAACCGTTCTCGCGCAGATATTTGAACAAGCGATTCTGCCCAATATCACAACCGTTCTGCTTTAACAATGTAGCGAGGCTGCCAATGAGAATAGTCGCTTTGGACGCGCTGATTGCGTCTGCGAATTCTGCTTTTGGGATAAGCTCTGCATTTTTTGCAGTTAAGGCTGTGATTTGCTTTTTGCTTTCTTCAAGTTCTTCATGAGCAATCAAAAGTGCATGAGATAAAATTTCTGTTTTGGATAACTGCTTTGGTTGGGTAAGCTGCTTCTCCATCGCATTGAATGCTGTGATGTATTTGAGTTTCCATTCCAGTGCTGATTTACCAGTAAACCCCATAACGAGTAAACTAAACCCGTCACGATTCATTAAATACATCGGAAAAGTTTGGCCTCTATATTCAAACATTGATTCGTGAAAAAATTTAGTTACGGAATTTTCCGTAGCTAAAATACTACGAATTGCTTCCATCACATCGTTATGACGTTTTCCAAAATCTTCAGCGATCTGGCGGCTGGACACCACTGCTTCATTGTTTTCGACAGATAAAATAATGTCAGTCATATTCATTCTCCTACTGCATGCGCAGTGTTTTATTTTCAATCAAATAAAGGATCGATTTCGTGTGGCATACTCATTCTTTCTATGTAGTTTTTGGATAACTCCACTGTCTGTTCGGTTTCGGCTTCTCGGTAGCGGTCGTACAATTCTTTTGCAAGACTATCAATGGCGTCATAGTTCCATCCGTCGGTAGGAGACCAATAGTCCGCAACTTTCAGACCACTTATTTTTACTTCTATCATCTTGCGCGGCTCCTCAATCGAGTAGATCGGCCAGCTGTGCGGTCTCGCTGCGTTCTGTCTTCGGCATATACACGTAAGCAAAGTGTGGATTTCCAGTCAAAGCAGAAATTGCCTTGCGCATGCCGCTGTTATTTTCAAACACCGCCTCGTCTGTCTGTTTCAGATCACCATCAAGCCATAACATAGATCCTTCGCCTACGCGTCCGAGCAGCAGCTGGATGTGTTCTTTGGTCAGATTTTCTGCTTCTGATACAAGCAAGATAGCATTCTTATAGTCGCGACCACGGATGAAGCCAAGATGCGCCACCTCTACTTGTCCGTTTTTGATCCAATACTCCAAGCCGCTCTCTCCACCTAAATGATCGGCAAGAGGTCCAGCAAATGAGGCAGCTCCCAGCTTTTCCAGTAGAGTACCAGGAAGTGCACCGAGTTCCTTAGTGTTTTTAACTTCGATGTTGTTGCGAATCCAGATCAGCTTGTCAAACTTATGCTTCTCGATCATATCAATAGCAGAGGATACCATGAGCATCGTCTTGCCACTGCCGAATGTACCAGCCAGCATCTTCACGGTGATATCGTCGTTCTGCAGCATATCAAAGGCGAGCTTCTGCTGGTTGTTTCTAGGACGGATGTCGCCAGTGAATCGGTTGCTGATCTTTTTGTATTTAATAGGTATATAGCGTGAACCATCCCATCGAAGCCCCGCTGTGTTACCGTCTGCGTCTGCATTTGGAATCAATACATAACCATTTGTGGGTGTATCAAACAAGTTCTTTTGCTCGATATCTTTGGAGTAGGCCATTGCTAATGCTTCCTCGCCACCCTGATCGATGGGCACCTCTGTCCAGCCAGTGTAGTCATTGTGGGCTCCGCCGCGATCAAGAGATAGTTCACAGGGCAGTTTCATAATCCGCTGTGCAAGATTGAAGCAGCTTAGGTCACTGGTAACAAAACAGAAGGAATCAACATCAGCGGTCGTTTTGGCTACAAGTTCATCTGCGGCCGACTTTTCAAACACTCCAGCCCTGGTCTGAATCTTCTCTGCGTCTTCTTTCTTTTCAATCAGCTCATTCAGATACCATCGGGCAGCAGCCATAATCGTTCCGTCGTTGTTGTCTTTAACTGGGATATCATTCAGGATCGAGAGCAGCTGTGGGTAGTCAATAGATACTACTGTATACGCTGCGGGATGTTCGGCAAGTAGGCGAGTGACTGTGCGGGCCTTAGCTTTGGTGGCTTCATCCTTCTTTCCACTGGTTTTGATGTCTTCCAGCTCATAGAGAGTGATGTCAGCAATTAGGAACTGCTGTGCAAGTAATGTGTCGGGCGGGAGATCTAGCAGGGCAGAAGTATCGTAAAATTTCATACCGATAAATCAACATCCTTTCAGAGAATTAAGATTGTTTGGTTATTTACTACTGCTGTTTACAAGGTGATAAAAATGATCGTAGCAAGATGGGCGATTCTTGATACGCAAACAGAAGAAGTAAACTATCATACACCTATTATACAACAAAATCACATGATTATCAAGTGAAATTGCATATATTTTCCGGAGCGATACGTTGTTTTTTGGCGCTATTGTGTGGATCTAGTCGGTAATAAGAGCGTATAGCGAGTTTTATGCGCGAAATGTGCGTTTTTAGTGGCATTTTTAGTATTTTATGGCAAAATTTGACGTTTTTGATCAAAAAATGAGCGAAATTTGAGCAATCTGAGAATGGGATTTTGGTCTTTGTGGAGGTACTAGCTGGATGAAATACGATGATAAGTGCAATTTGTAACAATACAATATGACGAGATTTTAAACGATAATACGTTGTTTACCGGGTGAGGCTTCGGGACGTTTTTTGAGCTACGCAGCAGTACGCGGTGGTACTTGGAAATACTACGGTGTAAGGTGTGCTATGTGATCTTGATGGGCAGAAATAGGGGCTGCAGAGCAGTGGTTGACATGGCTGTGGTGATCAAAGTAGGGGAGTAAAGTGCAGTACAGCCGGATGTAGAAATGTTGTGAACGCGGTAGTGAACTCGGGAGATTTTGGACGTGATGGGGAGATAGAACAACTAAGCCCTTCGGGCTTCGCGCGGGCTGACCTCGGATTTTCAACCTGCCCCCTCTTGCCATGTCTACCATCCATTTTTTCTAGGATTCATGCGGATTTTCGGCTAATATGACCTTTTGTTAAAAGGTGGGATTAGGCAGTCCCTGAATACGGAATTTATACCTATTTATATATAGGCGACTTCCCATTCCGTTTTTGCGGACGGTAGATTGTGACGTTTGTGCACTTGTTGCAAAAATAAATGGGTAGGCTATACTGTAGACACTTCAAGCGGAACGGTTCCGAACAACGAACCGAACAACACGGATGGAGAAATGGCCGTGCGGTTCAAATCGGTGCTTGCCTGTTTGGACGTACCTTGGAAACTGAATATTTTGTTGTGCTAGTAGTGTATAGCATTCCGAACTGGAACTAGGCTCTTGTCGTTAGGCAAAACACTGTTTGAAATTCCGTAGTATCCATGCAATCCACGAACGCACAACGCCAAAATTGCTTGACGGTAAAAAGCTAGAAGTGTACCTTTTTACACTTCTGATTGTTGCAAGGCAAGGTGGATTTTATGGTGCACAACGCCATGTTGAAAAATACAAAAGTTGTACGTTGTCTGTATAAAGCGGAAACAGTCTCCCTTCTCATTGATGGATAGAATGAGAACTTCCACCTTTACCTGTATAGAATCCTAGGGCAAGAGCGCAAAAAGCAAGTTCATTCCATTTTTATGGAACTGCTGATTAGTTCGGCGCATTAGAACTTTAAGATTTTGTTTTCTTGCCCTTCATTGTGTACAGGTAGTACACAAAACGCAACAACAAGAAAGAGGTAAATTTATGGCTATCGTTACTGAATACGCAATGAGCAAAGTGGTACGCGCTATCGCTGACCCTGAAAACAAGGCAACTGCAATGACTGTAAAGTTGTTCGCAGACTGCGGTGTTACCGTTTTCACCCCTGCAAAGGTTGAGGAGACGGCATACACACTGTACAAGTCCTTGTCTGCATGGTTTATGGCTCGTGAAAGCGCGGGACAGAACGAGGAAAGCCCTGAAAACAAGGCTGTGATTGATGCCTATGCAAAGGCTGCTCGCAAAGCCGCTCATGACTGGTTTGTTATGTTTGGTAGCAAACCTGCCAAGAAAGACGGCGACCCTGCCCGTGCTTTTGTAGCACTGAACTATGCTGAGATGGGCATTCTCGGCGAAATTCGTGAACGCGCTCAGCACTCTGTCAAGGACGTAAACGACACTGCAAAGTTGTCGAAAAAATTCCTTGAGTATCTGACCCTTGAGACCGCACGTCTCTTGGATGGCAAACCCTACATCCGTCTTGGTGAGGACGAACTGTCTGCAACCAAGAAAGCAGCAAACGCCGACAAGGCAACAAAGTCCGCAAAAACTCGTGCTGACAATGCTGACAAGAAGCAGAAGCAGCAGGAGCAGGAGCAGGCTCAGCAGTTGGCAACCGCACAGCAGGCACAGGCAGACGCTGAAAAGAAGTTTGCTGACGCAGCTGCCCTCATTACCGAAGCCATCACTTTGGTTGAGCAGTCCCATGCAACCGATATCGAGAAAGCATCTATCATTGGCAGGCTGAAAGCCGCTATCGGCCAGTAAGCAGACGACTAGGCGTCTATAAACAGGTGTTAAGCCTAGTGCGTGGGTGGGGGTCTATCCTCACCCGGTCACACAAGTAAGCGTAGCAACCGCAATGTGTGGGCGTCCATGTGGCGCATTTTGTAACCGTCAAAAAACAAGCAATACGCAAGAGAAAGAGGTGGCATTATGGCAAGTTATATCATTCACATGGTCGGTGGTGTCATACTCGAGAACGTGGAAGATACTACCATGTTCCAGATGCTGGAAAAGATGCAGGTGGAGTGCGTGTGTAAGCAGGAGACCGGAGAAGTGGTGTACACTAACCCTGCTTTCAAACCGTCTCGTTCGTCAGATTACAAAGAGGACAACCTCATTGCGCTAACTGAGGAGATTGGTGATGTACGTCAGACAACACTGTATCATTTCAATCACGATGACGCTTGGAACGCAATGGTAGAACTGCACGCAGAAAAAGTGGCGGGCACTGACCCAGATAGCGTCACCAAGACCATTAGTGCCGTTTGGTGTAAGCGGTTTGACCGTGATGGCAACTACACCGAAGTCAGCCGCATTGACTTCTAATCGCAATTATCATGCCGTGAGTTAGTGGGCACGGGGCAGAAAGATCCCACTACCATGGGCGCAAGCCCTATCAAGTCAAGCAAGAAAAGAGAAAGGGGTTATTACTATGTTATTTACTATCGTGTTTAATGAGGGCGGTCTAACCCTCGATACCACGGATATAGAGACCGCTTTCCATGCCTGTGATATGCCTCAGTTAGTGGATGCTGTCATCAACGCCGAAACCGGAAAGATTCTGTGGGGTTCTCTGGAGCATCCTGTGAAGTCCGCCGAGACCAAGAAAAAAATCAACGGTATCACCCGTGCAAGCGCAAGTCGTGAACAGTACGATGATGCAATCATTATCCCCATGGCAAAAGAGTGGGCGGTTCTTGACCGTGCAGACATTGGTGACCATTACTGCGTTATAGAGTTCAAAGACAACGCTATCAATATGTTTGAACAGAAGACCGAACGTAAATGGTGTAATCGTCCGTTCTATGATGAAGTCCGCCTGTATCACAATGGGATGCTTGTGCGGCTTTCTGTAAACGGACACGAGTTCATCTTTTAACATCGTCGTTTTCGTCCTGAGCATGACGTTAAACCGCTTGTGTCCGCACAATGCTATGAAATAATGGACAATACCATTATATATGTGGGAATACACAGGGACAAACCATAGCATTCCACCTAAGTCCTGCACTACCAAAGGGCTGAAAGGCAAGTGCAAAATATATAAATGGCCCTGGTTACATGCAAGTTTATGAGCGTAGCCTTGCATGTATGGAGATAGGTATGGCAACCGAAAATGCCCGCTCACTCCCGCAAATTCAGAACGCCTTGACGTGGCGCAGGAGCTTTAAACTAAGATTCTGAAAAAAGAAAGAGGTAATTTTGGTATGAAAACAAGGGATTTTGTAGCCCAGAAAGTGGGCAACTGCAATCCTGACATGAAACGGTTCCCGGAGTTTGTTGCAAAAGCCCGTTACAATGTGTACGGTAATGCAATGAATACTATGCTAAAGCCGTTCATGAACGGTGTTTACGGAATGATGGGCAACGTCATTTTTGTAGCAAGTCAGAACTATGACCCGACTATGAAAGTGGTTCAGGGCTTGAAATGGCTTGATACTTCCATCTCGTCCGGCAAAAAAGCAGGTTGGCAGTCTACTATGCGTAGTGATCTCTGCTGTTTCATCATTCTCGCGCAGACAGCAAAAGAGATCTCTCTGCGTAAATGGCGCGCTCCGCGTCAAGCTAAGTCTGAATCTGAAATGAAAGAACAGCGTGTGTTCTCACATCTTCAGACGAACAGTGATTCCGTCATCCGTAAAGGCAAAGGTGCAGTCAAACGCGCGTTTAAAGAAGGCGTCCGTGAACGTGAGCGCCGTGCAGAACAGCCGTATGAATACCAAGTTCTAAATATGGTTGCCTATGGGACCTTTAGCGTCAAACACTCTAACTTTGTCGAAGGGTCTGGCATTCGTGACCATTATTTCGATAACAGCGATCACCGCCCACCGATGCCCCAATTCCCTGAAAAATGTCACAAAGTTACCAAACGCAAGTGATTTTCTGACTTGAATTTACCCTCGCCATCTATTACACTATGGTTAGTTTGATCCTATTTCAGTATAAGGGGGTAAATTTATGGCTGAAAATAGATTCGCATTTCAAATGATTTCCCATCTAGGAGTTACTCCAAAAGTGATTTTTGAGAAACAGTTTGAGACACGCGAAGCCGCAGAGCATTTCAAAGACACATTCGTACCTATCATGACCAATTTGAAAGGACACGAACCGGAATTCCCTAAAATGGAATTTGCAGTCAACGAAATCTAACTCTGCACGTCCTGGGCATGACACAAAACCGCCCAAATTTAATAACCAACCCAACGTCGCTTCAGGCAATGCGTTCGCATTCGTAAGAAGCGGCGTTTTCTTTTACCTCTTTTCTTATACCGTGCGATTGGCGGTCACGGGGAAGATAGTATACCGCTACCAGACGCAGTACGCGAAAGCAAAATGCGACAAACACAAAACACACGGCTAAATCAAATACTGGGTGGAATGAAAGGAGAATGCGAAAATGAACGACGACATTATTTTTAAGACCGTTGTAAATGGTCACGAGATTGTTGTGTACCGTTATCCCACCGGCCATCCCGCGTATTCTAAGACCGTATACGTCTCTAATAACGTTTGGGACGCAAGGGGCGGCCTGTTTGATCTGGCCGCGTTTCGCGATTACGACGGTTATCCCGTCGAACGTGGTTTCAGCAATGCAGCAGATGCGCTTCACTACGCACGGTTGTGCGTGGTAAACGCGAAGAAGCCGTTTTAAGGGGGCACAATGTTATGGGAATCGTTTGTTTAATCGACTTGAATGCTTTGAGTATCATCGAAGCATCTCTGTGTGAAAATTCGCACGGAGCAAGCAACGAATACCAACGGCTCAAAAAAGAAGCGGCACGGATTCAGAAAATAAACAAGACCCACACGTATTCCGTTCTTCGGTATGAGATGCCACGTGTTATGCGCGGCAAGAACACATCTAACACTATCATTGAGCAGGGTGGGCAGTATACTCTACTAAAACGAAAGAATACACTTTGCCCCTATGTCGTAGCGTTTTGTTACGATGAAGAAGATGGGACATGGACACAAGGTCACTACTTCAATGACCTGAAATCCGCTGTCAATTTTCTGTATGAAAATGATCCTTGGTTTAAAAATAAGGAGGATTAAATTATGTGGTGGTATTTTGTACTTATCAAATGGTTTCCCCCGATTGTTATCGCGCTGTCTTTTATCGGTGGCGCGTATGCAGCATGGGACCTTATTCATAATAACGACTGACCTGAAAGGAGCAGCGCATATGAAAACCAAAAACGAAACTCTTCGCGGGATGACCGTGATTCTGATGGCTGTGATTTTGTTTGCAGCTATCTTCGCAATCCCTGTCCCTAACGCAAACGCTGCCGACGCCATGCCTCAGCAGCTGCAGACGTACACCAAGCTCGGAACAATCTGGAGCGAAATCAACGGTGGATTTACTGCACTGGATGAACGCGGCCAGCTTTGGGCTTTTGATGCCGACCCTGATTCGTTTATCGTTGGGCAAGAAGCGGAGCTCGTAATGAGTGACGCTGGTACACCCGAGTATATCTACGACGACGAAGTCGTAGCAGCAAATCCGATTCAAAGTCCCTATGTCGATGTGGTTGTTGGACCGCTCGGCCGTTATATTTTGCAGGGGACTGTCTCCGGCGTCTATAATCAAAATGAATGCGTCTGGATTTCCGACCAGTACGGTGAAGATTGGTTCTTTTACGGGTTCTGCCCACTGCAGCGTGGTGAAAGCGCGACACTCGTCATCAATTCAAATGGAACCCCGAATGATTTTAGTGATGACTATATCGAGGACGTGCTGTTCTCTGATTGTGATGTCGATTAAAGAGAGGTAAATATTATGACTCAGTTGAAAATTCTCAATTACGCTCAGGCAGCCGCTATGGACAAATGGTGGATTTATGATGGGCTTGCCGACAAGTTCGTTGGCGAAAAGGCTGGCGAGATGGCGAGGAATATTGCAAACCAGATCATGAATGACGTCAAAGAAATCGGCGTCATGATTGATGCAGAAGAAAAGCGTCTCCGTGTTGAGGCTGAAAAGCAGCGCAGGCAGGAGCAGGCCGTAAAAGCACAGCAGGCGCAGCAGCCGGAGCGTCCTACCGCCGGGCGTATCGTGGATGACGGCACTGTTTGGATTGTTACAATCCAGTACAAGGATGGTCTCGAAACGGCGTCTCAATTTTCTCGTGAGGATGTGGCGCGCAAGGCATACGAAACGATTCGTATGCTGGATAAGGGGATTGCCAAATCGAATCTTTCCCGTATGACCTTGACCAACAAGAACACCGTCGTGAAATCATACGAGCGAGACTGAGAGGCGCAGCGATGTATTCCAACTTCTTTTGCGAAGACAATGCGGGGGATATCTTTGTGTTTGTCTATTATCGCGATGATCTTATCAACGTGATCCATTTGCACGGTGACGAAAGTATCGAAGCCGTAATGGATTCCTGTGAAACTGGTTGGCCGTTTGCTGACGAGTACAACCCGGAAGATTACGGCGGGCTGAGTATGACCGCATTCCTTGCTGAGCTCGACATTATGGGTGCAGAAATCATCGCTGAAATCAATGGTCGTGAGCTGATTCTGTATCCCGAAGATATGGGCGAAGCAGGTCGCAAGCTGTTTCAGAGTTTGATTGCGGAAAGGAGCGCAGTCGTATGATTGTCAGCGAAATCTATGAAACCATGGCTGGCGACCTCTATGGTGTAGTTCTGAATGAAGACATTAAAATCATTCGGATTGTCAAAATCAACGACCGCGAGCTTACCCCTGATTTTTTCCGGCGAGCAAGAATGGGATTCCTTACCGAGCATTCGTATGACCAGTTGCCAAAGGAAAAAATGTGGCGGTATATTGAATCGAACTGTCGTCTGGTGGCGACCATCACAAACTGTCACGGCTTCATTGTACATGGCGATCACGATATGACACGCAGCAGTCGTAAGATGTTTGGCAAGAGAGCTCGAATGAATTACGATCGCAGATACAACGGAGGTGCTAATTATGGCGGAACAATTCACAGTCGAGCCAACTACTGCCACAAAGCAAACCAGTTTGCCTAAAGCAATCGCAGTGTGTCCCCTGTCGAATTTCGGAGGTTATGAAATCTACGAATGTGACGATGAGCGCGTTCATGTGGGTATCAACAACGGCGATACGATTGAGGACTGTGGGACACGCCAAGTCAAATATACGTCAAGTGGGCGTCCGTACTTCAATCTGGGCGGACAGCGCCACTATATCGACGATTTCATCAGAATCTAAGGAGAGCAGAAAATGCTTGAATGGCAAGAGCTTTGTAGCCGCGCCATCTGGGTCACAATTGGAATCTTTGTTGTTCCATATGCTGGGCTTCAGATTTGTCGTGGGTTTTATTACCTAGATGAGTTCCCGCGATTCAATCGAATTTGTCGGGGCTTGTATCGTGCGGTGAAAAATCTGGTGGATGGCATCGTAGCCGTCTATCAGGATTGTCCGTGCGAATTCGTTCTGTATAGCACAGCGGTGATTGTGATTATCGCTGTTGCGATAAATAACGCGGCAGCACTCATGTAAGGGTACGCTGTCACTACACATCAAAAGAGAGAGGTAAGAAAAATGCTGTTTTATCGTGTGAGATCTTCGTCTGATGGTAAGACTTACCTGGTCAGGAAGCGCGGCGGTATCGAATACTGGTCAGCTATCGTTGCTGGTGAGTTGTTCACGCCGAATGAGGTCGCCAAGCGTGGCCTCAGTCTGGACGACTTGGAAGCGGTTGACGTGAATTTGCGCAAGACTCATTTTGCTGGGCCATACCGTCTGCCGAATGACGATGCAAGTATTACGCCGGCACAGAGTACGAAGGACGTTAAGCCACTGAGTCATGCAGTCGAAGAGCAAGTTGCAAAGGTGGCTACTGCAAGGCCGATTTACATGCCTGGCACGAAACCTAACCGTAAGCGTGGCGAATTGAAAGTGGTTCGGTCCTAACTAGCGGCTTATCGTTACCAAAAGTTTACTACATACAATAATTTCCAAATACTTCGCTGATGGTGTCGTAAATGTTATCATAACAAAAAGTATTCGCAGAGGGAACTCCGGTAGTACAACAGCTGTGCTGCCGGGGTTTAATGCGGCTACTGGTTCTGCAGAACTGGTACTGGTCCCAAGCCCAGAACGTGAGCAGCGTAAACAGAAGGGCGCTCCACCGCTCTAGTGAAATTTGATTTGATTTTGATGCAAAGGCCACGCGGATAAATCAATGATAAAAGTAAACTAGAGGATGTTACTTGAAGTGAGCGAAACTAAACGAAAGGAGGGTTTATAGCTTGAATTGTAAAATCAGTTACCGCTCGCTAGGAGTGGTCTTTGGTGCAAGGGTCGCGTCTTGCTCCACTGAGCGAAATTTCATGGGATGGCGATACAAACTGTTCTGACACGCAGCGGCTGAAATTTTTCAAATTAAATAGAATTAACGCTGTAAGTGATCGTTGCATCCGAATAAGCGCACACATACATACGAGATCGACGGGAGTCGCAACTAGGCATAATCGACCCGTAAGTCTCTTATAGAGCTGGGTGGTTCCCGAACGGACAAGTTGACCGTATGTTAAGGAGTTTTCAGAAACCGGGCGACTGGTGGTACCGGGGCAGACGTAACCACATCCAATATATGAGTAGTAAATGTAATAAAACGAATAGGGGAAAGTTGTAACAATGATGGTACATATTTTGGATAATTCCTATTCCAAGCGAACCAAAGGTCAACCGTGGGTGATGTTCAATCGTTACAATGGGGATGTTTATAGCAGTCGCAAGCGTGCAATGAAGATGCTGAGTGAGATGGCAAAATCGGTGAGTGCAGACCCGGAGTGCTATGACGTTGAATTTGATGCTGATGGCCGCAATCTTCATTATCGTTGGAAGAATTTGGACGGCGATGAGTTCGAACGCTATATTCAGATCGAATCAAGAGAAGTGAAGTGAGGGCCCGCAGTATGAGTGATTATGCAGACGCTGGCTATCGACTCCAGCATTACAAGATTACATTTCATGGAGAACTTGAAGGTAATTGGCTGAATTTTAAAACATATCACCGTGCATTCGCCAGCTACGATTGTGCACGAAAGTGGGCGGCTAATGTGTTATATCGAAATCGCAAATATCGCGGCGTTAAGATCGAGATGGAATGAAAGGAGCACACTACTATGAATGTACCCGTATATATCGTTGAAGATTCTTATCGTAAGCAGAACGATAACTTATCTTGGGACGAATACGCTCATGCTATTAAGTCTGTACATAAGAACCGCGAAGATGCACTAAAGGTTCTCCGCGATATTTATAACATTGTAATTCATGATCACGGCATTTATGATGCAAAGCTCGATGAAGATGCATATAGTCCGTATGTGTCTTATTGCTGGAAAAACGCAGAAGGTATTCAGTATGAATCTTTTGTAGAGATTATCACTCGCGACCTGATTTGAAAGGAGCTACGCAATATGGTTCTCAATATGACTGAACTTTCTATCGCCCAATGGTCCAACGCTCAGCTCGATGCAGCTCGCAAGCTGTGTACAGATGGTGTGCTACATGATGGACCATTGCCCACAATCCTTCCGAGTGACTCGTCTCTTCGGGTTCGTTTTATCGCATGGAATACCGCCGATGAAGTCAAAGCGTTAGATCCCGAAGCAATTATCATTCAGGGCGAACCCGTTTTCGTAGCCGCATTCATTGAGCGGTACGGTAGAAGAACAAAGTGTTACTCTCCTTGCTATGATGACGGTAAGTTCGTGCAGTTCAGGAGATTCTAACCCGGCAGGCTAACGCAGAAGGGAGAACGTAATATAATGATTTATTTGGTTGTCGAAACGTTTCGAACAGAATGTAAAGGTTTTATTTGGCGTACTGAATATACTCATACCGTGAAATCATTTACTACCAGAGAATCCGCTTGCAATTTTATTTATAATAATTATCGAAAAATTCGTGAGAAAAAGAATGTTCGATCCGCCGAATTTTCTGATTGTAAATACGGCGCACATTCCGAATATCTCTTTGAAGATGAGGTTCATAAAACGAGGCATCGGGTATTTCATACACTTAAGCCGATTGAATTAGAACAAAAGGAGGTTTCGCTGAATGTATTGGAAGCTCGGTAAAGATATGCTCACCAGCGATACAATTCTTGATCCCGTCACGTTTGATGATCTGATTCTGGCTCTGAAATGCAACTATGCATATATCGGTGAAACTGCAGTTAGAACCCAGATGAAAGAAATTCTGGATCAGCGACTGGAAGATGTAAAATATCTGATCGAAAACAACATTGACGAGATCATTGCGCTGGCATCGGATGAACAGCTTGAAGACGCTGGCCATGATGATATCACACTCGAAGAATAGGAGTAAGATATGTTTGTCTTGACTGAAATTGTGGCCAATAATGTTTCTGCATACGTTGGTAATATCCATGTATCAAACAATGTGGAAGAGCTTCAGAAAATTATGAATGCTGATTTTGACCACGATTTGAAAGAAGCAAATGATCTTTGGATGGATTGCGGATCTAATCTCAATGATAAGCCGCTGTTTATTTGTCACACATATTCTGCAAGAATCAAAACGTTAAAAGAATTCAAAAGCTGGTCGATTATGAAAGTGCCAGGGGAGGTGACGCAATCGTGAAAACCGAAATCAATGGGCAATCAGCCGAGCTGCTGTTCTATAACAATTGGATGTATAACGTAGTCCGTATCCAGAACGAACTCAAGTGCATCTTTGAGAACGAAGGCGGTGAAATGGTACAGCGAGACCGTTATCAAAAGCCACTCCAGCTGCCGTCAACTCCGACTTATGTGGTCAATCGCACACTGAAAGAGCAAATCAAACAGCTCAAAGAAAAGGTGTCATATCTGGAAACGCGCCCCATCAAATGCATGGAATCCTATCTTGATTACAAGAACAAACTGGAACGACTTCAGCAGATTCCAAATGAACCGATTCTAAAAACCGGCGCACATGATTTCGTCCTGAATGATATGTATTACGGGATTCTGTTTGATGACAATATGTTTTTCGCTACATACTATGCAGTTGCGCATATTTCACGCTCCGGTAATTATCGCATGGTTACATACGATTACTTTAAAAAAATGACGACCGAGTGGAAATACGACTGCTTATATCGATATGATTGCAGTGAGGCTGATATCAGAGAGATTGCTTATCAGATCTTCAATATGCTAATCAAATATAAAGCATTTCCAAAGCGCGGTAGTTCAGTCTATTTGCACACAGTCACAATTTGAAAGGGGCGAAGTATAATGAAATCAATCGAAATTACATACAATGTATCTGTTCGTGGCAGCGAAGTTTGGGAGCCGGGCGAGGCGGCATTCCGGCTGGACTTTGTTGACGATGATATCGCAGCTTTGCTCCAAAAACTGGTCGGCACTCCTGTCAGCCGAATGAGCGACTACGAGTATTACATCTGGCACAAGCTCGATAGAGTTCTCGATAATTTGGAAACGCTTCGCAAAAGAGTTTACCTCAATAACTCTATCAAATCAATCAAAATCGTTGGAGGTGATAACTGATGAAGGTATCAATTGAAGAGAAGCGCGCCGAAGCTATCAAGCGAATGAAAGCGTTTGGATTCTTGCATGAAGCAATTGAGCTGTTTGAGGCCGACGGTACACCGTTGTCCAGTGAGCCGCCTTGGGGTGCTTTTTACGCTCTGAACGATCAACAGAAAACAGCCGTTCAAAAACTTGAAGAACAGTATGACTGCCTTGTGTACAGTGTGATCCGGTCATTCCATCAGGAGCTCGGCGTCATTGACAATCTGCTTTATGTCAGCGACGAGAAAGATGAATGGCCGATGGATTGGGACGACATTGAAAATATGTGTCCTTGTATCTATGCTGTCAATTACAATACGCCAGAATTCAGCGAGTTTGGTTCAATCGGAGTGAAAATTGGTGCTGGAGCAGGACTGATTCGCATTAGTTAAACATATTTAAGTGTTACTTAATTCACTCCATACAGTTGTAAAATCTTCAAAAACTACGCCAGTTCACTTGACCAAAACATCAAGTAGTTGTATAATAGAGGCTGGAAAGCTATATATTTTGATCGGTTTGGGCGAATTGATCAATATGCAACGAAATGTATAATTATTCAATTCACAATTCAAAAAAATCAGAAACGAAATCACGAATGGGTTTGGGCGAAGTCCAATCGCGAAGCGCCTCTGATTTGAAGCCGTGGCGAGCGATGAGCGAGTGGCGGCGAAAATAATTTTGAAAAAAGAAAAGGATGCTTGATGTAGTGATGATGATGTGATAGTGATGGATGTGTAGTAAGAGGATTATAGGAGTTAAAAGGATTGTTAAGGGAAAAAGAACCATCAGGGAGAACGGAGAGAAGGAAGCGAAAGCGAAGAAGCAGCGGAGAAGAAAGCAGGGAAGGAGAAGACCTTTATGACCAATTTTGAGCCAGGCCGATATGAATTCACCCTCGATAAGTTCGTCGGGCTTGTCCAACAGTACGATCAGTTTTCGATTCGGAGCGGTGACGATTCGTCGTTCGCTCTGATTCGGGTTCCGACCAAGTGGGTCAAGCTTGATCAGGGCGCGGCTGGTGAGGACTTTATCACTTGTCGTAACAAGCGTAAGCGTGACGGCCATCTGTTCGAGATCAACGGCGACAAGGTGACTTTCGAGATCAAAAGCACTACTGGCGGCTTGGAGGGGTATCTTAAGTCAGACCTCGGTGAAGCGGTGTTTTATGTTTCGATGTGGTCGGATAAAGATGTCGCGGAACGCAGTTGATACCGGTACACGTCGCCAGAACGGCATAGACGGCGATATACGCTGTTTTGATGTGTTGTAATAATAATTTCATTACGAAGAACGGAAAAGCCGTTGTAGGGATTCCTAGCCGCCTTAGAAGGCGTGCACACTGTAAGATTGACATCGTGTATGTATCATATGTACGAAATGAGGTGATATTATGACCGCGTTCGATAACACATCTTAGGCGAATACACTCGTGACAGGTACCGCAAGACAGTTATCGTAAGACATCGAGATGAATACGTATTTCAGTTACGGCTGCCGGATAACCGACAGTTTCGAAAAGGTAGAATGAAAGGAGGGTAGAGGCGGACAGACGTCAGGCGAGTGAATCGAAGACCAACGGCGTAGCCAGTGTCACTGGGCGGCGGGTACTGAGCGAACTCCGTCTTTCCCAGGGTCCAAACTCTCAAACTCGGAACAGAAAGAGAGGTTTTACCTGGCGAAGCAACCCAAATAGGGAGGTCACAAGTACCGCCGATGCCCAGCCTCGACATCTTAATCGCCCCGTACGCGGATCATAAAACTTGGTAGTATATCTTTAGATCTCGATGATAGCAAAAAAGAAACAAAAAATATTTACTTCTTCTGTTAATAATCACGATTGACATCTGCTCGTGGATGTGCTAATCTAGTCGTGCAAACAGAAGAAGTAAATGAGAAAGAGGAAAAAATGAATGCTAAAGTAGAAAACACGTTGGTGCTGGCGGATACAAAAAAATTCGGCACACTCGACATTCGGGTCTATGAGAATCCGGCGGTCGATCACACCAGAGCTCAGGATGATTTCTGGATGACACGTGAGCAGATCGGCTTGGCGTTGGAATATAAGAATCCTTCAATTTCGATTGGAACGATTCACAAGCGCAATGCCAAGCGTCTTGACCCACTGTCAGGGTTAATCAATTTGATTACCCCTGGTGGAAAACAGCAAACCTACGTATATAATATGCGTGGTGTCATGGAGATCTGCCGTTACAGCACTCAGCCCAAAGCAGATGCCTTCATGGATTTCTGCTGGGATGTGATCGCCGCTCTGATGCGTGGTGAAACTGTATCACTGAAAGTCAATCAGGCTGAGCTCAAGCGGCAGGAGCGATTCGACAAGATGACTCAGGTGCTGACAGAGATTCATTCTAAGATGGATGCTCTTGAAGCTGCTCGTCAGCAAGACCGCAACGCTCTTGACAATGTGCTGTTTGTCTGCAAGCAGCTGGAAAGAAAACTAAACGCAAATCAGCCGACGAAGCAGCCTGAGCAGACCACCACATCCACCACAAACGAAACCAACAAGGTTACATACAAAGGGCGTAGCGAATGGCGGACTGAGATTTATAAGCTCGGAAACTCTATCGCTCGCATGTCTGGCTCGACACTAAATGCGGTTCTGAAACAGGCTTATGATTATATCGGCCGCAACTATGGCTGGTATTTCAAAGATGAGCGCCGGATGTATGTTGAGCGGGTTGGCTACAAAGGTGACATTAAGAACCTCAGCGGCCTGGATATCATCGAGGACAGCGAAACATGGAAGTCAATCTTCATGTCGATTATGAAAGATCGATATGAGAACGAAAAGCATGACGCTGAGGCCCGAAAGGGGATTAAGTCGGCACTCACCAAGAAGCCGCCTATGATCCCTGCTGATATGATTCCTACTCGTCACAGGGTAGAACCTGCTCCTGAGGTCGTTGCTGAAGAACCCGCACCGGTCGTTGTGGCCGAGGCTCACGCAGTTGAGATTGAAACACCGGCGGCTGAAACACCGGCGGTCGAAGCTCCTGCGGTTGATGAGCCGAAAAAGGAGTCTCGTCGCTGCAATACGAAAGTAAAAAGCATCACATTTCCAATTGTTGAGCCAATTGCCAAGAAACTAGGCGATAAGACGGTTGGATGTTGGATCACCTATGCAAAGATTTACGACACGATTGGCGTTGTCAAGATGGACCGAATGCGTAAAGCATATGTACGTTCTCACAATAAGCCGCCTAAGTGTACTCCTGATATCTTCCAATATTCTGACAAGAATATGAAAGTGTTTAAGGAGGCTGCAAAGATCGTGGCGGCATCAATTTAAGCTATCTACTTCCTCCATGGCCCTTGGGGCTGACAGCCGGGAAAGACCGGCATATAACCAGGTGTGGCGAAGTTGGTATCGCGCTAGTTTTGGGAACTAGAGACCGTGGGATCGTGCCCCACCACTTGGACCATAGCACAAGGTTTTCCTTTCTCCTTGTGCAAAATTAAACGACTTGTCCTTCTCTTTTTTGCTGTGTGTTGGTTGACGATCTTTTGGACTAAGTTGCGTGGCTGAAAATGCTGGCAGGTACGATAACCCTGCTTTTATATGGAGCCGATGGTCGTACAACAGTTCGATTCTGTTGGGTTCCAGCTAGGTTCGATGCGGCAGCGTAGTGTAGTGCGAGGTCGCTGGGGTGGCGCAATTCCACCGTGGATACAGTGTGTCCATAACGCTCTGACCGAAAATGTACGAACAGACTGCGACGGGGTAGCTCCTCGTGGAGTGATGGTCTGGTGACAACATGTGTAGGCTAATGGATGACCTGAGATTGTGGTCTAGTCAGTTCGGTGCCCAAACTGGCGGAGAGTCGATTGGAAAGGGCAGCCTTTGAGGATGGGCTCTAGGGAAGACAAAATGTACCTAGTTGTATCCGCTGACGCGGCTAAGTCATATTGCACATCGCCGATGCCGTTACATGGTCAAATCCTCCTCTCTGGGACGTTAGCTTAGTTGGTTAAAGCTCCTGGCTCATAACCGGGTGATGAGGATAACACCTCACGGGGGTTCGAATCCCTCACGTCCCACCATTGTATAAAAATACACAAAAAATGAATAAAGAGGTGAAAACAATGAAGAGATATCTTGTAAGCGTCTGGACGCGACAGTCGTATTCTATGTGGATTCCGGCGGAGTCTGAAGAACAGGCGAAGGAGATTGCGGCAGAGGCTTATAATTCTGAAGAAATTAGCCCAGACGACAATGAAGAAATCGATGCGATTTATGTAACAGATGACGAAGAAATCGAGGACGAATAAAAAGTTCGATTAAACCTGTGCAAGCAGTGGCGGCTCGGAAAGACGAGCAAGTATGTTTCGGTGCTGGAATCGGCAGACAGGGGAGTCTCAAAAACTTCTGCGAAAGCATGTGGGTTCAAGTCCCATCCGAAACACCATGGGTGAGTTGCGTCGCCCAAAAATCTCCTTTTCCTCACAGAGGCTTAGTGGCTCATGGGTTCCAGACATGAATCACCGTGACTGAACAAGTCGTAGCAGGTACGCAATCCTGCTTTTGATATGCTCACATGGCGAAACTGGCAGCCGCGAGGGTTTTAGGGTCCCTTGTCTTTTATGACGTGGAAGTTCGAGTCTTCTTGTGAGCACCAATCTCGTATGGGTAGGATCTTTAGCGGTCAGATCCGGCCGCGCCTGTGCGAGATACCACCCCCCCTGTGGGGAATGTTATATTTTTCCATGTACGTTATTCTCGGCTCGCTCGAAAGAGTGCAGCGTGCCTTTGTAAGCCGAGTATCTTATGTGGCTGTAGCTCAGACGGTAGAGCAGCAAGCTAACTGCGCGCCGTTGGTTCAAGTCCAACCAGTCACTCCGATGCCCGCTTATAGGGTCTCATTCCTCCTATTCGGGCTTTACCTCTTTTCTTCCTTGTTATTCCCGGCTCCATGGCGCATGCTGTGGCAATAAGGCGTAGTAAGCCGGGTCATATGCGACTGTAGTTCAATTGGCAGAGCGTCAGATTTCCAATCTGAATGTTGCGGGATCGTACCCCGTCAGTCGCTCCATAGAAAATCAGTTGTTCCAGCTAGATCGGGGATTGGCCGTTCATTGGCAAACGACAGGCATCACACCGGTAAATGATGCTGAGCCAAATAGGAAGGGGAATAAGGTGCAAGCCGAGTAGCTGTCGGACGAATACTCTTCAGGTAGCCAGTAAACTGGAACGTAAAACGAATGTTGGCTGTTTCTGATTTTCTTTTATATGCTACCGTGGTGGAATGGCAGACACCGGAGACTTAAAATCTCCTGTTGGCGACAACGTGCCCGTTCAAGTCGGGTCGGTAGCACCATATTCGAATATCAACACACAAAAATGAAAGGAACAAAGTATTATGAATTCTATTATCAGTCCGTGGGTGTTTTATCTGATTGGCATGGCTGACACCATTCAGATTTTGGCGCTTTTCGCTTCTATTAGTTTTATTGCCATCTCTGGTTATTTGTGGTTTGATTGGCTGGAAACTCGCGATCGCTATGGAGAAAAGGACGAAGACGTCTTAAAGGGACGCAAGACTGCCGTCAAGGTGTCAATTGTGACAATTGTAAGTCTATTAGTCCTTGTCTTTACTCCTTCTTCTAAGACTTGTTATAAGATGCTCGCTGCTGATATGTTTACACAAGATAATATCAACAACGCAACTGAATATGTCACTGATGTAATCGACTATGCAGTCGACAAAGTAAAAGAACTCAGCCCTACAACTGAAAATGAAAGGAGCTAAGCATTATGATCATCATGTCACATGATGAGGTTCTCGAGACGATTCCGTTTATGTTTGTTTGCGAAACTCGGGAAGGCGCTCGTTGGAACAGTGGCACTCGCCGTAGGCTCTGGAACGAACAGTTTACCAAACAGGAACAAGCGGCGTGTGCAAGTTTGTTTAAGAGAGCGCATGAGTGGGCGCTTATTCGCGGTGTTCCTGATGTTGTTCGGATGGATCAGTCTACATATTGGCTGTGGATCAAGCTTGGCGAGTTTTGTGAAATGCTTTGATTAGGAGGTGCCAGTATGGAGGTTTATGTCCTTTATGACTGTGTCGAAAATCCCGACGAATGGGCGTTCGCTTGTGTTGAGCACGTTTGTGCGAATCATGCAGAAGCAGTAGATAGGATGCAGGATTTGTTCTTAGAGTGTTTGAACGAACACGACGTAAATGATGCAGAAAGTATGCAAGATACCTACATTGACGATTGGGGAGCGCGTGTTGCAGACGTTCCTGCTGGCTATCGTCACACATGGACAATTACAGAGGAGACAGTTGTATGAAATACGATTTACATGTTGGACAGTTAGTCAGAATCGGTAATGAAGTATCTAAAAACGATACGAATCTCCACAAAAGAGGGCGTATCGTAAGATTTAATGGAGATTGCCCAATCGTAGAGATGTTAGATCCATTTGAGAGTGGACAAACAACGATTACTTGGTGTCCGCAGAGATTTTGGGAGCCGTGTCCAACAAAACTTACTTGCAAATCACTTTTGTGATTTTATTTTTTGCCGCTAAACAGAAGAAGTAAAATGGAGTGATGCTTATGAACATCAAGTATGTCGACGGCCACTATGAAATTGTATCGGCGGATAGTGGTCAGTTTATTCAGTCGGCCGATACATGGGACGAAGCTC
>ERZ1034687.163-NODE-163-length-43559-cov-10.689615_pt1 | contig 43559 bp, 43 predicted proteins | sample MGYA00520704_ERZ1034687 | MGnify/ENA primary metagenome ERZ1034687 (study PRJEB33766, sample SAMN09781762) | gut metagenome | biome: gut microbiome | host: Homo sapiens | place: Madagascar | study: EMG produced TPA metagenomics assembly of the PRJNA485056 data... | reverse complement strand
GGGTGGGCGGGACCCACCATTTTGTTGACGTCAACAAAATGGTCGCAAAAATGCCCGACCCCGTTGTGTGGGGTCGGGTTTGCTCTATATCTTACCCTCTTCGGAATAGCTATAATATTTGGTGTCAGTTACTATAATGTGGTCTACCATATATATACGCATCGTTTCACACGCTCTCTTTAGCTTTTGCGTCAGTCGGTCGTCGTCACCGCTCGGGCGAGCGTTGCCACTTGGATGGTTGTGTATTAGGGTTAGAGTAGTAGCGTTGTTAAGCAACGCTTCTCTAAGTATCACCCTAATATCCACGGCTGTCTCGGTCAAACCTCCGCTTGATAGCTTCACCGCTTTAATCAGTTTAAAGCGGTTGTTCATCAGCAGCACGTGTGCCTCCTCGTGGTCTGCCGTGCCTATCAATGGGCGGAAATACCGCCAAACCTCCTCGGCATTGCCAAAAATATCTCGGTCGGCTACCGCTTCATGCTCGATACGCTTGGCAAGTTCAAAAGCGGCTGCAAGCGCCATAGCAGTCTTTGCGCCTACACCTTGCACAACCTCAAGTTCTTCGGTGCGTCTTCTCGCCATTTCCCTTAGACTGCCGTCACAAATGTTCACGATTTGCCTTGCCTGTCTTACGGCTGTGCTTGCATCCTTGCCTTGCCCGATGATAAGGCTTATAAGCTCAACGGCATTGAGCGAAGAAAAACCGCTGTTATACACTTTGTAGTCGGGGCGTTCCTCACGTGCGAGGTCTGAATAATTGGTTGTCATAATGTTGTATGTTATTTAGTGGTTTGGTTCATTCTTATGGTGCGAGCTAAAAACATAGCTCCCAACACGTTAGCTCCTACGGCTTCAAGTTCTTCGGCAAACTCGTTTGCCGTTGCGCCTGTAGTAATAAGGTCGTCAAAAAGTATAACATTCTTGCCTTCAAAAAATTCGGGGTCTGTGCTAACCGCATAACCGAACGACTCGCTAACGATATGACAAGCGTTGTTGTGCTTGGCTTCACGCATACCTGCAATGTTCACGTGCTTAGTGCCGTTCTGTATGCCGGTGCGCTTGCTCACCTCGGCTGCAAAACGCTTGAAACGGCGGATATACTTGGAATTGGTTGCAGCCGGAACGCAACACAACACATAATCTTGGCAACTTGCGCCATACCACTTAGTTAGGGTAACAGATACGATGTCGATGGCATAATCAACGGCTTTGCGCTCTCCATTCTTGAACGCATATATAAAGCGTCTCACTTGGTTAGCTCGCACGTCATCAGTAGCAAAGCGTTGTGGCAGATAATTGTAAAAATTGGCTGTTTTCATTTTTTGTCCTCCTTAAAGTTATTCTCCGAGGCGAGAAGAGAGCTTTTTACAACTCGTCTGAATCGCTGTCGAGAGTTTTTTTTATTCACGTCGGGTCGAATTTCGCTTTTTACGCTGCATCACCAACGACGGAAGCAAGGCGTGAAGACAAGAAAAAGGGTCTGGATTTTTATGGAAAACCAAGTTTTTTAGGAAGCCGTAGGAAGAAAAAACTCGGAAGGCTGCCGTCAAAATCCTGGCACTTTAGCCAAGCGGTTCTTGGCTATAAGCCGTCCGTCGTAACTTCGCACGCGGAAAAACGGGGTTCGGTCCGATGCGAAGCATACCTATATGAAAAAGGCTCTCGGCTGCGACAGAAGACGTCAAACAACCACCATGTGCGACATAAAAGGCGCACATACCAAAATCCCCGAAAATCGGCTGTTTTGTAGCTTGAGCGTTAAGCAAAACAGCCGATTTTCGGGGCAAAATTGTTTCATTAAAATATGTTAAGCATACCTTATTTAAAGGGTTTTCGTGTGGACTTTTTTAAAAAGTCCGCTCCTACGTCACAACGTAGCCAGCCGCGCCCTACCGAAAGCTGCGCCCAAACGTGCGCCTTTCAGTTCAAATATGACTACCGTCATCCCCCCAACAGCGCACAAAAAAAGACCGCAAGCAGTCCTAAGCGGATAGCGAGCGGTCGGTAAAGCGACAGAAAAAGCGATTCAAACACGAGCGTCTACAAATGAAGAATTGAGACCTTGAAGGCGAGTGTGGTACTTGGTCCAGATGCGCTTGTCTACACAGTCGCCGAAGTGTGTAGCCTCTTCGGGCAGAATGGTCTGTTTGCGCTCCGAACTCTTGTCCTTAGCGAAACGACCTTGCGAGTCCTCAATCACACGAGTATTCTGCATAGATATAAGCGTATAACGGCAGCGTGTGGCATTGAAGCGCACATGAGGGAAGCGAGGGTCGGTCTCGGATAGGATATATGTCCAGAGCAAGAACTTCTCATGCTGCGGCGGCTCCATGCCAGGATGCACACGTTGCTCAACAGTCCAGCCAAACCTCTGCAGTCGCTCAATGAACAACTCATTGTACGACTTCTTGGCATTGGCACGACGAGCGTCGCCATAGCGGTCACGATAGAAGATGAGACGCTTGCAGGCATGATGCTCATAGTAGGTGATGAACTTGTCTGCAAGGGCATTAACCTCGGTGTCGGTCTCGTCATCACGGCGCACGAAGAACTCATTGATAACACAGTCAACTGGAGTCTGCACCAATAGCTTAGACGCGAAGTCGTACATACGCTCCTGACCAACAGATAAGAAGGAGGCTGCGGAACCCCAGTCGGTTGAAATCTCAAGAGGCTGTGTAGGGTCGCAGTCAAGGTCTGCACGTGAGTCGTTAGCCTTGGCAAGGTCTTGCCAGTTGTAGTCGTGGTTCTCGGCGAAGTCACGCAGGTAGCTGTCATTAGTAGCATTGTAGTAGAGGTGACGATCGTCGAGCTTGTAATAGCAATGGTCAACCTTGTCGAGCACAAAGTTGAGAATCTCGACCATAAAGGAGAGCTTATCCATCACTCGGTACTGGTTGACGATGTACGACATACCGAGGTTCTCGATATTGTCGAACACCGAGCCGAGGATAAAGAGCGTCGAGTCCTTCGATACAAACGGCGTAAGCTCGTGCCGCATGCGCACAGCCTCATTCCAAAGGTCGCGGAACAGCTGCCGGTCGTGAGCGATATAAGCCTCTATGAGCTGCATCTGTACCGACACCATGCGGTTCCACTTTTGAAAAAGCGGGATGCCACGCTCCTTCTCGTAGTATTCAGCCGGAGCAAGCAGCCACTTCTGCTGAGCGGTGTAAGGCATAGAAGAGAGAAAAGCGTTGCCATGGTGCTTGACAATAGGATGCTCAGCGCGTTTGCCGAAGATGCACTCATTGCCACGGTTGGTAGGCGCCACCTCCTGGTCGAACTTCTCCTTGTTGATAGTCAATGCCTCGTCGGTAACGTTGAAGTCGGCATTAGGGCCACGGCTGTTGCCCTCCTGGGTGAGTATGTAGAGACAGTGGCCGTTGCTGAAGGAAATCACGTGATCGAACTGCATAAGGTGCTCATAAGGCCGTAAGAACGAGTCAGGCGGACGCTTGCAGACCACATAGTCGCCCGTGTGCGTGTCGTAGTCGTAGGGCTTGTAGCCAAGCATCTCAAGCATCTTGAAAGTAGACGGCAGCGTCTTAGTGAGAGCCTGCCCGATGGTGGCTTGAGCAATGGTTGTAATGCCACGCGGCATAATGCGCACATTCTCGTCGACCTCGGCGCCAACGATAAACGACTTGCCGGTACCACGCGACATAATAGCATACTTGTTCTTGGCCTGCAACATAAGGTAGGCATACTGCACGCGGTTGACGTGGATGTCCTCTTGCCAGTAGTCTTGCTTGTTGTTTGTCATGTGTCCATAATTTCTTCAGCCTGAGCATCGTCGATAGGCTGATAAAGGTTATCGATGAGTTCTTTTTTATCCCGGTCGCTGTAATTGCGCACATCACCGAGCGAAACGTTCTGAGTTTGACCGTTTTGCACGATTTGGATAAAGAATTGGTTGGCTTGCATACGCCGTGGGTCCTCCTCGCCCATGGGGCGCTCGCCAATGATTTTGTGAAGAACAAGTTTTGCCTTGTTCCACTCCTTGGTGTCGCCACGCAGCTTGCACTCACGAATGAGCTCAAGTTGGTCCTTAATCATCCACGCCTGCCAGAAATCCCAGTCGAATGTATGGCGCGACTTGTAGAGCTGCCGTGCCAGGGCTATGTCACGCCGAACAGTCGACGGCGACACATCATACTTGGCACGCATAAGCCTGATAACGTGGTTGTCGTCGGGATAATCATCGAGCAGGCGGGCAGCCGAGAGCACACGCCCGAACTGTTCACGGCAGCGCTCAGGTAGTGGATTGTTGTCGGGGTCGACGATATGCGCCTCAATCTCGTCGTGTGTGAGTTTTGCTATAGATTTGTATTCTCTAACCATACTTAAGTTGATTTGAAATGTCGTTGAGCATTTTGATAAGCTGTTCGATAGCCGGGTTGGACCCATTCTGCGCAGCCTGAATGATAGAGCGCTGCACCTCCATCTTCTGCCGAATATAGCCACGATAGTAAGCGGTGCGCACTGGTGATGGCTGCTGCAACAGCTCCTTAAGCTCAAACTCCTCGATTTCGAGGTTGATGGCAATGAGAGACAATGGTATAAGGCAATAAGCCATATCCTCAAGTGCCTCACTTTGCTCCTTTGTCAAACTGATCATACATTATATTATTGTCAAAACGCCAGATATCCTCTGACGTGTGGATAATGCCCCGCTCGAGCTTAGGATTGTGCGTAGCGTTCTGGCTGCCCACAATGCTTATATGCCAGTCGTCGTTGCTGATGAGCGCAACCTTGGCATGAAGAGAAGTGCAACGGTAGGCATCGGGGAACGATGCAATAAGATGAGCGAAAGGCTTAGGGGAAATAGAACGCACACGGTTGTCGATGAGGAAATGTATTGAAAGAATTGTGCCATCGTCGACATACCGGCGAAGAGTGGAAATAGAGTCCTCGGCAATAGAGTAAGTCGAAAGGAACACATGAGCCGGGCCAGTCTGCTTAAGCACATAGAGCATAAGCTGCACCAGGTTAAAAGCACCATTGCTGTAGAAGTGCTTGTCGATGCCCTGATTGATGGCACCAAGTTGCGAGGTGCGCTCAAGCACATCAGCAATGGCCTCGATGTCAGACTCAGAACGGTCGAGCACATTAACACGAGAGCGATGATCCGCATCGGGAACATCGCTCTTGCTTGGTGACTTGACAGAAGAAGGCTCCAGGATCATTGTCTCTCGGCAAGTTCGTATTCAACCTTAGAGCGCTCCGTCTTGAGGCTCTCGATTTGCTTGAGAAGCTTCACACGCTTAGGAGAGTCCGGCATCGGGTTCTCGACCGCCTGCTTAGAGTTAGACTGATAGAGCAGCTGGTTCTCCTTGCGGGTAATCTGGTTGGTAAGCGACTTGCGACGAGTGCGAAGCTGGACGGTATACATCAAATGATAGTCAACTTTGCCGACCGTAACCGTAGGTCTTTGGTCAACAGCAGCCATGCATTTAGTAACCATAGAGTAGTTTTTTATACTATCGAAAGTAGCACGATCTGGAACAGTACCATCGTGGTCGTAAGCTTCTTTGAGCGGTGCGAGTGCGTCCATGTAGCTAGTAAGCTGGTCCATCTGTATGCCTATATTCTTACGTCTTTCGACCGACTCATCGTCATTAGCTTCGCCAATCTCAGTACGCTGTCTAGCAAGTTTAGCACGCTGCTTGTACGCATCGGCATAAGCCTTGACAACAAGCTGCATAACCTCAGGCATCTGCTTGAACGACGTGGTGTCAGCCGACTTAGCCATAGACTCCTGCTCATTAACCGACTGATGCTCGCCATCACGATCGTTAAGGTCGTCTACATCGGGAACCTCGGCAAACCGAGGGTCGTCAGGGTTGTAGTAGACCTGGATGACATCGCGCAGACACGTTGTAAGCTTCTCGACAGTCCAAGGTTTCTCACCCTTGCGCACGAGCATAGCATGCACATTAGGCTTGTAGCCCGACTTGCCAAGGATCTGAAGACCAACAGCAAAGTTGCGCTTGGTGTGTGGCAGAGCTAGCCATTTCATGGCCAGTGTGCGAGCGTCAAAGTAATCTTGAGAAAGTTTCATAAAAACAAATATTATATTATACCGCCACAAAAATAGCGATTAAAAAAGCGATAGCTAAGGACAATAAAAAACCTCCACGACCGCTGCCGTGGAGGAAAATGAAACCAGAAACTATAACAATAAAACGCTATGAAGAAGTCTAACCGCCTGCAGCAGTAAGCAAGTTCTCACAGTCGCCTTCGTATGCGAGAGCACGTGGCGAAGTGAACTGGAACTTGAGAGTGGTTTGGTTGCGCTCAGTAGGAGACGAGCCAGTAGTGGCACCATCGCTGTCTGAAGCGAGGATAGCACCACGTCGAGAGTCGCCCATAAGGTAGCGAAGGCCGTTGTTGTCCTCGACAATGAAGAAGAGCTTGCGACCCTTGGTAGCATTCATGAAGCCGAGAATCTTCTTGCGGATGCGAGCCGAGACCATCGTCAGCTCCATAAGGAACGACTCGCCACCAGTCTCACCCTGCGGCTTGATGGTGAATGAGCCAGTGTTGTCGGTAAAGGCAAACTTGTAAGCCTTGCTGCCGTTAGCCATCACCACATCACCAGACAGTGCACCCGCTTCATCAAGAGTCATCGCGGTCTCCTTGACAACGGGAAGGTCTGGCCAAGTAGCCACCTCATTGTGGTAGCCGAAAATCACGCTCTCAACGACACCACCCATATTGTCCTGGGCATCACACTCCAGAGCGGGATCGATGTCGGCGAGCTCGTAGCACTTTTTAGTATTTGCAGCCATACATTATATATTATAAGGTGAAACAATTAAACGTCAGCAGGATCGACTGGCTGATCGTTGCAGCAGAATATCTCTCTGCGGAATGTAGTGAACTGAGTACCGAAGACGTACTTGCCGAGAGCCTTGAACATGTAGTCAGCCGGCACCGCACGAAGAGTGCGCATATCGCTCTGCTTGTCCATACCATAGACAACATTGCTCTGAAGGGTCAGCATAGCGAATGAAGACTCGTCGGGCATACCAGGGCAGCGTACAATTTCGCACATACCCTTAGTGCCGTATAGAGTCTGCTGCTTGGTCTCGTCAGGCGACTGGCCAGGCTCATGCACATTAGGATGCTCATCTGCGAACCAATCGTCGTACATATCGCCCACGGCGAAAGGGATGTACATCTTAGACTTCTGGTTGCGGAACAGTTCAGGCATATGTCGCCACATCGAGAGCATCTTGTCGCCCACATCGGCACGAGTAAACTTGCCCGTAGCTACGAGGTTGCCTTTCTCGGCGTCAATGGTCTTATCAGCCTTAGCATTCTTGATGTGAACACCGAGACCGTCAAACGAATCCTTCAGGTCTGTCTTGGCTCCAGTCTCGTCATACTTAGCAGACCAGATACAAGGTAGAAGATCTTCTGAAGCCTGCTGCAGAATGCGGTTGATAAGCCAAATCTCGAAAGGATGCTTGGCAATCTCAAGAGCACCACGTACCTCTGTGATATAAGTACGACGATAACGCTCAGGTTCATCAAGAATTTCGATAACGCATGGATACACAGTAAGAGTACGGTTGCCAAACGAACCGATGTTCTTCTGATCTTTAAAAACACCAGTGTATCTAGATGATACCGACTTGAAGTAAGCCTCAGTAAAAGTGTAAGAGTCAGTAATACCCACCATAGGGCTCATGTGACGCAGCATAGCGTCAGCAGCCTGATGGTCGATAGCAAGAATCTGCTTGCTATGCGCCTTCACCGCGGTATTGACGGCGGTGATATCAATAGGATCATTAAAATTCATATATTATACCAATTTAGGATTATTCGTCGTAGAAGTTGTTGATAGGATCTTTGCGGATGTCAGCATACTCGTCAACTGGCTCTTGCTGTGTAGCAGCTGCTGGGGTGGCAGTAGCCGGAATCTTGTCAAACATCTTCTTGATTTTTGAAATCTTAGCGTCTAAACCCTTGATGTTCTTCACTTCGTCAGAGAACTCATCGAGTTTATCAGAGAACTGCTTCTCAAGGTTGCCATGATTCTCGACCTTGCCCTGCAGCTCAACAATCTTGTCTTCGATAACCTGGATCTGATTAGTGGTGAGCACGACCTTAGAGTCGTTCTCGTCAAGTCCCTCGACATTGAGAAGGGTGTTGACATTAATAAACTTTTTATTCATTGTCGTTGTTGTTGGAGGTTGATTAAATGTTGAATTATCGCCCTTTGTCAAGCCGAGCATCTCTCCGAGCTTCTGAAAGAACGAACGCTCGTCGGATAGCCCGCCGTCCTCAGGAATAGGAATGGCGCAGTTGCGGAAAGCACTGAGCATCTCGTTGGCAGCCTTGGCAGGTGCCTTCTCGTTGATAATCTCGTCGATAAGGCCATAGTCTTGACACTCTTGAGCAGTGAGCCATGGATGCGCCTTCATCACAGTAAGCATGTCTTCAGTAGAGCGTTTGCCACGTGAGGCATACTTGCCCGCAATGATGCGGTCGATGTTCTCAAGATGCTTGATGTCTTCGGCATTTGCCACGCCCATCTGTTTGAGTTGGTCAGCATTCATGCTCTGCCAGTAGAACACCTCCTTCGACGAACAATGCACATAAAGCATACAGTCGGAATACATCTTGATAGTCTTGGCACCGAAGAGCCATGTCGCGGCCGAAGCGTTGAACGAGTCGTGAATAAGTGTCACGTCGCCGTGGTCGGCAAAAGCGTGTGAGATTTGCACCGCAGAAGCGACATCGCCACCAGGCGAAGCCATGCGCACGGTCACCGGCTTGCCCTTGTTGTCGCCCAGGAACTGGTTGACTCGCCACACAGTGTAGCTCGAAATCTCGCCATTAATACGTAAAACATTATTAGCCATAAAATCTATAGATATATGAGTGATACGGCAAAATTAGGGAAATAAAAGCCCCATACCTTAGACTAGGTACGGGGCAATCAGACTGAATAAGCGACTTATATGTGGTTCAGATCATCCATATCAATAATAAGAGAAGGAGCAGGCTGGCTACCAGAGAAGGTGAACGACGAGCCGTTGAGCGAGGTGTAGGAGTCGCCCGTAGTCTTCTCGCAAGCGAAGCTCAATGGTACCTCTACCGAGCCAGAGAGATGCACAATGCCATTGTGGTCTTGCGAAAGCACAAGCCACTCGCCACGCTCAAGCACCTCGATAAGCTGTGACACCTCATATCGAAGCTTCGGAATGACACCTTCAATAGAAACCTGCCAATAATCACCCCCGTCAGCAGTCGATTTCTGCTCGTCGAATACAAACGAGCGGTCGGGGTAAACCGGGATGGCAACAATGTTGTCACGTGTCTTCATCTCAACATAATGTCGGCCGCTCCGATAGTCGTGGCGAACTCGTAGCAAGTCATTAGGAGGAAAGGCGTATATCTCCGCCAGTCCTCCTATGTTGTTGTGGTCAAAATTAATCTCTTTCATACTCTTCTTTGCCTTGTTCTGTAATGTGTCCGCTTTTGGACAGAACCGCCCAACATTTTTGCTCCATTTTCTTGCAAATTTTCTCAAAATCGTCATCGCCATTGATTTTAGCGTTGCGTTGCAGCTCTTTGCGTATGGAGTCGGTATCCCAATCATTCTCGGTGATACCCGTAGCTTTGCGGAATCGTTTGATGCGTTCAGCAATGGACATACCCGTCACTGACAACATAGCACTATAAGTGTGCAGCACCTGCTTAACTTCACGCTCAAGCCTTGAGTTGAAGTGCAGCGTCTCTGTTGGCGAGAGCATCCAGCCATAGCGGTTGAAGGTGTCCATACTAATCTCAATTGCCACCTGTGTAGTATATCTGCCACGCACACTATTGTCGCGTCTTGCCTCGCCACGTATGAGCCTACGTCTGAAATCTTCGGCAAGCTCATGGTTCGGTGACAAATTTACCAATTCTGCCCAATTATCATCGGGACTGTTGTAGTTGGCAAGCAGCCAACGCTTGACATAGCCTTTACAGGGCACCCAGACCGCCATGCGGTCCTTGTTTGAATGTTTTGCCATATATATTTAATGTTTTTAATTGTCTATGTAAGATAATGAGGGTTTACAGGTAAAAGTGAAATTTAATTTTAGTTTATAGGATGGTGTATTTTAGCGACCAACCGTCCAACCGACCAACCAACACAATATATATATTGATTATCAACGAGTTACACGTTGGTTGGTATGTAAACCAACCCAACCAACCCGACCAACCACCGCAATTTAGGCAATCTGCACCACACAGGAAGAGACTACCTACAACCAACCGTTGGAACCCCACAACCAACCACGACCAACCCAAAGCACCTAACAACCAACCATAACCAACCACTCCAACTATACTACTATTACTACTTAACTAACTTATTACTAACTACTTACATATATTTGTAGATTTTGAAAAGTTTGCCACGGTTGGACGGTTGGTCGGTTGGACGCATTTTTGGGCGTCTGAGAATTTCAAAACTTCGTTTTAATCTCCTCTCTTTTTAATTGGGGTGTTCGGGGAAACGCAAACGACGGACAAGTGCCTCACGGCACCTGCCCGTCTGACGCTTATTACAATCTGACATTGTCATTCTGATATGTTTTGCCGCTTGCGAAACAAATGCTTTGCTGCTTGCGTTGCCTGCTAAAATGGTCGAGTATCCTCTTCAATCTCTGTGGCATGCTCGAAGTCAATGCCCATGAATTGCTGAAGTATGTTGTAGTCGAGTACCACGGCCGAAGTCTGTTTAGACTTCTTCTGCATCTTAATAACCATAGTGTCGTCGGGGTCCATCTCCGTCATTGTCGACGGGTTGATCTTGTGAGGCGGAGTGCGCATAGTGCGAACCTCCTCCTCCCAAATGAACTTCTTGTTGCTCACGTCGCCGATGTATGCCGGGTGCGACTTGAGATTGACCAAGAGCGTAGTAAGTGTCAGAGGCTTCTCATCGCCCTTCATGGCTGTAAGATAGTGCTTGTGTACGTTGGTGAGGTTCATGTACATAACCTTCTGTCCTTCGGCAATAGGCTTAACCACACCACCCTTAAGAGTCACCTTGTCAGGCTCATCGATGGTAAAGTCACGGCCAATCTTCAGAGTACCCTTGTCAACGAGGAAGTCCAAAGTGCCAAAGAATGTGGCGAGTTTATCACTCTTGGCCAACATCTCGCACTGATGGCGCACCTTCTTGACAGCTAACTCGAAGAACTCGTCATAGCTGAATGGCAGCTTAAGGTGTGCGGCATCGTTGATGAGCAACCGGCACGTGGCAAGGAACATAGACACTGTGCCAATAATACGGCTCTGGTCGCCACTACGGCCCGACATGCCGGCAAGAGCGTCTTGCAGCTCTTTGCGCGACTGCTCCATGTACGCAATGAAGTTCGACCGGAATAGAGGGCGCAACTTCTGTACCTCTACAAGCAGATAGCTTAACCCCTCCTTCTCGTATCCCTTCAGCTCTTTGAAAATGCGCTGCGCCTCTTGGTCGCTAGAGAAGTTGTGCGCCGGAACCTCGCACAGCACGACACGGTTAGACAGGGCGTTGTCGTCGCGCTGTGGTGCCTCTTGGCCAAGAAGTATGATCGAGGCATTAACCTTAGATGTCTCGATGTCGTTGCCTGTAGCCGAGCGACGCTTCTGCTTGCCGTCGCCGTCATAGGTCACAGCCTTAAGACCTTGGAACTTCTGATCGCTAATCTCCTCGTCGTTGTACTCCTCGAATATGCACGGAACGTCACGAAAACGCTCAAGGATAGAGAAGAAGGCAGCATCCGATATTTGGTTAAGGTTGCTCGATGGAGCAGACGGAACCTCGTATAGAGCCCGAATGCTCTGTGCTATCTGCGACTTACCTGAGGAAGTCTGGCCAATGAAGAATATCGCCGTGAAGTTGCCGATGACCGGATAGAGGTCAGAACGGAACCCACATAATATAGAGTAGATGATGGCCCACTTTCCATTATCCTCGATGCGGTAGACTCTGTTCATTAGGTCAGCCCACTCAGCGAACGTGATGCGTCTCGACTCCGGCACATCGATGTAGCGCAGATGTCTGTCTTGCTCGAATATGTCAGAGTCGGAGCGGTCGTAGGCATATATCTCAGAGTAGGCTGGCGAGTAGAAGAGATCGCCCCCATGCTCCACCAGACCAAGGTTATCAACCTTCTTGATTTCAAAATCCCCCTTTTCGTTTCGGTGAAAAATGGCGTTAGACCAGGCAAAGAAGTCCTCCTTCTGCTGTCCGAACGTGCGCAGCTGAAAACACGTCTTGAACTGGTGCGACATCCACGTCCATATCTTGTCGTAATGCTTGATGTTGCCGTTCTCGAAGTTATAGGCACCCTCATTCACCAGGGCAGCACGGAACGTCGCCATATTAGCGAACACAGACGACTTCCACTCCACATACTTAGCCTTGCGAATCTCAGGAGCCATAGAGGTTATCTTGACAATACGCTTGTTAAGCTCCGGGTCTTTGTCGTACACATGCAGCAGAGGTGTCATGAAGAAGTCGCATACACGGCCATATCCCCCCGAATCATTCTTAAACATGTAGCAAACCGGCTCGTTCTTGCTTTTCGAAAGCAGCGGATAGAAGCCGTAGCGCGACAACATACGCTTGTACTCCTCATTATCCTCAACATAATCGGGCAGAGTGTTACCATCAACATCAGCAACATCATCGATGTTCTCGCGCTCTGCCTCCACCTTGTTCTTCGACCGCTTTCGCGTGATGTAAGGCTTGACGATATCCTTCAGAGCCTTCTCCGAAGGGAGGTATAAGGTTTTCGACCAATCCTTCATCGAGCGGGTACGAGTCACCTCTGTAGCCTCGGCAATCATCTCGGCAATGCGGTCGAGATATTTGTCCATAACGTTTGTTGTAGGCGATTCGTTACGAATCGTATCGCCATACAAATCGACATACCACTGAATGAAACCAACAGTACTATCGCATGTCTCCACGTCAATGTTAAACCCGGCTCTGAACAGCTGCTTGAGTGTCAGTATCTCATCGTTCTCAGTCTTGTCGTTTAGCTCGTTGTCGGGTGATGCAATCACAACCGAGTTGTCGAGCTGTCTCAAGGCTTGCACGTCGCTCTCCTCAGGACAACCACGGAAGTATACCACCGGACGCTCACCCACACCCTCCTCAAATTCACGCCATGACGATGTGAGCCGTATCTTGTCGTTGTCTTTGTTGTATATCTCCTTTGCCTCCTCGATGCCACAGAAGCCACTCTTTGGCTCCTCGCGCTTAACACCCGACATGGCCTGGCGCAGCTTCGGCATGAGCTGGGCTGAAGAAGATTCTATTAGTTTAGCAAGCGACCGCATATAGTCGTTGCGCATTGACTCTTCGGAGACATGGGCAATGGCGCCGACTATGGTCTTCAGGGCAGCCTCTCGCCCAGGCTCGTCAGCTGCAGGGCGATAGAGTTTTTCGTAAAGGTAAGTGACAAAACCCGTCTCCATCGACTTCATCTTCTCGCGTATCTGTCCAGTGTTGGCGCGTGCAAAGTCGTCGGGGTCTTGACCTTCAGGCAGCATGACGCAACGCACATTAATGCCAGCATCGAGCAATACCGGAATCTGAGACACGGCAGCATGTATGCCAGCCTTATCATCATCGTAGACAAGCGTCACATTCTCGGCAAGAGAGCGTAGTCGCTTCACCTGCACGGCATCAAGAGCCGATCCGCTCTTGCATATAACATTGCGGATGCCATTCTGTGAAAAAGAAATGACGTCAAACTGTCCCTCGACAAGATACGCCTTGCTATATTTCGCGATCTCGGTGCGAGCCTGGTACAGACCGAAGAAATTTGAACCCTTTTTGAAAACAATGGTATCTGGAGAGTTGAGGTATTTAGCCTTGGCTGTGCCTGTTATATCTCGAGCCGTGAAACCTATAACACGACCATAGCGGTCAAGGAACGGGAATGTGATGCGGTTGCGGAAATAATCCATACGCTCGCCATTGTCGCGAGTGTACACAATGCCAGCACGCTGCATAATCTCTGGCTTGTAGCGTGCAGAAAGCTCGTCATACATCTGTCGATAGCTGCCAGAAGCGCCCACATGGAACTCACGGCGCGCCCAATCGTTAAGACCACGCGATGTGATATAGCGGTCGGCTTCGTTGCCGACATGCTCCTCGAGCCACTTCTGAGCAGCACCGAGCACAATAATCACCTCCTCGCGTTCACGGTCACGGGCCACTTCTTCAGGAGTCTTCTCCTCAACCTTAATATCTATATGGTATTGTTTGGCAAGCATCATAGCCGCCTCCGGGTAGCTTATGCCCTCAATCTTATGCACAAACCATATAACATTGCCGTGCTCGCCACAGCCGAAGCACTTGTATATGCGCTTAGCCGGCGACACGCACATCGAAGCTGTCGCCTCGTCATGGAACGGGCAACAGCCAAAGAAGTTGGAACCGCTCTTGCGCAGCGTAACGTAGCTCTTGATGACATCTACAATATTGGCAGCGTCAAGGATGCGGTTTATGTCAGTATCAGAAATTCTCATGTCAGATATAATATAGTGTGTAGCGTCAGTTGTCGTTGAATAGGTCGAGCTGTCGGTTGAACATAAACTTCATCAGCTCGTCTCGCGTGAAGTTAAGGTGTCTGGCCACAGCCTCCATTTCCTTAGAAGTAGCTTGTCGATAGCCTTGCCAAATTTGTTGAAAACGCACCTGATTAATGCCCACACCTCGGTAGAAATCTCTAGTAGGATGGAAGTAGGCAGTATCGATCTTAACAGCAACAAGCTCGCGCATAAGGTTGCGCTTAACTTGTTGGTGCCTGGCAATGCCGTGTCGCAGCATATAGAGCTGCACCGACAACTCCGAGCGTGCGAGCTTCGCAGCCATATCTTTGATAGAAATCTTAGTGGCATTGGCTCTGATGAACTCTACCTCCTTGGCAGACCAGCGCCGTTTGGTGTCAGTTTTGCTCATCGATGATAGAGTTTAGCAGTTGATATTTCTCCAGCGTCATCCAGTGCTGGTGTGTGGCGAGGATAAACTGGCGCATCTGTCGCTTTAGGTCGTCGGTAATATCACGATAATGTGTAGACCCAGTTATCATCAAACAGGTCTCAACAATGTCTACAATCTTGCGCATATTTGTGGCCGTATCGTCAAGAATGAGTATTGTCAAGTCGTCATCTGCCTCATAAGACAATACTCCCTCCAAACCTTTTTTCTTCAGAAATCTATCTAACACATCGACAAAACCCAGTTTGCAACTCGGGAATGGGCACGCCACATAAGTAATAGTCTTTTCGCCTTCATCCTCGTGCGAGACCACTACATACATATCGCAACGCTTTATCATAACGCCCGTATATTGTTTGTATACGTCATTCATCTGCTCCATATTTATAGCATTTTTTTATGTATTTGGTATTGGTTATCAATATCGTATACTCCAAATATCTCGTACACTTACTCCATATTTCGAGAACACTTTTTCGATTCTTTCCTTCAAAAAAGCGGGAATATTTGGATAATCCTTTCGCTTTCTATAGAACTCAGTATCGAATTTTATGCCCATAACCTCCTTTAATTCCGCCTTAACTGCGGGAACATCAGAAGATTTGAGTGTATCGAATCCCGGTCTAAAAGAATAATGAACTTTTCCTATTGCCATGTGAAATATTTTTATTATATTTGAAAAAGAAATTATATATATATCGTACAAAGATACTATATATCTATCGTACATAATCAAATCATTCTAAAAATATATCGTAATTAAACAATAATTAACAATATGGCAGAAAAATCAGAGTATCAACTTAGGATAAGCAAGGCGATTGAGGAACTATCAATCACTGGCAGACAGTTCTGTCTACAATGCGGACTTAGTGACAATTTCTTGTCGTCACCGCAGAAGGATATAACCACAAGACAGATAGTCCCTATACTTAAACTCTTCCCCCAAATCAACCCATATTATATATTATTGGGGGAAGGCACACCGCTCATCGACGAGAAATATGTCAATGAGGGTATGATAGGCAGATACATCCTCCAAAGCTTCTCGGAGTTGCAGGTAGAGGTGCGTCAATTAGTCCAGGAGAATACCATACTCAAAGCCAAACTCGAACGTAATGAGTCTGGTGAAACTTCAAAAAAGAAGCGGTTGCCAAAGCGCAAACGTATAGAACTGTCTGAAAACAAGCAAGATAGGTCAGACGACAAGCCGTCTAACGACTGAATTATGATAAATAGAAATCGGTGGAAAAACGGCGAAAAGTCAAGGTTTTTTAATTAACAGCAATGTTGAGAACCTCGATATATAAAGGATTTCAGGGGAAGAAGAAAAAAACGTCACACTCCAGTCATCCCGACTTACAAGGGGTTAAGATACTGAAGTTCAGTGTTTTAACCCTTTGTCGCTTAAAAATACTCGGCGACAAGTCGGCGTGTTAAAAAAGCTTTAGAAATTACTTTTATATAACCAGAGTTCTCGACGCAAAAACGTAGAGGACAAAAAAATGTGCCCAAAAAGTTCGGAATTTAATCAACTGAAAGGTTGGACTCCGCCTGTTTTTCATCAGGCGTCGGAGTGCTATGTGTCATTCACTGCTTTCTGCCCTGCAACGGGAAAAATGAAGCTTAAGAAGATAATGCTTGGACGTATTAAGAACAAGCGACTTCAGAAGGAGAAGGCTAAGCAGATAATGAAATCAATAACGGAGAAACTGCTTGACGGGTGGAACCCCTGGATTGAAGCAGAGAGTCCAACTGAGTATGAGCTATGGGATGATGTGTGCATGAAGTATGAAGCTTGGCTTGCAAAAATGGCGAAAGAGAAGGGCTTTCGTATGGAGACCGTTGCAAGCTATATGAGCTATCTGAAGATATTGAAAGACTGGATAGCCAACAAGAACGTGCACTACATCTATCAATTTGACCGCCGGGTGGTGGGAAAATTTCTTGACTATGTATTTGTAGAGCGTAACAACACTCTTCAAACTCGCAACAACTACCTGGCATGGCTCAAGACATTCGCCAAGTGGCTTGTAACACGATCGTATGTGCCGAAGAACCCGACCGAAGGCTATCATGCCGTGATGCGAAGCTCATACAACAAGAACCGCGACACCATCAGCGAGCGCGACCTTACTAAGTTGCGTGAGTACCTGGAGGTGAAGAACCCACACTATCTACTCGCAACATACATATTATATTATACATTCCTGCGTCCACACGAGATGTCGTTGCTGAAGGTGGAGGACATCAAGATAAGGAAGCAGGTTATATATGTGCATGGGGAGAATGCCAAGAACCACAACGACGCAATCGTTACGCTGCCAAAGAAAATACTACAGCTGATGATTGACCTAAAGGTGTTCGATGCCGCAGGAAGCGACTACCTATTTTCAAAAGACTTTAAGCCAGGTAGAGAATATCGCTCTGAGAAATGCTTCAGAGACTATTGGCAGCGTGTGCTGCGAAAGGAACTGAATTTTCCCGAGCGATATAAATTCTACTCGTTGAAGGATACCGGCATCACCAATATGCTGCGCAAGCACATAGACACAGTATCGGTGCGCGACCAGGCACGACACTCAAGTATCGAGATAACCAATATCTACGTGCCGCACGACATGAAGCGAGCAAACACAGAGTTGCTCGATTATGAAGACGACTTCTAATCGTACTTCAGTGGGTAGAACGTACCCTCGATAACATCGGATAGTTTACCGCCAACAACTTTGTGCTTGAGTTGTTGGCAGTAGAACTTACGACCAGCTATATTGAAGATATGACGAGCGTCACGACGATCAAGCGAACGGAAGTTGATCACATAGATTGTAGTGAGGTCAAGCTCTAATGGAACCAGCCAATGCGTGTTGTACATGCCATTGTCTGAGTTTATAGACAGATCATACCCGCCATCAACGTCAAAAAACATAACACGCTGAAGTTCCCAATAATTAAAACCTTGTGCGGGCTGGCCAGATGGTCGAGAGAGCATCTGAAGACGGCTGTTTATGGTAACTGGTACCACTGGGTATTTATCGTCTTTAGTCTCACCAACACATTCAAACTTGCTAACACCCATATAAAACCCAACATACATATTGTCCTTAGCTGAAGGTGTTGATGTGCTGTTGAACAGACGCTCAACAACACCCTTGCCTGCATCCTCGTCATTAACGGTGCCAACATCGCCTTGCCCGTTTTCTACTATTGGCATAGGATATCTATAGTAATCGTGGTACCTACAGAAGACATTTTCTATCGGTACAATCTTAAGCTCCATATTGTCTGTTGACGTCTCGTCAACACGAGGTCCAAATTGATTGACCATACCAAGACGAGTAGGATTAAAAACACCATTTTTAGGGTCTTTGCTTTTTATTGTACGAATAATAAACGGAAACTCTAATGGCAACCACATAAACCCAGAGCTAGGTATCTGTACTGGAAGCCTATCATAATATGCTACCATTGAATGATAAGAGTCGTAAACTCCATCTGGCGGATCAGTAACTGTTGAGGACGTTTTCGGAGGTTCACCACCAATAATTCTACACCACACATTATATAAACGTGTATAATCAGAAGACGTATTTGCCTTAGGTTCACAATACACATACTCTATGCGCTTGGCAAAATCCGGGTCAAGTGCATAGATCTTATAAAAGTTGGTATCAGGGAATTTGTATGAAACATTGCGGTACACCATATTGTCTGGAGGATCTTGGTCGTACTGCTTGTTGATATCGCCAATGACATCCTCTCGCTTAATCTGCTCCACCACAGCACTCTTGTAATAGTTGGTTAAGGTCTGTATCTCAACCGTCTTATCCGTATTGTTTACGATAAAGCAGACGCCACAAAGATGCTCAACCTCAGATATAAAGTCAGACACCGTCCAGTTCTCAATCATTTCGTTGTATTTAGTTGTCTTGTAGCCATGAACAAAAATAAGCTTGCTCAACTCAACATCGCTTGCAATGGCATCGTTGGTGCGAGTGTAGCCAAGGGCTTTAAGCACACGGGCAACGATAGCAACAAGGTAAGGCTGCGGACATATTGTAGTGTCTGACTTCAGATTTACAGAAGTCGCCTTAGCCACCTCGTTCACCTCATTGTATATAGTAGAACTTGAATGAAGCTCATTGCCTACTCCATTAGATATAACAGCCTTTGCCACCACTGGAGTACAGACATAGTCGGAATCTGGGAAATGAGAATAAAGCGACCGTTTTGCGTCTTCTAATGTAATCTCGCCAGTATCGCCAAGGTCAAGGTCACGCAGATAGCGGTCGCCACCTACAAGAAAGTTAAACTCAGAATTGCCTGAAACGATTTGTATCTTAGCGTTGCGCTCATCAATCTCAAGGATAATCTCTGTGCCTTTGATGATGATGCCCTTCTCACAATAGAGCAGGGCTTGTCGGTTCTGCGGTCGCCCAGTCACATCGATGCGGTGCATGGCGTTGTAGACAACGGCATTAACCGGGTCGGCAAGCGAGATATCAATATCGAGCGTATGCTGACCTTCGGATGTGAAGAACGGGTTGCGGTCGTAGAACTCAAGGGAAATGTCGGCAGCGAGATGCACCTCGCTACCGTCAATAAGTAATTTAATCATTATCTTTTTCTGCTAACGTTAGACTTCATTTTATTAACCAGGCGCTCAGCCTCGATGGTGCCATGCTTGCCCGTGGCGTATGTCTCTGCTATTATAGGTGTCGAGAAGCGACGGTCGAGCGTATTGAGTGAGCGCACCACACGCAAGAGAACAGCTGTTAGGGCTGCATCTTGAGGTGCCGCTTGCATGGCACCTTGCGCCACACCCCCTGCAGAACTACGACCACCTGATGCCATAGCACCACTGGCAAATTGACGCTGTGTCGTCGGGATTACTGCAGCAATATCATCGGGCGACAGTCTCGAGACGCTACCAGAACGCTGCGCTTCGTCAATGAGGTTAAGAACTGGCAGCACATTTGGGTTGGCTGTTGCAAATCGGTTGGCAACGAACTCGTTGGAATGGACTACGCCTTGTGGCTTATCCCATGGACCAGCAGGGGTGAAGCCACCGGTGTCGAAGCTACCAACGGCAGCCTTGGCCATTTCAAAAGCTGCAGTAATAAGGGCAGTCTCTACAGCAGCCTTGGCAAGACCAGCAAAACCAAGAGTGCTCACATTCTTAGCAATGCTCGCTGCACGAGCTGCAAGAACAGTCTTCTCCAATGCATCAATCATAAGAGTAAGGATGCCACGGAGAAAATCTTTGAAGTTGGCTTTTTCATCCATAAGCACCTTGCCAAGTTGCTCACCGAGCTGCTGCCCTGCTTGCACAATCACATTGCACAAGATGTCATTGTACTTCTGCGTAAGGTCTTGCTTCTGTTTGAGTGAATCTTCAGTAAGGTCTATATCGGCATCCTCTATCGCCTGCTGTACAGCAAGACGTTGCTCACCATTGAGCGAGGTGTCATCGAGAATCTTCTGAAGGTAGCCTTTCCATGCCTCAGTTCTATCACTCTGACTCTGCTCATCAATGTTGCCAGCCTTTATGTTGGCCTTGCGCTGATTCTCCATTAAATCGTCGAATGTAGCCTTGGCGTCGCTGATGACACGACTGGCCGACTCCTTATTAGCCTTGTCGGTATCGGCAGTAAAACGCTCTTTGAGCTTTAAAAGGTCAGCCTGGTATTGCTCCTCGCTGATGAGTTTCTTATCGTGAAGGTTGTTGAGTAGAGCGAGGTCCTGGTCATACTTCTGCTTGATGGTGTCAAGCTCATGGGCGAGCTGCTCAGCCTCTGTATCACCGAACGACTGCTCAATCTCGCGGAGCTGGTCGTAAAGCTTCACCTTATAATCCAGAATCTTCTTCTCTATCTCGGCACGCTTCTTCGGCTCAATGCCGGCAACCTCAAGCTTCTTGTTAAGTTCTTCGAGCTGCAAGTCCTCAATCTTGCGGTTGTAATCCTCTTGCGTTGCAATATCGCCATTCAGATAATCCTCCTTGGCCTTGGTACGTTTGGTCTCATACTCGGCAGTAATGGCATCGAGGTCTTTTTGGACCTTCTTTTCAGCCTCTATCTTAGCCTTGTTAGCAGCCCTGTCCTTAGCTGAAACGTAGTGGCCGGGCTTGTTGCCAGAGCCTGGTGTTTTTTTAGTTTTGGGACGTTTAACTGCATCAGCCTTTAAATCCCCACCATAAACCTTTACAATACCCTCACGCTCTGCCATTAATTTACGGAGTTTCTCATTAGATTCCTCCACAGCCTTCACCTCATTCGAGGTAGATGTGGCAATGCCCACACCAGCCTGCCATGTCGAAGGCATATAGGCAGTTTGGTTGTTCACCTTATTGTGTCTGTCCTTAGCCTTGTCGAAGTCTTCTTGAGCTTTGCGGAGCTTGACGCGCTCCTTGGCAATCTCACCGCCAAGACGGCGCAACTCATCCTTGGCACCCTCCAACTCATACTTGCGTTGAAGCGATACGAGGTAATCTTTAAGAGCTTTATCGTTGGCTTTATACTTGCGTGTCGTTTCATCAAGTTGCGCATTATAGCCAGGAATAATTTTGTTGAGTTGTGCAACAGCCTTGCGACGATCATCCATGCTCATGCTCTCATCTTTGGCAGCTTCAATCAGAGCACGTATTTTTGTCTCCTGCTCGCCAACCTTGGAGGCAGCCTCTTGACGAATCTCAGAAAGCTTATTTTGTGCAATGGCAGTATCGTCGAGCTTTTGACGATACAATACCAAAGCAGTAGTGACAGCCGTAATAGCGGCAAGGAACACGCCGAACGGATTAGCACCAATTACGACATTGAGCATTTTTTGAAGGGCAACAGTCTTCGACATGGTGCCATTGAGTACAGCATGGCGCAGCATGATTGTCATGAGCCACTTGTCTTGTATGGCATGCCAAAAAGCCGAGAGTTTTTCAGTAGCTATAGCTCGCTGCTTCCATAATACAGAGAGTTTAACACCGGCTACATAAGCGCCAATCGTGGTACTAAGTGTTATTAGAGCCTTGCGATGGGCAATAACAAAGTTAGTGACTGTGCTGAGAATCTTCACAGCCATAGACCCCGTACTGATGCCCTTTTGTATAAGTGGCAACAGTTTCTCGCCAAGCTCAACACTAAGGTCAAGGAACTGCTTCTTCGCTTTATCTATGCCTGCTTGCACAGTATTGTTCTGCACATTAAACTCCTCAATCACACTGTTGCCCTCATTGTAGGCATTAAAAGCCACCTTTTGAGCCTCCCTCACCTGGTCTAAATGTGTGGCCACTGAAGATAGAACACCTACGGCACGAGTACCCTCAAGCTTCATCTCTGAGAACAGTGGTGCCATCTTATCAAAACCACCAGTTGCCTGCATAGCAGAAAGAAACTTCAAAAGAGCCTCGTTTGCATTAGTCTTAAGGAGCTTAGTGAACTCCTTGACATCTTCGCCAGCGAGGGTAGCAAAACGTGCCGGCTCTTGGTACATCTTAGTAATGAGTTGAGAGAATACGGTTGAAGCCGTAGCTTCCTCCTGCATATTTTGGTCGAGGGCAGAAGCCAAACCCATAATCTGAGCTTGCGTCATACCCGCCTGAATAGCCACACCCGAAAGGTCTGCAGTGAAGTCCACAATATATCCGGCATTGGCCGACGATGATTGAGCAAGGTCATTGACAGCAGAACCAGTGGCAAGCATCGCCCCACGCAAGCCCTTATTCTCGTCCTCACCGAACATGTGGGCGAGTTTGCCAATCTTGTCAACGGCCCCCTCGCCGAGGTCATCGCCAAGCGCCACATTAATTTTGTCGGCGCCATCGACAAACTCCTCAATCATCTTTTGGTTGGTGATGCCGAGGCGGCCTGCTGCACCAGCAAGGGCATTGAGCTGTTCGCGCGAGGTGCGAGTATCCATACGTTTGAAGTTCTCGTTCATCTCGTGCACCTGCTCAGCATTCTGGCCAGTATATTTGCGCACATCTGCCATTGCCTCCTCCATGTCGGCAAAATCCTTAACGCATTGGCGAATAGTGGTGGTAACACCACCCAAAGCGTCAAGACCCGTCTGTAGAGAGTAGTACCATTTGTTGAAAAAGTCTGCCACACTGCTTAAACGCTGCCCGAGCGACTTGCTCTCTTCAGCGACGCCACGAATGGCACGCTTATGTTCTGCCAGAATAGAGTTAAGTTCGGAAATGCTTTTCACCGTCTTGTTATACTCCTCCGTGCCGATTGTCATTTTCTTTACATCACGTGTAAGTTCACGAATCTTCTTCTGGATAGCAGGAACACTATTGTCTATCTGTGCACCGTCAAGATACACCTTGACAGTACGACTGTATGTTTTAGCCATATCTAACAATTTTTAATTGCCACAAAAATAACCCATAAAAATATAGTGGCAAAGGACGCAAAATAAGGCATCACAAAACTTGCGTATTTCAAAAAAAATGACTAACTTTACAGCAAGAATAAACCAATTTAAACCTTTCGACTATGTATCATCTCGATCCAATGCAAGCATTGTTTTTAGTACTGACTCTTACCGTTCTTTTTATGATAAGAGGCACAAAGCGAGGCGGTAAAAAATTCTTCGATAGAGTCGAAGACTCAAACTATGAGCTTAAATCGGCAAAGGAATGGGGCTACACACCTACATATTATTGGGAAATGAAAAAACACGATATGATGTTTCGTGACGGACAATGGTTGCCAATGTATATAGAAAACGATTTAAAGAACCCTTATCTAATAGAACAGATGCGCAAGAAAGACTTGGTACTCGACAGATATAATCACTGGGTCTTCACTGGAAAGACGCTCGAAAAACTCAGAAATTTGAAGGCTTTGTATTGGCAACAACCAATCAAACGAATGAAATAGAAAAAGGCAGAGAGCTTAATAATTTAGCTCCCTGCCTTTTTTGTGCTATTTCTTGGCTATCGTCACTCGATCTATCTGCTCGAGCACATCACGTGCAGCGTTGTCGCCATAGTAGTCGGCAGCGATGTCTGCAAGTTCTTGAATCTGCTGCTCGATATTGCCATCGAGCCAGTCAACGGGCCTACGCCTGATAGGACCGGGCGTCACTATCCGGTTAGGGTCGTGAGAGCCACGCACCACCCTGCCGCCTTGACGGATGTAGCCATTGCCCACACCATACGCCACGAAAACACCATAGCGCAGAAATTTGAAAGCCACAGCATGAGCCAAGCCGTCGCCACTGTCGGTGTTGGTGGCAGCCTTCAGGCGAGCTCGCAGCCCACCGCTATACACATTGGTCTCGGCAACAAGCGAGCCAAGCGAGCGAGAGCGCACAGTCTCGCCCCACGCCTTAACCCTCTGGTTAAACTCTTCTGCCGTCATGCCAGGAGCATTGCCATTGCCTTGTACTGCCATACGCCATTACAGATTAGAGATACCAGCATACTCCTTAGTAGCGTCAAACGACGGACAAGCCTTGGCTGCAAAGTCACGATGTCCTCTTATCACTGCCTTAGGAAATTGTCGCTTCAGGCGCATCAGCAGATTCACCAAAGCATCCTTCTGCTCCAAAGTACGAGTATCCTTAGGCTTGCCGTCTTTGCCAACACCTCCTACATAGCACACTCCTATAGAGTCGCTGTTATGGCCCTTGCAATGGGCGCCTACCTTACATATAGAGCGTCCTTCATGCACCGTGCCGTCACGATAGACCACATAGTGGTAGCCAATACAGTCAAAACCTCTCTGGCGGTGCCACATGTCGATATTGCTCACCGTATAGTCTCTGCCCTCGATGGTGGCAGTACAGTGAACGATGATGAGATTAATCTTACGCATAACAATAATGATAATTAGTTTATGCAAAAATACACCAATAGCCAGACAAGCAGTCGGACATCAATAAACCATGTAAGGCGAGAAATCGAAGGTCTCAGGGTTGTAGTTAATCTCGCCGAGATAAGCCATTGCTATGCGATGGCACGTGCGCTTAATGTCGGCAAGAGTCGGTCGCTGAGGGTAGTCCACTTGGTGGTACATTACGGTGGTGTCGAAAGTGTCGGGGTCGAGGTGCTCCATCCGGATAAATAACCGCCAAGCCTTGTTGGGCAGCTGCTGAATCGGCACCCATGTCGTCAAGTTCCGGCATGAAGAACTGCTTGTATTTGCCATGTCTGATTTGTTTTTTGATTTTATTGTGTGATTTAAATTGCTTGCGCAGAATAATTTTAGTGTAATGGCCCTCGACCATAATATATTTATACCAACCACGGTCGATAAGCTTTATAAGCCTCTTGCGCTTGTTGTAGGTATTGTAGTGCACCATAAGCCCGAGATAGCTGTTGACAGTAGCCACGAACGCCTCCGCATATTGCTCACCCTCGCCCTCCTGCAGCTTGGTATTGTAGAAATGCACACGACGGAACGCAGCTCCGAGAGTGCGGTTGCTTATGTATATGCGCCCCGGCTTAATCATGGCGCCCACATACAACACACCCTTCTGATAAGGCTGTATGTATATCTTCTTGGGATGGAGCGTGATGTGTAGAATGTCACGGCAAAAGTCACGAATCTTGGCAACAGTCTCACTGGCATGTGTAAATCCCTTGGTGTCAAGTATTACGAAGTCATCCATAAACATCTCAAGCGCCTCCACCTTCAAGTCATAAAGGATAAAGTCAACAAGCACCGACATATAGAAGTTGGCCGATTCCTGCGATATCAACTTGCCGATAGCAATGCCAGTACGAGGATCGTTGTACATCAGCGATTTGTCACGTGGCAAGCCATGCCAATAAGCAGGAGGCGAGCGACGTATGTAATGCAGCTGTGGAGCGTCGTAGATAGTCTTCTTGAGTAGGTATAGAACGAGGTCGCGGTCAGGCGCATGGTTATGCAGTCGCGCCACAGACGGACAATGTTGTCGTAATAGTCTAAAGAGAATTCGATGCAGTCGTTAGACGAGCGTTTGTTCTTGTCGCACGACTGTGCGGCATAGAAAAACGATAGCGGAGTGTTGTAGACATCATCTTGATATGCTGCCACAGCTCGAACGTAGTTAGTATTAGCCTTGTTGTTGTAGTTCGCGTTACCGTTGTTCAAGTTCACGTTCCACGCGTTCGAAGCCCCCCACTCATCCGTTGTCGCGATTGTTGTCTTTACTCCGTCAGTCGACGAAGGCAGCGACCCATATAAAGATAAATATTGCTCACTCATAATGCCCTGGTGTTGAGAATTATGACTCCGGCTACTGCGCAGTCTTCTTCCAACCCGTAGCCTGTCTGCCGATGCTCTCGGTCAGAACAGCCATCTGGGCTGCCATGGAATTAGTAATCTGCTCCAGCTCTTTGCATACTCCTATTAACATCTTAACGGTGCCAAACTCTACAATAAACTCCTCAAGATATTGTCTACGGCTTGTACGACGGTTGCGCCACTCGTCTATAAACAGACACGCCAACCTTATCAAGCCATTGGCCGACTTGTTTGCCTCGCCCTCGAACTGAGGCAAATAGTCGGGTGCCGGAATCGCTGTGTTGGCTTTTTGTATAAGCTCAAGACAGCGAAGCGCAGACTCGAAGAGGTGGCTCCCTAGATCATAGCGATACTCTCGGGAGAACTGCTTGCGAGCGCGAACTATCAACAGCAGCAGCTCGTAAGTCTGTTTGTATATAGGGAGTGTTTGTGCAAGATGTTGATTTGCCATAATAGTATTAACTAAAAATTAACAAACTTATTATACCCCTGTTTATTAATTTTTATTAATAAAAAAGCCGCTTCGCGGCTGATGTTAAAACCCAACCACAAAGCGGATGTTTGCAACTCTTTGATATACAAAGAGTTAAAGAGATAAAGAGTTAAAGAAGGTTAATATGCTGCCACAGCTCGAACGCAGTTAGTATTAGCCTTGTTGCCGTAGTTCGCGTAACCGTAGTTCAAGCTCACGTACCACGCGTACGAAGCCCCCCACTCAGTGCTGCTCCAGTGCCAGTCTTTTGTTAATTTATATGAAGAACCGAAATTATTTGTTAAGAATCTATCAATCTCAACCATGTATTTATAAAACATGCGGAGCTGCCCCTGGGCTGGCAACGACCATTTTGTAGGGTCGTCTATAGCTGTGCTGTCGGCAGCCTTAGTGAAAGCTTTGTAAGCTCGGGCAGCCTCGGCAGCTGGGAAGCTCACGCCCTGCTCTTTGGCACAAGCGAGGATAAGGTCTGTATTGAGCTCGCCGTCGGTATCTTCAAATACTCCCTGATTGTTAGAACCAAAGTCCTTAAGACCTGGCACATTAACATCCGTCGGACCCCATGTAAATGTTCTTGTCGAGCCGGTTGTGGCATTCTGTAGAGCCATGACAAAAGCCATGCGCTCGGCACGGATAGCCACACCGAAAGCCACATATTTAGACTTCTCGTTAACCGTCATAGCTTGCCACTGCTCCTCAGAGAAGTAAAAGCGCTGTGGCGATGAGTCTCTGAGAGAACTCTTAAGGTATGCGGCCACCTGAATATCTCGCAGACCGCCTGCCCATCGCATGTGAGCCACTATTTCAGACCATGTGGCATTGTCGGCGAGGTCTGTAAAGCCCACCTCGCGAAGAGCTTTAATCTGGTCTTGCTTGTTAAGACCAAGGATTATTGAACTGTTATTAGCATTATCCATAGTTTTATTCTTCAGAGATTGGTATAACAGAATAGTTGTTGGTTTTAGTATCAGAATATAGTCTGCCACTGAGCACACTCAAGCGGTAAGCCTCATTGGCGTTATATTGCACACAAGACCATATAACATCTACCGACTTCTCAAGAGTAAAAGCTTGGCCCCATACTTGCGTTATTACCGTATCAATAGCCTTGCGGTAGCGATACAGCACAAGCATCTGAGCAACATCAGGCAACAACCATTTTGTCTGGTCATCAACAGCTACGCCATTAACTTTAACACCATCGCCCTCAAGATAAGCGTGAAAACCATTAGCTGCCTCCGCAGCAGGCGCACCCACCACCTCATCTGCATTTTGACCGGCATAATACTCAAGTATACGAGCATTAAAACGAGCCACATCCTGATGAGCCCAAGCACCAGCAATACCACCAAACGACGTTAGATCTGTAACTGTTGAGCGCGAGCCCCAGGCCTTGTTGTTGTAATACTGAAGCGCCATGACGAACGACAGACCGTCTGCACGGATGCGCAGACCACGCCTTGCAAACTCTTCAGAGCGTCCGGCATTGTCGATGGTCTGCCACTCCTCAACGGTGAAATAAAACTTTTTGCCGTCGCGCTTGCGGTCGGCGGCAACACGAATATCGAGCAGACCTGCTGCCCAACGTATGCGCTCGGCAAAGAGCGAGGCACGCGAAGACTCGGTTATGTCTGCAAAACCCAAGTCATGTAGAGCCTTAACCTGCTCGCGTTTTGCGAGCAGGAGGCCAGTAATGTTTTGTTGATTGCTTGCCATTGTTATCTGTCTATAATGTTAAGAATATCATCATCGGCTTCAGCCAGACGGTTATAGTAGTCGTCGTAGGTCTCGCCATTGTACTGCTTGAGATAGTCGTTGATGTTGTCGAGCGTCACGCTCTCAACCTCAGCCTCGCCAGAGTATTGCTCACCGAGGAAGTCTATAACGGCGTTGATGTAAGCCATAATCGACATCACTATCGTCAAGCCCTCAATATGCTGCGTCAGGTTGTCTATGTACGACTGCTCGCGCACACGTGTAAGCTGATAGTCGCTCTCAACAACCGGCTTGTCTTGTAGCTTGCCGTCCTCGGTAATGCCCCGCACGCCGAGCGTCAGCAGCATAGTCAGGAGCGAGCCGTCACCCGACAGCTCCTGCACCACTCTTATGGCTGTCAACTGTCTGCCACCCACCTGTGCGTCAACTACCCTCTGCAGCATTGTCAACGGCTCTATCTCCTTGCAATGCTCGATGCGCAATGTCTGCACATTGGCAAGAGACGCAATCTGCAAGTTGCCGCCAGTCTTAGTATAGCTAAGGTTTGGCAAGTTTATCAGTCTGACAGTCTTGAGCGTAGCCGGAAGCGTAAGCTCACTGACAGGCGAAGTCTCGGCTATCTCCACACTCTGCACACGACTACCCTCTGCCTTGATGCTCGTCAGTCGAGGACACATGCTCGCGTCAACAGACGCTACCAGTGTGTTGCGCACATCGAGCGACTGCAGGAACGGCATGTTGCCCAGGTTCAGCGTGTCAAGAGTGCCATCGACCGTAAACGGAGTATAGTCGGCGCCACCAACCGTAAGCCGTTGCAGCAACTTGCAATATTGTATATCCCAACCCTGCGCCTTAGGCGTAGCGGCACTGATGTCGAGCGAAGCAAGCGAGGCAGCACCAAACACATATAGCATGGTGCCCGACTCCGAGTAGCTACGAGGGCTGTCTCGGAAGAACGTGTAGCTCTCGCCCTTCTTCAGATATTTAGAGTCGGCTGCAGTGTCGGCTCGGTCCTCGCCAATGCCGAAAAATCCGTCTTTGGCAGCCGTAATGCTCACAGTGATAGCCTTGCCCGAAGCACGCATCTTCATCGGGTTGGTGTAGAGGTCGCCCACCTGGTAGTAGCCGTCACGATAGGCAAAGCGCGTCTTGATATACTCAGGCATATCGTCAAGGCGCAAGCCGTGCAAGGCAAAGAAGTAGTTGGCACTCGCCTTCGAGTGCTGTATATACTTGCGCTCACCATCGAACGATGATATAATCTTAGCCCATTTTAGGATGCGCTTAGTCATCCATATCTGGTACAGACCATCGTAAGAGAACACCTTCAAGCCCTGCTTATCCGCTGCCTTGCGCATTTCGTCTGCCACATCATGCAGCGTCACAAAACGCTGCTTGTCAGTATAGCCGCTCTTGTCATCACCATCCTTGTAGTCATCAAGCCAAATTACGGGATTCTCATTGAGCCGCTGGAAGAACACGCTATCCCACCCCTGGTACAATCTGCCCTCTTCACCCTCGCCAACCAGTAGTGGATTGAGCAATGCCGAAATAGTAAGGGCGCAGTCGTTGTCGGCACCCAGCGTACAGTCGCCGTCATACCAGTTGTTGAAGTCAGAACGTATCACACCATCCTCACATAGCATGAAGGTCTGCATCATATTCTTGGATCGCTGGTCAACAGCATTCTCGTAGTCAGTCAGTATGTAGTAGTACAGCGCAGGCTTCACCCTCCAGTAGCGGTGCATCTCATGGGCGAACTTCTTGGCGCGGTTGGCACGAGTGCCTGGCACCGTCTTGCCGTCAAGCGTTATGTTGCCGTCAGCTTCAGTAAGATGGGGGTTGCATTGCTGCATCCACATCAAGTTCTCATAGAAGTAGTACGGCACCTTCTTGCCACTCTCGTACAGAGCGTTTAGGTCATCGTCGTCAGGATAACGGCTTTCAAAATGCGACAACCATATCGGCTTGCCCGTAGCCGGGTCAAGACGCAGCATGTCGTCAACCGAGTTCACACCCTGATACCAGTTAAGACCGTTGTACTTCAGGTGCTCGTAGCATTGTGTCGGGTTGAGCACCCTGCCCGTCACCTGCCAGCGCTTGGTCGTCTTGTCGTAGGTCATTGAGCCGGTTGTCTCCTTCCATTTGCCACCCTCATACTTGGCATACTTGCCGTCGCTCGTCTTGTATACCTCGCTCCAGTCATAGCTCTTCACATCAGCCGATAGTAGCTCGGCAAGTGTCAACTCTATCACCAAAGCGTCAGCCACCTCGCTCGTCTCAACAAAGTGGCCAGTGCCGTCATTCTCAATGAAGGCAGTCTTAGGACCGCAGAACTCCGACAGCATGTATATATCGCCCGCCTGCAGCTTAGACGTGTCGGCAAGCGTCTGAGCCTTAAACTCATTGAAGTCTTGGTCGCGTTCGGCAACAAGTTCCTTGAAGTCGCCATAGTTCATGCAGCTCTTGTTGTAGCCATCCACACCCTCAAAGCCAAACACCTTGGCATCGCCCTTATCCTCGTTAAGGTTGGCCTTGACGTGGAAGTAGGCATAAGCCGGGTTGGTAGCATCTGGCGAATACTTGTCGGTGCGGAAGAAGGCACACGGCACGCTCGCTATCGACGGATTAATCTCTGCCTTGCCAGTGTAGGCATTTTGCGACGGCTGCATGTATTCAGCACCGAGAGCACGAATCAGTCGATTGTTAAGCTCACACGACGCACCATTGTTCGCGCCCGTACAGTCAGAGTAGTCAACCTTAAAGGTGATGATGTTAGTCGGCACAGAAGTCTCAAGTACCTTTATCTTCGACTTCTTGGCATTGGCAAGAGCTTCGTCATACTTAGCGAGGTCAGCACCGCTAAACTCCTCGCGCTTGTGCAGCAAAGTAATCTTGGCTGACTTCGTCTTAATCTTCTTATTCTTGTCAGGACGCATCGACGATGTCGTACCCTGGTTAGATGCCGTTGCACCCTCGATGTAGCAGTCCTGCCAAGGACGATCGGGGAAATAGAGGTAGAAGTCAAGTATGCGCTTCGTCTTCTTGTCGCCGTCGAGCGTATCTAGATATCCCGGATATTGGTCTTCGGTGTCAGCCGTGTTCTTGTTCTTCACCATCACCATTACGCACAAGCCCGCCTTCTTGCAAGCCTCTATAGTCGGTCGGTCCTTGGTAGTATTCTCGGCAGTCTGGCTCGCCATAACGTCGTTAGCCTCGTACTCCTTAACCATAGCGTCGGTGTCAGGCATCGATGCAAGATAGTTGTTGAAGGCTTGGCGGAACTGGTAGTAAGTGCGCCACGCTGTTAGCTGGTATAGGTAGAGGTCGGCCAGCGTGCCGTCGAAGCGGATGATGTTGTCGTTCATCGGCAACGCATTTTTAGTGTAAGCGCATGCGCCACGCTCCTCGCCATCGCCATAGAGCTTCACAACACCGATGCCCGAGTATGGAGCAACGCTCGACGGCTCAACAACAATATCCACACGTGTCACCTTATCCGCCTTTAGCGGCATCATAGCCGTATACATAGTCGACTGCTCACCATCGCACGTAAAGACCACCTTGTCGCCAGTCACGTAGAAGCCTATCTGACCATCACCAAGCGCGTCGATAAGGCGAGCTGTAGCGTCAGCTACATTAGCAGGCTTGATGGTCAGCGATATAGCCATACCCGTAGTCTCGGCAGAAGCATTGCTCCACGGCTTGAAGTCACACTTCGCCGTAACGTTCTCAGCAATGCGCAAAGCCATACGCCCTATAGGGTTGCCGTTAGCATCAGTCTGCCCGTAGTCTTCAGAGCCATAGTTGTCACGCACAAAGCCGTTAGTGGTGTAGTTGGCACCATAAACCTCAATGTTCACCCCGTTGTCGGAAATAGCCTTGTCAGAGTCGCTGTTAGAGCGCGACGACATATCAATATCGAATATGGCACCAGCAGTAGTTTCAATCGGAATTATCGACCCTGCAACACTGAAGTCGTATGCATCCGAGCGCACATTGCCCGACACAGCATATATCTTCAGCTTGCTGCCTACAGACATGCCCGCCAGTCGCTTGGTCACAGTATATGTGCGGTCGCGCGACATTTGCTGCTGCGCTATAACGGTAGCAGCGTTGTCGCCCACCTGCATCATCACGCCAACAGCCGTCTTGGTCTTGCCGGCCGTGTATGCAGCCACATCAACCGACACCGTCTGGAACAGCTTCTTGGTCTGTGTGCCGTCGTCACTCCATCTCATTACCACAAGCGGCGTCTCATTCGCCTCGTCTACCACCATCACACCCGAGTACAGCCAGTTGCCCGACACACCCGAAGCCACGTCTACGCCGTGTATGCGCAGAGGATAGCATGCATGGGTCAGCTCAAGAGCCTTAGGGTCTATAGTCACTGCATGGGTAAACACGTCAGTCACCACAGTCTCCTCGATGGTATGCCAAGCATCGCCATAGAACATCTCCACAGTTGCCCGTATACCCTTCGACGATGCGTTGTTAGGGAACGAGTAGAGCGGTATCGACACCTCAGCACCTTTAGCCTTCAGCACCGTCGACGATGTATAGTTCAGCGTCTGCTGCGACACCACTGTAGCGTCGACACCCACGGCCGACACATTCTTGTTGCCCGAGTGGTCGCCGTCATCGTAAGCCACAATGCGGAACGAGCGCGAGCCCGCCGTAGAGGCAAAATACTCCGAGATGTCTATCTTGAATTTGAAATCGTCGGTAAGATTTGACGACGACTCTGTGTTGACATTAAGCGTCTGCAGTACCGTGTTGGTAGAGCGGTCAACGAGGTCGACACGCGCTATCGAGTTGAGCGAGTCGCCCGACGGAGTGGTAGTCACCGACATAATTGCAGCCTCAATAAGCATGCTTGAGCCAACTGCGCCATACACCGTCGACTTCTTCAGCGCAATGCTCACGGTCGTAGCCTGAACCGCGCCGCCACCACCCTTGATAACAATCTGGCGCTGCTCGCCTATCTGGTTGCCGTCGGCATTGGTAAGCGCAAACTTATAGACACCGCCTTCCTCCTCCACAATGTCGAGGTCGGTAGGCGTGTTGGTATAGGCACCGCCCGTGCTGTAGGGGTCTTTGCCATCTTTGACTGGAGCGTCCGACACGTTGATGTTCGCACTCTTGCCAAACTCTTGCCACAGTGTGGCACCGTCGTCAGTCTTCGACGCGTCAGCAATGTTGTCGCCATGAAATTGAAACGACTTTATCTTGTTAGGCTCAGAAAGGAAGGATATAACAAGACCTCGCTTGATGTAATTGACAGCAGTATTCTGTTGGTAGCTAATGAGAGCAGCTACAGCACTACTGAGTGTATAATATACCACTTTGCCACTGCCATCAATAAGGTTGTTTATGTTGATGTACGTCTCCGAGCCAGCAGCAAGTGAGCCAAAGCCTTGCCAGTTGGCAGTGTCTTGCCAAGCCTCAATGCCGAGTGTTGCGCCTATGTATTGGTATGTCTTCCAAATCTTCTTTGAGACCTGGATAGTAAGCAGCATACCAAACGAAGCCTTGCCGGCATTCCAAGCCACGTCCACAGCCGACGCTGTCTCGTTGTCTGGGTCATACAGAGCATAGAATCCGCTGATAGGGTACGACACCGTAGGGTTGAACACAGCCGACGAGCCGCCACCGCCAATATCCTGCCAGTTGTCGGTATTTTGGAAATGTGGTAAACTGCCACCATCGCCAACGTATTGCTTCAGCTCCCAGTGTGTCGAGTCTTTGCGGTATGTCATCACTAGGCCTGATATCATCAACGAGCCATAGGTCTCAACGGCTGCCAGCACAGCATTGATGGCCGTGCTCAATGTGTAGTTGGCAGACTTGATGGCGTTAACATTGACAATCGGCATAATGCCTAGCTTGGTATTGATGGTGCCAACGGCATCCTCAAGAGCCTTGCCAGCCACACCTGGGAAAGCCATGCCTGGCTCACGACCTATCTTGGTGCGCATATCCGGCAGATAATCCTCTGGTACAAGACCGTCACCACCCAGAGGTGCAATACCGCTCTCAATGCCCACTGAATTCTTTAGGCTATTAACAGCGTCATTCACCTTAGTAATCTCATCAGATAGAGAGGTTTCGACGCCAGATATTTGGGAGCCCAAACTAGTATCGGCATTTTGACGCGCTGTAACCTCGTTTGCAATTTGTTGTTTCAACTCAGCAATAGTACGCTCTTGCAATGCCGACGAGTTGGCAAGGTTTATAATGTTCTTCGACATCGAGTTCAGCTGACTCGTAATGTCAGCCAGTGTAGTAGGAGTAATAACACCAGCTGCAGAGTTGCTCACAATTGGTAACGAGACAACATGTACAAGGTTCTTCTCGCCAGCATTAAGCACAAACTGCAACTTAACACCAGTAGAATCGGCAGATGGTGTGACAGTCATGTCTGTCACAGCACCCGAAGACGAAGTGTTTACCTCCCGCACCTTTTCTATAATTTCGCGCAGCATCCGCCCCACAAGTCCTGCCGTGTTCGACTCCGGCAGCACATTGGTGCGTATGGTCTCGGCCAACGATATAAGTTTTTCGTATGTTTCAGCCATTCTTAGAAGTTATAAAATTGTTAATATTATCAGTAATGCACCCCGGTATCGGCACCTTCAGCTCCGCCATGTAGCCATACAGAGCATTGTGCTCGTTTTGCAACGGCACAACCTTTATCATCGACGGCGAGCTCACGTTAAGCAGCCAACGCTGGTCGGCGGCACGTCTCGCACGGTCATGCATCATGCGTGCAAATATATCGGTTAATATCCGCTCTGCCGAGGACAGCGCACGCTCCACCTCGGCATAGTCGCCCGTGTCAGCCACATGCTCAAACACCTCGATGTGGCAAGTATACTCACGTCGCACCGACACCGACGATATGCTCAGCGTGAAGTCGGTCGACTCAAAGTACACAGCCGGAAAGCGCAGCTCTTGCGCCAACCCCATGTTGCGCTTGTCGTCGTTAAGGTTCACAAAGTGAGGCTCAGCCTCCGAGTGCCGCAGCAGCTTATGCTCACGACAAAGCTGCTCAAAGTATTCGGCCACTGTTTGTATGTCCATAAACTATTGATTTTATTTAGGTTGTCTCGATTGCTTGATGCGACGGTTCATCAGTCTGAAGGCATCAAGCGCACTCATACGCTTGTATCGCTCAATAAAGGCCACATCATCGCCCATAAAGGCGTCGAAGATGGCAAGCCAGTCTGTAGCCTGAGGCTTCAGGCGCTTTTTACGCTTGGTGCGCTTCTCCTCGCCGTCGTCGTCATCAGCCTCTTGCTGTGGCGGAAACAGATAAGGATACGACCGCGACAGCCACCGCCTGACGAGTATAAAGTTCAAGAACACAGCCTGCCTCACAGTCTCGTCTAAGCCCTCCACCACCTTCACCTTTGCGCCCATGTCGTCGTCGCGCTGCCTCTTGGCATGGTATAGCGCAGCTATGAACAGCGTCAGGTGGTCAGCGTCTTGGCTTATGGCATAGCGTTGGAAGTGTGTGTCTGCTATCATAAACTGCTCCAATGTACAGCCACCGAGCCTTGGAGCCGGAGCAAAGTAGCCCGTGTCTGGTAGCTCCTCAATCTTGAAGTTATCCACACTGTCGTCCAAGCGACGCAACCACGTCGTCATCTCCGTAAGGCAATACACAAGATAGCTGTCGAGAGCCTTCACCACACTTGCCGGAATGGCATAGAACGAAGCCAGCAACTTGTCTCTCGGCAGCCCGCCCGACCACAACAACGCCGCCAGCTTCAGCCCCTCGGCATCCAGTTCATCCCACTCCGTGGCAATGTCTCGCTCGTAGGCCTTGCCCTTGTAAGTTATTTTGATATGCTTCATACTACATGGCGAAGAAAGCCGCATGGTTATCGTTGTCACGTATAGGGCCCGTAGTCCGTTCACCGACAATCGCGCCCATATAATTATGAAGAAAGCAGCGCAGCGAAGCCTCGGCTCTGTGCGCGTCGACGTCAGCCATAGCGCAGCGGTCGCCTATCTGGCGGTCAGTGGCAGGCTTCTCGATGTCGTTGCCAAGCGAACCCGATTCGGTAGAATTGAAGTACAGACCACGCTCCGTAAGCGAGCCAGTCTGTCTCATCAGCCTCGAAGCAGCCTTCTTCACCACAAAGTCGGCACACGCCATGCGCAGCTGCTCAAGCGTACACACACACTCGTCGGCCGGAAACTCAGCCTCGCCCGACAGCCACCCTCGCAGCTGTCTGTAGAGCTTCTCGCCGAGCACAGCGCAAAGATCATACTCCTCAACCGTGCGCATCTCACCCTTAAGACGCATAAAGACGATGTGCGAAGAGTTGATAAAGACAAACTGGTTGGCCTCACGTGCCGACCTCACAATAGCCTTGCTGCGATTTTGGTAGCAAGGCGAAGTCAAGTACTCCGGATAATCCTTCAGATGATCCTCGATGAAGTCAAGCAGCTGGTCGAGAGCATTAAATCCGGCATTCTTGAACCCCTTGCGCAGTCTGTCTTCCTGATACTTGTAGGCACCCTGCCAGTCTGCCGAGCCCTGGCGCTGGAAGCCCTGGTCGGATATGCGCAGGTTCAGAGCGTCAAAGTGCAGCCAGAAGGCAAGGTTGGCAACAGCCCTACGGGCTATCTGCACCAACTGCGGAGCCAACAAGTCGCCCTCAGGGATATTGTCAGCCAACTGGCCAAGACGCTGCATCATCTGCTCGCCAAGCAGAGGCATAAGAAACTGTTGTTCGGCAGACTCGATAGGCGCCTGCATCTTCTGCCAAGAGAGCGACGCCGACACGGGTACAAACGGCGATATCTGTTTGCCGTTGTCCCACTTAGACTGTGAGAATAGCATAGTTGTAAAAAGAATTATGACAACTGGTGCGAAGTGCCCGCACCGGTGTCGAGGGTTGTAAGTATAGTATTGCGGAAACGTAGTTGTAGATCATCAGGAGCACCATTCAGTTGCAGATACAACTGTAGAGGGTCGAGTATATTCTGACGATCAATCCACGAGTTGGCAATATTCACTAGGAATGCCTCACGAATGTTGGAGCCGCCCTGGTTGCCGGCATAGGAACCGCCAGGCATACCAGCGCCGAGCACGTTAGGGTTGACCATGAGCGAGAATAAAATCTCAGAGTTGGCAGCAGCCGATGTCACAAGATTTTCCTGGCCGGCTGAGTATTTGTTTGAGAGAGGAAGAATCTTCCACTCCTCCTCAATGCGACCATTCATCTCGTTCACTGCATAGTTGGTGAAGATAGGCTTCTCGGCGTTCTCCGCGCCCAAAAGGTTCTTCTCGATGCTCGACATATACTTGTCGATAGCCTGACTACGCAAGTTAGCATCCTTAAACTCCGTCAATGGAAATTTCTTATCCCAAAACGAGTAAGGAATTTGCACATGCCACTTCCATGTCGTCTGATTCTTATAAGCCTTTTTCAAAAACTGTGGCACCATGTGAGCGATGTCAACCCAACCTGCCACATAAGCAGGCCACCATATCGGCTCGCCATATATGTCGTCGTTGCTCCAGGAGTCGCGCACCGGGTAGACAAAGCCCCCCTTCATCTTGCCCATGAAGCTCAGCAGCTCGGCATGGTTCTCTGGCGAGTAGTCAGAGAGCAGCGGCAATATTGAGTAGCTGCTTGGCGACAAGTCCCACGAGCCACTAACCACGCAGTTCTGCGAGCCCATAGCATCAAGCGGCTCTGTAAATCGGAAGTAAAGGCTATTGATCGCGTTAAGACCAATAATCTTGTTGCCCGCAGCGTTAGGCACAAACTGCACAGCCGAGATGCCCACCTTCAGGAAGTCTCGCAGCGTCTTCTCCATATATCGGCGCACCATGCGTGAGCCCACAAATCGCTGATAAGCGCTATCCTCGACAGGCTGCAATATCTCGTCACCCTTGTCGTTGTAGCCCTTCACCTTGCAGGCAAAGATGCCTTGACCCATAGTCAAGTTGCGCAAGAACCTAAGACCAGTGTTAAGCACCGTGGTATTGCGCACCGTCTCGGCAGCGTGCCATGGGAACAGATTATCTTTGCCCCACGATAGCACACGCTGCCCAGCCACCTCAATAAAGTCGTGTCTGGTGTCGTCGTAAGGGAACAGCACACGTCGTCGCTCGTCGGCAGTCTGCTTGTCGAGCTTGGTGTCGTAGAAGGCGATGTCTGAATGCATCATAAGAGGCACGCCCTCAGTATTATATAGAATATCCATTGCTCCAATCTATGATGTGAGAGTTATATTCGATAATGTTAGTAATCTTAACCGGAACAACGTGCAGCTCCGGATTGCCCTTGCAGTCGCAAGGCTGAATGCCACGGAAGCGCAGTCGCTTCATGTCCATGCCTTTGCAGCCTGTGACATAGGCAGTAGGCAGAAATCGCAGCCGGCCATCTTTAGTGGCGAACTTAATAGAGAATATTCGTCGTTTGCCGAAGCGGTCGGTGCGTATATCGAGGTCGGCGAGCATCGTGCTCGCGTACATAGTAGTCTTGGTATCTGGCATAATTAAGAGAAAGTTTTGTCAAATGGAGGATGAGTAAAGACAGCAGCATTGCCAGTGTTGGGAGTAACAAACGGCTGACGCATAAGACGCTCCTCGGCATATCGCCACGTAACGGCAACCGACTGAGGCTCGTTAGCAGGGCGTGATATAGAAGAATCAACCTCTGTGATGGTGATGCGTCGAAGCTCGCCGTCAATATGGACAAAGGCATAAGGCGACGACATGAAGTCATAGACAGCATGTCGCTCCTCGGATGTAAGCCAACCAGAGTGCGACTTGTGGCTCTCTGTTAGCAGAGGATCGAGGCGCACATATTCGCGCCCCGCATAACCGAAGTCACTGTCAAGCTCTTGCTCCTCGACATCCTTGCCCCGGAACGTGACACACTCGGGCACTCCAAAGAGGTTGAGAAACAAGAAGTGGTTAGCAACAGACGGACGCGTCTTGCTGTCAATGCTGAAGTTGATGCAGTCTGCTTGCTTGCCATCCTGCATGAGCGAAAGCGCATAGTAGAGTAGTGTAGAGCCAGTCGGAGCTGCGGTAGCCCTCTTCACCTCTTCTGTATCGGCAAGAATTGTAAAGTAGTCTTTAGAGCAGTCAAGCTCAATGTCTGCCTGTTTCCAAGCCAGATCGCCATTGACAAGCCGATAGGCAGCACCCAAAACAAGCGACAGACCAGACAAGCCTGCAGTGAGGACATTGACAGGCATTGGTTGCCCCTCAATGACGCTGCGATGGCGTATCTGAGTGGCGAACATCGGCTTCAGCTCGGTGTGGTTGCGCCACATATACAGAGCGTGCGAGGTGGCAGATGCGCCACCCTTGACAACAACCTTAAGCGAGCAAGAAGCAGAACGGCTACCCTTAGCAAGCATAGAGTCGGGCTTGAATAATGTAAGGACGGCAGCGTTGACAAGCTCGGAGAGTTCGGCAATGTGAACATAGCCATCAGCACCAGGTGAGTAACTCGACGAGTTTTTGAAAATGGTGGTGCCAGAGCTGTCGCTGATGGAAGTGTCAACAACAACGTCACCCTCAGCCGGGATGCTAATATCGTCGGCTGAGGGTGAGAACATAATAGATGGCAAAGAAGAAAGCTCCATAATACGAAAAGTAATAAATTACCATTTAAACAGTTGATAACCCACACCCGCAACTGGAGCACGGGTTGAGAAGTTGTACCCCGCATACATCGACCAGCGCCGGTATCTGTACCCGGCCATCAGCGATGTGTTGCCAAGCCCCCACGTAGACAGCAGGTCTACGGAGCGAGTCGTCGCGAGTCTATTCGGTGTGAACGTGAGACTCACTGATCGACCTGCTATCACGTTATGGGCTATCGTGTCGCTTATTACCGCAACAGCGCTGCCACCGAGCTTGCCCGGTGCCGAGGCACGCAGCGTGTCGCGGTATACGTGCCGGGAAAAATAGGCGTCGACAATGGCGCACGTGTCTATATCCACAGGCACCAACTCCTTCACAGTCTCGCCCGGCAACGGAACATATATAGTGTCCACAGTTGTCGGCATCGACAACTGCGAATCATCGTAGTCAAGCCGTGGCTCTGCCACAACCCTCGCACCGGTACATCTACCAAGGGCAAAGGCTATGGCAAGAGCCACCAAAATTATTAAGGCTAACACACAGCATTTTAAGTGCTTCATAATAAACCAATACTTAAACCTAACCTAATAAATATACCTTAATTGTTACAACCTGCTTTTTTACCCATAAGCCTGTCAAAGGCAGCACCCATGGCCTTCAGCACCATATTGACGTAGAAGCTCTTGTCCTTGCCGTCGATGCAAGCCAAGTTCTCAAGGATGCTCACGGTGTTCTCCACTACAAAGGCAACCATCAAAATCACCGTCAGAACGTCGAAAAACCAGGCGCCCACAAGCCATGTCAGCGAACCCGCGTCATACTGCGCTGCGAACCACTTAAACATCTGGCAAGCCACAAACAGCACAAACCAGATGCACAGCTTCAGAAGGAACCTTGAGAACTTGGCGCTCTCAAACTGTTCTTTGCGCTTGTGGCTCGCCACAATGCCCGTGACAAGCTCCACCAGCATAATCAACACCATGGCTATCAAAAGCACTGGCCACACACCAAGCACCGAGCACACCAAACCCCAAAACGACGACAGAGCAAAGCTATGACCAACACCTATATATTTGGTCGAGGGGAACACGCTCTGCATCAGAGCACGACCGCTATCGTAGTTATACGACATCAAAAACTTATTCAAGAATCCCATATTAATTTAAAGTCAAACGATCACGCTCACAAAGGTAAAGAATAAGTATGCCACCACATAGGACAAAAAAAGCGGTGCACCCTATTCACATAGAGCGCACCGCACAAAAAAATGTAAGTTCGAAAAATGTATTTTTCAGAAAAAAAAGTCTATGTCACACCTCCAAATCTTGCAACTCGTACTGGCGCCACAACGGCTCACCGTCAACAAGCTCCATCTTAAAGCCCATTGCCGCCATCAGCTTAGCCACCTCCTCAGTAGTCACTGGGTAAGTATTGCGCAGCATGTAGGCTATCTCACGACTCGACCTTAGTATAAGCCTCTTTCGCTCGCCAGTCACAGCAAAGTTAGCAGATATAAGACGCTTAAAGTACAAGCCCTCCTCAGGCTCATTATTGCGCACATCTATCTTCCCCATACAGCACACCTCCTTTCCGGCTTGAAGTTATCGGGGCAGTTTCGGTTCAGATTCTTCAGATACCGTATCGTTAAGTTTATTATTTCTATGTCGTAGAAGTAGTCTTTATACTCTTGCAGCTCACGGTCCTGCATCGAGCCGTCCATCGTCTTCGACAGCATCCGCTCGCCCACATTCGTCAAAAACTCTATCATGTCCGTAACCCTGCCGTTCTGTATGTCATCGTCAAGTTCACGCACTATCGAGCGTGTCGCATACTTCAGCTCCTCGCCCTCCTTCTTCGGCTGCTGAGCCGACTGCACATTATTAGTCATCATTCTTCGCCTCCTTTGTTAAGCATCAGACCCATACAAGCAATACCATATAATATAGAGAGTTGGTGACCGCGTTTTGCGCGTCGGCGATAGCTCATGCCTTTAATACGATCTCTCGGTATCACCTTAGACTCGACTTTACACTCATACTTTCTCTCTGCCATCTTCTTATACATGCGATATACACGATGCATACCATGTTTCACTTTCATTTCTCACCTCCTTCCTGCTCTATAGTGTTGTTGTACTCCATAGCCCAAGCAATTCTGTCCGATTCAAATGGCACAGCGCACATGTGCCCAATACCATTATCGTTGACATAGTGCAGCATACCCTTAAGCGGATAGAAATATACGCAAACCACGTTATTCCCATCTGGCGAGGAATCCTTGATGTCATCTATCCAAATCGCCTTACACTCTTGGCCATAGCAGTCATGTTTCTTGCCATAACAAAAATGGGCTTTAGTGTTGCGTCGTGGATATTTATTTGACAGAACTTCAACAAGACCCGCAATATCATGATATATATCATCCACTCTTTCTGTCATCACACACATGCCATGCAGCGGACTGAGTAAGCGAACCAGCTCCTTCTGGAACTTGTTATTGGGAGCATAGCTACGAACAAACACCATCGACATCTCGTTCATAAATCCCGTGTTGTTCCAGTCTACATAAGGCAGCTGCTCGTTAGGCTGCTTCTTCTCCACCTTATAGCCACGTTCTGTAATATAGTCTATAATGTAGCCATCATCGTTCAAGCTCTTGAGCACATCAAAAAGATAGCCCTTCACGTATTTGCCAACAGCCTGAGGCGAAGCGTACTCTATATTTTTTGAAATAAAGTTCGACTTCTCGGTTCTGCCGAGATGCTCGAAGTCCTTTTCTATAAGGTTCATGCTTCACCTCCTTTCTCAATTTCGATGCGCTCTTCGTCTTTCAGCCAGTTGTCTTTATCCTCTATATTAAGGCGATAGACATGGTAGCCCGCGAGTGCGACACAAAGCAGCGTAATGATTAACGATGTTTCGGCAGCAGCTGCTCCGAATAGCATAGCGATGAAAGCGAGATTGACGCGGATGACCTCACGACGTGTGATATCGAATCCGCAGATACGTGTGAATGACTTGCTCTTTCCGTTGACATAAGCCTTGACGGCTGTCTTGAAGTCGACTGTTGACAACGGGCGCAACTGAGCTGTGCGCTGAATTGATGCAGTTGTTTGCATAATATAGGATGTTCTAGCCTTTTTGCCCGAATCCGTCGGGTGCGGTCTGACGTAGGGGTACGAAAAAAGCGGATCGCACTTCCTCGTCTGCTAGAACATCCATGCTTTCCGCCACAAAGGGCAATAAAAACACGTGGAAGGCGAACCGCCGTATTCTGTCTGTCTGCATCTCCACACTATGCGGAGTGCTCCGCATAAACAAAGGGCGAATCCCCTGGCTCAATGCGGAAAGTTATGGGCAAAAAAATAAGCCCACAACATCAAAAAATAGTTGGTTGGGCTTGAACATATCGTCTCGCCCTTTGTTTATGCGGAGTGCTCCGCATGAATATTCTAGCGATGGCAAAGGTATGCAATAAGAT
>ERZ1034687.160-NODE-160-length-43757-cov-23.027710_pt1 | contig 43757 bp, 55 predicted proteins | sample MGYA00520704_ERZ1034687 | MGnify/ENA primary metagenome ERZ1034687 (study PRJEB33766, sample SAMN09781762) | gut metagenome | biome: gut microbiome | host: Homo sapiens | place: Madagascar | study: EMG produced TPA metagenomics assembly of the PRJNA485056 data... | reverse complement strand
ATTTAAATCTATCTTCATGAGTATTCTAGTGGTTGAAGTTCGTTACACTCACTTCAACCGAAAACAAGTTTTCTCATTTCATTCTTTTGTGAATAAGTAATAATCCTCAAGAATATTTTTAAAAATTTTTGACTTTCTCTTTTCTTTGTGGTATAATATAATTTGAAAATGAAAAACACGTGCCCTGATCCTTCTATCATCAATCCATTAACTTTGTATGGATTTGAGTTGAACATTGTCAAAATCCCCAGTTTGACATATTTCCTTCATGACGTTAACATTCCAAGTATTTCACTTCCTAATAAAGTGATGGAGACACCTTTCTCTATGATTCCCCAACATGGAGATAAGCTTGATTTCGAATCACTCAATGTTCGTTTTTTGATTGATGAAAAACTTGAAAACTATAAATCGTTGTATGAGTGGATTATGCTTTGTGGTTTCCCAAACAACTACAAAGAAGTGAATCAGTGGCGTACTAAGTGGTTTGATTATCGACCTGAATTGAATGACTCAGAATACGGACTTAAGTCTGACGCAACCTTGGCACTACGAAAAGATAATGGTGAAGTTTGCGCAGTGTTTCACTTTGAGGACTTGGTAATTACGAGTCTTGGATCAGTTCCCCTAACATCCGAGAATTCCGAGAGTGTTCAACTGTATTGTGACGCATCATTCTCATTCAGGTCATTCAATTTAATAGAATAAAATAATTATGAGTGTACTTGATGAAATTGTAGAGGAATGGGAACGGGACGCGAAGATTGACTCGCTTGATATCGGATCGGCTAGTCTCAGTACACCTGTTCTTCATTCAAAATACCTTAGATTGATTGTTCAGTGGAAACAAAAGAAAACGAAGCTTGAACTTGATATGTCTCAATTACGTGAGCTTAAGACAAGATACTATCAGGGTGAACTGTCAATTGAGGAATGCAGAGAACATGGATGGGAACAATGGCAGTATAATAAGGTACTGAAAGCTAACATGGACGCTAAACTTCAGGCAGATAAGGATGTTATCGCAATTCAGACTAAACTTGATTTGGTGGATACAGTGATCTATGCCTTAGACGCAATCATCACACAAATCAAGTCTCGCGATTTTCAGATATCTAACTTTATTAAAAATCAGGCATTCATGCGCGGAGAAACATTCTAATAGAATATGACAACAGTATATGTGAAAAAGATAAATGAATCGAATATGATATTTGATTCTGATGAGCAAGGTGTAATATATGAAATTTCTGAAGCATTTTCATTTTTTGCACCTGGTTACAAATACGACAGACGATATAGGAACTCTATTTGGGATGGTAAAATCCATCTAGCCAATGCACGAACAAGACTTATGCCTCTAGGTCTTATCGGTGAGCTTAAACGGTTTTGTGAACATTATGAATATGATTTCGTAGATCAAACAGAACAACATATGATCATAAAGATTGATCCACTTGATGATTTTGATTCTTTTGTATCGTCACTCAATTTACCGTTTGAGCCTCGCGATTATCAGATTAAGGCAGTAAAGCATGCAATTGAAAAAAATCGCGCAACAGTAATCTCTCCAACAGGTTCGGGTAACCTATAATTTGCTCCGTTATTCATTAATGAATAATTGAAAACCTAGTGAAAACGGTGGAACACTCTAGATTGAGTCAATACCGTGCCAAGCCAAAAGAATTAATTCTTTTGGAAGGTGTAACGACTATCGAAAACACATCATTTAGATGGAAGTGAGTAGAGTACATTCAAGTGAATGGAAGTGCTAGGAATCCTATCAAATTTAATAGGATTAAGATATAGTCTCATCAACATAGTAATATGTTGCAGTTCATAAGAGAACGGTTAAGAAAGTAACGACTCTTAACGAAGATATATGAAAAGTCTTATCATCTATCTGCTTATTCGATGGCATCTTAAGTATGATCGTAGATTTTGTCTAATTGTTCCTACTGTATCGTTGGTCGAACAGATGAGGTCTGATTTTGAGAATTATGCAAAGAATGACCCTTCATTTAATGTGGATGAAATTGTTCAGACAATTGGAGGGAAAAAGACACAGGGGAAAACAATTGATGAAACCAAATCAATCATTACCACCTGGCAATCACTACAGCATTATGACACATCATTTTATAATTCTTTTGATGTGATGTATGTTGACGAAGCACATCAAGCAACAGCAAGTGTATTACAGAAAATCTATTCATCCGCGGTTAATGTTCCGTATCGATGTGGTTTTACTGGTTCGCTTGATGAGGAAAAGATTCACCATTTACAATTGGTTGGTTCGCTTGGTGATATTTTTGTTGTCACCACCACAAAAGAACTTCAGGATAATGGTACTCTATCACCGCTTAAGATTCACATGATTACTTGCAAATATCCTGAAGATGAATCAAAGGCGTTCTATCGAGCAAACAAGAAAGATTATAAGGCAGAAATTGATTATCTAAACTCGCACCTTAAGCGTAACATGTTTATTCGCAATATTGTACTTGCAAGTAAAGGTACAACTATGCTATTATTCAATTTCAAGGTACACGGCGCCGAACTATCTCGTCTCATTACAGAAAAGGTTAAGGAAGACGGTATTGATCGAAAGGTATTTTTTATTGATGGTAATGTGAGTGCGGATGAACGTGAAAAGATTCGTCAGGCAATGAATGAGGAAAATGGATGTATTCTCATTTCATCGGTTGGTACCACAGCAACAGGTCTCAATATTCCATCAATTCAAAATGTGATTCTTTGTCCATCGAAATCAAAAATTCGTAATATTCAATCAATTGGTCGAGGATTACGAAACGATAAATCAAGTGGTAAGGAAAGTTGTACGGTGTATGATCTTGTGGATGATATGTCTTATGGAAATGGTAGAAGTGCACACAAAAATTACTGTCTTAAACATGCAATGGATCGACTAAGACAATATCAAGAACAACAATTTGATATCGATTTTCATACGGTTAAGTTTTAAATTGAGTAATATTATGGCAAATTATGAAATTCATCTAATTAATGGTGAAATTATTATTGGTGAAATCGAAACAATGAACCAGTTTCTTCAGGAAAGACAGCTTGAAGATTTGTTTGTTGAACTTGGAGAAACAATTAAGATCAATAATCCAATGGTAATTCGTGGTTCAGATTATGTTTCTTATCTGAAGAAGTCGCCTGATAATTATATTGTTGTACGAATGGAACACGTACTATCAATTAGTTCACTAGTAGCAGACAAGTAAAAGAAAAGGACAGAGAAGTTGGATTTGCTTTCTCTGTCCTTTTTGTATTGCGGTAAATTGTCATCTTAATTTTGATTTTGGTCAATAAAACACAAATTAGTTTAATCAACACAAAAATGAAAATTATTTAATAATTTTCATCATAAACACATTTTGTGGTGAGAGTGTTAAAGAAAGAACTGTTTTTGTGTACGGTAACTGAAGAACCTGTGTTAGAATTTGCATTTACTTCTTATACCAGAATTTATTTTAAGGATGGTCATATGGAGTTTGCTAAGGTGGGGAATAAGTACAAAATTTCAGAGTTACTAACTGATAAGAGTACATATTGTGTTGAAATAGAAACAAATGGTTTTAATATGCCAGAGATAGGAAGTGATTATGGCATCAATTTATTTGTACAAGGTAACCGTGCTGTTGATTTACGTCTACAAATTAAGGACACAACCAAAAACGCAAAAGTCAAATAAGTGATAATCCATAGAACAAAAATCTATGGATTTTTTATTTTTACTTGCAATTTTCTTTTTGATGTGTTATAATGCAAACATAAGAGAAAATTATTTTCAAATAGTGGCATACGATATCACAAACATTAAGGATGCTGACGGCTTAACATATGAAGATCGTTGTAAGCAATATGGGATTGTTCCTGAAAAGGGGAAGAATTATTGTGACAACAAAAAATTATATGAACAACTAGTACCATTTCATAAGGAATGGTATGAGAATCATGAAAAGGGCTTACCACCTCCTAAGATTCCTGATTATGTTGCAGAGTCAATTTTCCTCATTGCAAATCATCTTAGTTATCGTCCAAATTTTCTTGGGTATACGTATCGTGAGGACATGATTTGTGATGCAATCGAAAATTGTTTAAGTTACATTCACTATTTTAATCCTGAAAAATCACAGAATCCATTCGCTTATATTACTCAGATTTGTTGGTACGCATTTTTACGTAGAATTAAGTTAGAAAAGCGTCAACAAGTCCTAAAAGGAATGGTTATCATGAATACTGAATATGACGATCATATGCAGTTGGATCAGGGCGAAGAATCTAAACTTTATCATGATTACCTCAACAATATTTCGATTTATACTGAAATTGCAGAAGAGGAAATCAAAAAGAAAGAAGAGAAGAAAAAATATGTACCAGTAAAGAAACAGGATGAATCTGAAGACAGTCCATTATCTGATTTCTTTGCTTAATTTGTGTATAATATATGAAGATTGCGATTATTGGGGACTTACATTTTGGTGTAAAGAATAGTTCACCTGTTATGATGGACTATCAAAATAAATGTTTTGAGTTTATCTTTGATGTATTAGAAAAGAATAATTGTAAGACTATTTTTCAACTTGGTGATACATTCGACAGCAGACGCACCACCAATATGAAAACACTTAAATTTGCGTATGATTCTTTTTTTGATAAACTAAAAGAAAAGAATATTGATTTTCATACTGTTGTTGGCAATCATGACATCTATTACCGTGAAAATTTAGATGTGCATTCGGTTGGGCTATTGCTTGAACAGTATGATAATGTTCATGTGTACGATAAGCCTACACGAATTGAATTTGATAGCATTCCGTTTGATTTCATTCCTTGGGTAGCTAAGTCGAATGAAGATGAAGTATATGATTATATTGGTAAATCAAATTCACGATATGCACTGGGGCATTTTGAAATTAACAATTTTGAGGTAATCGTTAATTCATTTTTTAGTGGTGGTTCTGAAGCAATTCTGTTCCGTCGTTATCGTCATGTGTTTAGTGGTCATTTTCATAATGCACAAACAAAATATAACATTACCTATGTTGGTACTCCATATGAATTAAATTGGGGTGATGCGAAATCTAAGAAAGGATTTGTTATGTTTGATACAGAAACAGAAACGTGGGAATTTATTCAGGTTCCCATCAAGTGTTTCTATCAATTATATTATGACGGTGCGGGGGAACAATCTCCAATTGAACACATTCCTCATCAGTCATATATTAAGGTAATGGTACGAAATAAGATTGAACCGTTTCTGTTTGAACAATATCTCAATCGTTTATATCAACTTAGCCCAACTGATCTTAAGGTAGTTGAAGTACAAGAAAACCAACTGTTTGAACAAATTGAAAATGAATCAATTGAACAAATTGAAATTAAGGACACACTCAATTTGATTACGCAGTATATCGATCAAAGTGGATATCAGAATAAAGAAGAATTGGTTGGATTCATGAATGGACTTTATTCTGAAGCGTTGACTTTACAGGAATTTTAATGTTAAAATTAAAGAAAATTAAGTTTAAGAATTTTCTATCATATGGTAATTCATGGTCTGAAATTGATTTAACGGACGGTTCGATTAACATTATCACCGCCCGTAATGGTCAAGGAAAGACCGTAATTATCAATGCAATTTGTTATAATTTGTTTGGTAAGACATTTTCAAACATCAAGCTGAGTAAGCTCGTTAATACAATCAACGGTAAGAAACTAGTTACTGAGTCTGAATTTGAAATTAACGGTTCAGAATATAAGGTTATTCGTGGAATGAAGCCGTCGGTGTTTGAAATTTATAAGGACGGTAAACTTGTTGATGAAGAAGCCTGTGTGCGTGATTACCAAAAATATCTTGAAAGTGTAATTGGTTTTAACCATACAACATTCCTACAAACAACCATTCTTGGTACTGCATCATATATTCCATTTTGTGAGTTGACAGCCGCTCAAAGACGTGTTATTGTAGAGCAGATTCTTTCGATTGGTGTGTTTTCTCATATGAATCAACTACTCAAGGGACGAACACAACAAAACACTGAAGCTCTTACCGAAAATTCATATTCGTTAAAAAATGTAAAAGTTCAGATTAATGCAGAAGCAATGATGATTAAGTCGTTGAAAGAACAGCATGAACGAGGAATCGAGAAGATTAACGAACAAATTGAGGAAACGAATAAGAAGATTCAGGAAAAGATCGAATCGATTGAACAACTTAATAAGAACAAAGAGAAAATTGATCCTTATCTTTCCTCATATGAAGAACTGAAGAAAGCTAAGACTGAAATTATAGTAAAGCAAAATTCAATTCAAAATGAACTAAAGAAGTTAAAGAAAGATAACAGTGCAGTACTGAAACATAGCACATGTCCAATGTGTAAACAAGATATCTCAGAGGAATATCGTAAGCACATACAGGATGAAATGAATGAAAAGATTGACGTTGCAAATAAACAAATTGAGGAATATACAAACGATTTAGATGCAATTTCAAAAAAGGAAGAAAAGTTTATTAAGTTAATTGATTCATGGAACATAATTAACAATAAATTAACTTCTGATAATACTGCTCTGTCAATTCTTAATAATGAACTAATTAAGTTGACGAATGAACTTAAGCATCCACCGTCTCAGGATGAAATTAAGAAACATGAGTCTAACGTAAAGGAACTTGCATCAAAGGCAAAGGACTTGCTTGAGACAAAGGAACATCTAGTTAATGAAAAGATGTTGATTAGTCAGGCGGGAGAAATGCTAAAAGATTCAGGTATCAAAGCAATGGTAATTAAGCAGTATATTCCAATTATTAATAAGATGATTAACCATTATCTTAGAGAACAGGAATTTTATATTACCTTTTCGCTTGATGAAAATTTTAATGAAACAATCAAGGCAAGAGATCGTGACGATTTCTCATATCAGAATCTTTCACAGGGAGAACGTCGGCGCCTAGACCTTGCAATTTTGTTTACGTGGCGGTATATTGCTTCGCTTAAGAATAGTTGTTCGACTAATCTGTTGTGTGCGGATGAAATTCTTGACTCCTCGCTTGATTCTGAAGGCGCCGATTCCGCACTTAAATTGTTCCGTAATCTAAAGGATAGTAATGTGTTTATTATTTCACATAGAACCGAGATTCAGGATTCGATGTTTGATAATGTATACACGGTACAAAAGAAAAATCAATTTTCAACCATTACTAAAAATTAAATATTTTAACTAGTCCTATTTTAAAAGGAAAATAAATTGGATACACTTACTCTACTTCATGAAGCTTCTCTAAGTCGTTTCTATCAACATTTTGCTGGTACGCTTGAGATGGGTGGTAACGAAGCACCCAAGGCAATTGCCATTCTTACCGCCTCTCGTGCGTCTCTTTCTAAGGCAGAAAACAATAAGCGTAATGCTGAACTACGTAAGCTAATTAAAATGGCTACGTATAATGTTAAGGAAGGTGAAGAACGAATTGGTTTCTTCAAGGTAATTGGTACATATGCAGAAACACAGGCTGATGGCACAACGAAGCGAGTCAAGGAAGACAGCACTGTTGTTGTATCTCCAGCAAATCAGGCACAAAAGCTAAAGAAGATGGCTATGGTACTTGGCGCGAAGTTTGATCAGGATTCTATTTTCTTTGCTGAAAATGGTCAGGCAATGCTCATCTATACACGTGATGTTATGGATGAAGCAGGAAACGTTGAATTCAAGAAAGGTCATATTACACGACTCGGCGCCTTCCATCCACAACAGCTTGGTATGGCGTTTACGAAGATTAAGGGAAAGACCTTTGCATTTGAGTGGATTGGTGAACAGCTTGAATATGGCAATCCATCATGCTATAATGAGGCTATGATGTTTGAATCGTTTGCAAAACATTTTGATTCATCTGATGATCCTCTTGTCGAGTGGGAAGCAAAAGTTAAATCTGTAAAAGAAGAAATTGAACAGATTGAAGAAGGTTGCAAGAAAGAAGAACACGATTCAGAAGAAGATTGTGAAGATGAAAAGAAGGACTCAGAGGAAAATGATTCCAAGGATGATGAATCCGACGAAGATGAGGATGATGACGAAGAACTAGACGAAAAACTTATAGAATCTTTTAATTTCTCTGGTGTACGTCCTGTTAACCCTGGTGTTCATAAAGTTGCAAAGAACAAGCTAATGACACCTGCTAATTCTCAGAAATATATGAAGGGAATTCTTTCCAAGTGCAAGACCTATCTAAAGAAAGAATTCAAGTATTCTAAGGACATTGATGCAGAACTAGATCAGGCTCTTATGGTAATTGAGAAGTATTGCAAGAATGTTATTAAGGATGGTTCTCTACCATATCTTTCATCCTCTCTTTGGATGGTTGATGCTGGTGATCCATACACCGATCTTCCCGCCACCTATAGTTTCAGTTATAAGACTCTAGAACAAATTAAGACTGCCTCTATGGATGTTGCAGTTCGTACAGGAATTGTTGAAGCTGATGCACTTAAAAAGCTAGAAGGTGTTGTTAATTCTGTTATGGATGAGCTTGAGCCGTCTCATACAGGAAAGATTAATCGTGGTGAGGTAGAAACAATCGCTATTGATGCACTTTCATGTGTATACAATATGGAAATCTTTAATGATGAACGTTCTTTCATGAACAGCCGTCTATCAAATGCAATTTTTAACGCTTTTGGTCGTACACTTCCTGCAAACGGGACAGAAGCATTCCGTACAGCGATTGTAGAATATCTCACAAAACATAAGACAAAGTAAGATAAACGATTAAACAGACTAAACGAGACAGAATAATTCTGTCTCGTTTTTCTTGACAATAACAATAAGTTCTGATAATATATGAATTGTTAGAACATATTACTCAATTAGGAACAAAAAATGGCTATTCCATTTGAAATTCAGTTTGCAGATACTGATAATGTTGATAAGAATGTACGACCTAAGAATCGTCTAATTAAGGGAGCACAGATTGCAAAGTTTGTCAAGTCTGTGTCTACTCGTGCTAAAACTATCATTACTAAGGCGTTTAAGCATTATAGTAATTCCGAGGAGCGTGTAGCAAGATATCTTCCTGTTGTTGAAGATGTGCTCACTAAGAATATTCTCAAAACAGGAAATCTTCCCTATATCAGCAATCAACTGTTTGTTACTCATCGTGCAGTAGATACGCTTGATTCAACCGAGTATGCATTGTCTTATGACACCATGAATAAACTGCAGAATCTCACGCTTGAAGTGGCGATCAAACAAGGCATTATTCCTGTTTCGTTTGTTTCTGAAATCAATAAGCTTGTTGATACTGTATTTGGTAAGGAATTTGGGCATAGTAAGGATGCTAGTCCTGTATTGCTTGCCTGTCGTCGTGTGGTATATCAGATGCAAGCCCTAAATGATGATCATTCTTTTAACAAGTACATGAAAGAACATCTATATGCTCTTAATCCCGATCCAATTGAACAAGACGATGAAAAGCTAGAAGAACTTAGAGTTGGTCTAATTAAGATTCTCAAGTAAAATGAAAGGACAGAAATAATAAATTTTCTGTCCTTTTTTATTTGACATTTATCCGAAATTGTGCTAAAATATAACTATTCTAAAATCCTTAAGGATTCTATTTTGGCAATTTTACTAGATTTTTCTCAGGTAGTCATGTCTGCGTGTTATGCATTTGCTGATGAGCTATCAGTTGATTCTCATGATAAAGAAAGCGCAAAGAATATTGTTAGACATGTAATCCTGTCGCAAATCAAATATTACAAATCAAAGTACGGAATTAAGTATGGTAAGTTAATTATTTCATGCGATGGATTCAAATATTGGAGAAGGGATTGTTTTCCACAATATAAGGCGTGTCGTAAGGAGGCACGTAATAAGTCTAATATTGACTGGAAACTAATTTTTCACATGATGGATGAATTGATTCATGATCTAAAAGAAAACTTTCCATATAAGATTATTCGAATTGAAAATTGTGAGTCTGATGATATTATCGCAACATTAACGAAATATCTTCAAACGCATGAAGTCGATAGTTCAAATCCATTATTTGATGCTCCACAAAATATTTTGATTGTGTCAAGTGATATGGACTTTGCACAGCTTCAGAAGTATTCTAATGTAACTCAGATTGCACCAAAGAATAAAAAGAAAATCGAAGTTGATGATCCTGTGCTATACTTACGTGAAAAGGTGATTCGTGGTGATTCAGGTGACGGTATTCCATCAATTGTGAATCATGATGAAGTGTTCGTCATGGGAGAACGACAGAAGAAGATTACAGCGAAGTTGTTTGATCAATTCATGGAAGAAAAAACACCAGAGAATTGTACAAACGAAACTTTTAGAAAGAATTGGTTACGTAATAGACTACTGATTGATTTTGATTTCATTCCAAAAGATATTGAAGAATCAATCATTTATGAGTACAATCAACCAATTCGGGGAAATAAGATGAAAGTGTTCAACTATCTTATTCAGCATCAATGTAATCAATTACTAAATGATATTGATTCATTTTAATTTTGTGTGAGAAACATATAATGAAAAAAAAGAAAATTCAGTATTCCAAAATGATGGTGAATGAACTGCTTGGTCTTATCAGTACTGATAAGACGGTGGTTAATGAACTAAAGGAAAAGTATCGATTTGTGTTTGATTCTCTTCGAGAACTACTGTTCTATGGATATGAGGAAAAGGTTAAGTTTGTACTACCCGAAACCGATCCTCCTTATATTCCCGACAATTCCCCTGATGGAATGTCTCCAGAGAGTCTGCTGTATGTGGTACGTAAGGGACGACTTGAGTATTTCACCTCAAAGCGTGACATCAACAAGGTACGCCGCGAACAAATCTTCATTCAGACGCTTGAGAAGATTAATTATAAGGAAGCTAAGATTCTTCTAGCGATTAAGGATCAGAATCTGCAGAAGCTCTATCCTGTTCTCACGCCTGAATATCTTATGGATTGTGGACTACTACCATTTAGTCTCACTTTTCGCAAGGATCAAACCGCTGATACCAACGATTTTGAAGATCAAAATTAGTAGATTTTTAAAAGAAAAATTGAAAATTAGTTGACACGGTTAAAAATCTGTGCTATACTTAATTCATACAGTAAGAAACCAACACAGATTTTTAACTATATTCATTTTTAATTATGTGTATGTCGTGTGATTATGTCACTTCTCCTAAAGGAAAGGGCAGAGGCAATAAGAAGGTGTTCATTTTTGCTAAGATTTGTGATAAACGTGGACGAGTTCTTTCAATTGGATGGAACTCCTATGTTAAAACTCATCCAATCCAACTTAAGTACGCAAAGAAGAACAAAATGCCTCTTCGTGAGTTCCTTCATGCAGAAGCAATGGCAATTATTCGACTTCTTCCGCAACATCGTGCTAAAGCATATTCGATTACGGTTTATCGTTTTCGTGCTGATGGTACTCCTGCACTCGCTAAGCCGTGCCCTATTTGCATGAGTATGATTCGTGCAACAGGTACGATTAAGAAGGTTTATTACACAACTGATGATGATCCGCTTGATTTTACCTTTGATGAATACTGTGAAGCAATGGAAGATGCGGAATCGTGGACTTGACAAGTATGAAAGAATCTGATAAAATTCTTATTGTAAAAATTCGTGAAAAGTGTCTTATGTGTGATATGACACTTCAGAGGCTCGATGAACTGAATGTTGAATATAAGACAGAATTAACAACTGATGTGGCACCAATTCTTATTATGAATGGTAAGACACTCCAAACACCATTTAATACAACTAAACTAAAGAATTTTCTAAAAGAAGTTGACGCAATTTAAATTTTGTGTTATATTTTATGTGTAATCTCTAACTGGAGAATATTAAATTATGTCTGAACAGAAGAAGATGACTAAGTATCTTGCTAAGTTTACCTTTGTAATTCCTGTTGAAGTCGAGTCTGATTTCGAGGATAAGGTAGATGCTTATTACGCGGCCAAGGAACAATTCCCTAATTTCACGCTCAATGAGGCTGAAATTAAGATTGAGCCCGTTTCTGATGAAGAATGGAATGTACGTAAGGCTGAAGTTGATCGTCTACACCAAATCTAATGAACAGTAGTAATTTATTCAAAAATTCAATTGAGTTTTCTCAGTATATTGAGGAAACTGCATTCAAAAATAAGCAAACTGTGCTTGAAACACTTATCAACTTTATGGATGAGTATGGTGTTGAACCTGAAGAATTTAAGAAGTTAATTTCCAACAGTCTCAGGGATCAACTTGCCGAGGACTTCAAGCTAATTGGTAAACTTAAGCCGAATGCAACATTAAACGATTTTGTATGGTAATGTAAGAAAATGGAAGGGTTCACGGCGTTTAAGTTGTGGGTAGCAATGGGAAAGCACTTCTCCGAATACAATTTTAATGTGTTCGAGAACCGTGGAAAGATTAAGTGTAGATATGATACGTATCTTAAGCGTAATGACTACTACACATTTGAGCGATTAGCTAAGACCTTTGAGGTTCGTGATTTTGTACTTTATCTTGCCGCCAATAACATGTATGGTAACGACAAAATGATATGGGATTCCAACAGTGGTAATCTAGCGTATAATCTTTATATCAGGCGCCGTGATGCTCTTACACAAGTATTAATTAACGATCTACAAACCATCAAAAATCACAATTTAACTTGCAAAGATTACCTAGGTGTGGTAAAATTATTAACAGCTAATGAGATTTCCTTTGAAACATTAGTAATCATAAATAATTTCTTTCCACTGACTGATGAGGTAAGAAAAACACCTCCCGCATCAATTCTTGAACCATTACTACTGAGAATTGATAAGTCAAAAGGATTTGTCAAAGTTAAAGAAGAGTTTGAACATTTAATTAAAGAATAAAACTTTAAAGAATTTATAAGAGAGTAATAAAGAATGATTGATCTAGATATTTCCAAGCTCAAGGCTATTTCCTCTGGTGCCACTGAACAGATTTCTCATGCAAACGAGAAGAAGTCTTTTGAGGATACCCGTTTTTGGAAACCTGAACGTGATAAGAATGGTAACGGTTCTGCAGTGATTCGTTTCCTTCCTTCACTTGAGGCAGGCAAACTTCCTTGGGTTCAGGTATATGACTTTTTTCTTAAGGGACAGAATGGTTGGTACGTAAACAAGTGCCTTCGTACAATTGGTCAGCCAGACCCAATGTCCGAGTATATTGCTGAGCTGTGGAATAACGCTACTTCTGAAATGGAAAAGGCAGAACTTCGTAAGCGTAATCTCCGTCCGTCAATGCAGTATATTGCAAACGTGCTAGTTATCAATGATCCTGCACATCCTGAAAATAACGGCACAGTTCGACTTTATCGTTTTGGTAAGAAGATTCTTGATAAGATCATCGACAAGAGTAAGTGTGAATTTCCTGGTGATGTTCCCGTTAATGTGTTTGACTGGGTAAACGGCGCCAATTTCAAGCTCCGAATCACAACACAGGACAAGTTCCCGAATTACGATCGCTCTGAATTTGATCAAATTTCTCCGATCGGTGATGACAATAAGATCATGGAAGTAGCAAAGGCAATGCACTCTCTTAATGAGTTTGTTGACCCAGTAAACTTTAAGTCTTATGATGAACTTAAGGCACAACGTGATAAGGTATTTGGTCTTGGTACGAACGTGACTCATGCACCACAGCAGTCTTATACACCGTCATCTTTTGAATCTAAGACAAACGAATTTGGTGTTAATCAGGCGCCAATGACTCAAGCTACAGATACTCAAAAGACTGCACCTTGGGAAGAAGATATCAATTTTGATGAACTCATGAAAGATATCTAAAATATGATTAAATAAAACCGTTATTAACTGCCCAATCGGTTAATAATGTGTTATAATAATTTCCTTAAAGCATAACAATCAAAACCTAGTACGTTAATCCTAGCGGTTAATTGTGCAGGGAAGGGACTACCCATCCGACGTTAATTTGATTGTTATGCATCATCCTTAACAGATTTTGTGTATAATCAGATGTGTTAAGGATGATGAGAATTTGACAATAAATCAAATTCATGTTATAATAACTACATCAAAAAAGATTTTTCCAATATAGTTCAGTAGGTAGAACGGCGGACTGTTAATCCGTATGTCCTTGGTTCGATCCCAAGTATTGGAGCCAAAATTTGCTGTAATAGCTCAATTGGTAGAGCAATCGCCTTGTAAGCGATAGGTTGAAGATTCGAGTTCTTCTTACAGCACCACCAAACAATAAGCGAGATTGATGAAACGGGTAGACATGTTGGACTCAAAATCCAATGCCGAGAGGCGTGAGAGTTCGAATCTCTCATCTCGCACCAATCAAAAAATAATCATGAAAATATGTTGTGTAGATGTATGCAATAAAGAATGCGTAAAACACCGTCGATATTGTCATGAGCATTATCTAAAACGAAAGTCCGAATTATATTTCAAACGAAAATGAGTTTTTAAAAGGAGTATCGCTCATTTATGAAGATCGAAGACGCAATCAAGATACTCGAAGCCATTAAGTCCGAACACAGAAACACGCCTGTCAAGGAGGTTGCTCTCTACTGATCTTTGACATGGATCAATAGTTAGCGTGTTTTTTCTTGCTCTTTTTCGGAATTATGGTATTATATGTGTGTCAGGGAGATAACCCCAAGAAAGTTTGAAACGGAGAATTTAAAATGTTGCGTATTTCTGATATTATCCGCGAACTCGAAGAAATTAAGGCGGAACATGGCGATCTCATTGTTATGCACCAAGATGATGGCGGTTACGAAGAAGAACTCAAGTATGGTCTTGTGTGTGATGTGAAAGACCGAGACATTGGACGCATGATTGACTATGAAGAATACGATGCCTGTCATAATACGGACTTGACGGATTCCAAAGAACATCAATACGTTCGTGAAAGCCGCCTTAATTGGTTTAATCAAGAAAAGAATGAAGAAGGAAAAGTACGCTACTATTGCGGCGACAATATCGAAAAGGTTGTGATTCTTCAGTAAGGTTCGTTTTAAGGGGTTTGTAAAATGGGAGAAACGCTATGAAGATTTCCGAAATGATTGACTATCTTGAACGCGCCAAGAATATTATTGGAGATGGTGAGGTTTACTTTAAGGCGGAGAGAGATGAAGTTTATCGACCGATTTCCGCAAAACTCGACAATGTTGATGTGGGGGTTGAACTTTCGGTTGATGAATTTCTTAAACACGTTTTCTCTCTTAAGGTAAATGACGTGGCAAAATTGAATATCATCAAACGCGCCGTTGACTCGGGAAAAAAGACATTCAATGTTAATAATGGTAAGAACTTTAAAGTGGTTGCAATGTTCGACTGTGAAGGCGAAAAGAGTTGGTACTATGTTTGATGTTTTTAACTTTACTATGAAAGGAGTAAGCCGTGGCACATCATCCGACTTCAGTCGGATGTTCCCTCGCGGTGAGATTATGAAGATCGAAGACGAAGGAGTTTCGCGTTGAAACCGCCGACCTAGGTACACCGATCCCATACGAGGAAATTTGCAAGAGTAAGGCGTTCTACAGCCGTCACGATTGGGCGGAGGTCGAAAACCTCTACAAGAACGGTGGTACGATGTACCGCTACGGTCACGGAAACACGCCCGTCAAGGTGGTTGTCCTCTATTGATCTTTGACTTGGATCAATAGTTCGTGCGTTTTCTATGGTTCCTTTTCGTAATTATGGTATTATATGTGTGTCGGGGGAAGGTCTCTTCCCCTCCCACGAAAAGGAGTTTGAAAATGGCTGAGTTTGTTCTTGTCGAAACCTACGTCGAGCATTCCTACCACGATAATTACCTCATGGGCGTCTACTTCGACGGTTGGAATACTCGCCACGAAAGTCTCGGTTACGGCAACGGCATTTTGAACGGTGGTTACGCCGATGCCCCGTCGGAAGTGATTGAACGCTACCGCCGCGTGAAAAGCCTTCGCCGCCGTCTCGAAAAGCGAGCCTTTTATAAGGAAGCCGCCGAAAAGATGGGACTCCGCTCTTACCACGAAGCCCGAGAAATCGCCCGCGCTTGCACGAACGAGGAGTTCGAAAAGATTGTTCGCCTTCTCTCTACGAAAAAGTTCCGCTCTTCCTTCCGTCAATCCCTCGCCTCTCAGGTTCGCGCTTGGGTTGATGGTAAGTCTGAGTTCGCTACTCCGCTCTCTCCGCGTCAGTTCGCCGCTCTTTATTAATTCTCTTGATCTCGGTAAGCCCCACAATGAGGCTTACCCTCTATAAACTCGACCCTTTAGGAAAATTAAAGAATGCAGATTGACCTTGTTTCCTACGAAAATTCTCACCCGCTTAACAATGAGAGTTTTGTTGATGTAGCCGCCAAGGCTCTTGCGGATTATGGACAGATTGACCCTAAGTTTTTTGAGTCCGACCTAGAGGGGGTTCATCGTGACGCCGTTCGTATGATTATGTGGATTTACTCAAACAAAGACAATACGTTCACGGTCGAACTTGAGGTGCCTGCATCGGACGAAGAGCAGGAGGATTGTTTTAAGGCGTTTGAGGATGGTATGGATGTAAACGCGCTAATCGAGGATGGTCTTGCCTTCTTTGATGGTACGGTTGGTCGAACCCGCATCTATCCCGCCACGATTGAAGAATACCATGATTGTGGTACTATCGGATCACTGACGTTCTTCTGCGATAGGAAGGTGTCTTGAAAATGTGCTTTTAAAAAATATCGTCTAGCAAAATTAAATGGTTGTGGCGGAATAGGTAGACGCATGATGGAGTAAAGGTGTGGCTGAGGCGATAAGGTGGTTGTAATTACAAGCATGGGAAGTAGCCGTATACCATCCAGCCAATAAACAACAGAAAATCATAACTCTTATGCTATCTGAATAGATACATGCTAACTGTTGCATAGCACCATGTAAGGTGCAAATCCTTACCAACTATTTTCTTTTTCTCCTATTACAAGTGTGTATTTTGGAGGGTTGGCAGAATGGTAATGCCACAGTCTTGAAACCTGAGTGACCGTAATTGGTGTTTTAATGAATTGTGTTATGATGAAGAAATACCCAGTTGAAATTCTTGAAGAACTTTGCTTTGACGGTGGAGTTTTTACAGATAATGACGACGACAATTATTCATTAGAACTTGTATATAAAGTTAATAATGATGAATGCGATGAAATGATATTCAAAGATACTGAAGAAAACAAATTCTTTCATGTCTATTATTCAGAAGATGAAAAAGGTAAGTCTGTAAGGTTTATTTCTGATGAACACAATTTCGTAGATTGTTTTGAAGTAATACCAAAAATTAAAACAATTGTAGTGTTTGAAGAAGTTGAATAATTTTCTTAACTGTGCTATAATATAAGAAAGAAAAGGTTTAAGGGCGTCTAGTTTAAGGGCAAAACAACTGGCTTATACCCAGCAAAACGCGATTTAGATAAAGTCGTATTCCCCGTTCGAATCGGGGGACGCCTACCAAACATTTAAGTTTAACTGAACTGTCTAGTTTCAAAGGATGTAGATGATGAAGTCCGTTAGCTACGAAGGGTCTAATGGCAGGTCAAATCCGTAACGTTGAACATGCGCTTATGGACAGTTGCGTTGGTGAGTAATTGCAATAGCGGGTTGAAGTACATGGCTTTAATTGACGAGCATTGTTTATCTCACAACTGCCCGACGAAAAACTTGACAACGAGGCGTCCATGTAACGCCTACAAGTCATGACTCCCTAGACAGTTCAGTTATTGGAAGATTGGCAGAATGGTAATGCCCCAGTCTTGAAAACTGAGTGACCGTAATGGTTCATAGGTTCGAATCCTATATCTTCCACCAAATAAATTATTGACAACACCTTAAATTGGTGTTATAATACAAAATATGCGGATGTGGTGTAATTGGCAACACAATAGCCTTCCAAGCTATTATTGCGAGTTCGAAACTCGTCGTCCGCTCCAAACTATTAATTAGCGAGGTTGGCGAAATTGGTAACCGCATCGCACTTAAAATGCGCCGCCTAAAGGCTTATGGGTTCGAATCCCATACCTCGCACCAATTACCTCTCTTCTACAGGATTCGAACCTGTGATCCTGTAGAAGAGACCAAATACGCCGTTTGATTGTACTCCTCTCACTATAAGAGAAGTGAGGAAGTCCTACGGCTCTTAGTAGGTCGGGTAGCTCCCGACTAGGATGTCTACCGAAATAGATCCGATGGGGCAACGGTTACCCCACAGAATTCAGGAAGTGCGGCAGAGACCACACATATTACACAACTGTTGAAATCAAGGAAACCATATTATGAAGTGTAAACTGTGTAAGAAAGAAATTCATTTTCTACCAAGTTGTCTAGATGATTCCTATGTTCCAACTGAAGAAGAAAAGAAGACTAAGGGCAATGTATATTCTTATATGGGAATGAAGGAAGTTAAAATTACGGGACTATGTGAACGATGCTTTGATTTCATTAGTGAAGAAGATGAAGAGTATGATAAAAAGTACAAGTGATGGTTGGTATGGTTAACAAATAATTAAAACGCGATAAGATTTTTGTATGTCTTATCGCGTTTTATTTTATCCGTATAATGTAAATCCGTTTGTTACTTTACGATCATTTACCATAGTGAATGCTTGTCGTCTGTTTTCACCATATCTGAATCCAGTATGAATCCACACTGAATACGCTCCACGATATTCGAGGAGTAATTGATCATAATCCACAACTTTAGCCAATTGCTGAATTAACTCATAATGCTGTCGTTTGTTGCGTGTGGTTAATTGGATGTCACATGCACGTCCTTTGTTATGATCCGATCGTCCACTGCCCATACGATAGCCCGAGGTAATTCTCCACTGTTTACCATATCCCTCTATTCCACCTGGCATATAAGGAATATACTTCTCAAGCACGTTTTCACACAGTCTGCTTAGATTTGTCACAATTTCAGATTTTGTTAATCCGCACTGATTAACCAATTTGTGCTTACGATTGAATCCACCATCAAACAACATACCAAGCGTAAAATGCTCGGATAGCTTAAAGTTTGCGTTAAAACTATCTGTGCTTTCAATTTCTTGCTTGCGTGATGTTTCAACTGCTGTACCTGAAGATGACGGTGCAGGTTTTGTCTCGGCCGTTTGTGTTGTGTTTGATACTCCCTGAGACGCCTGAATTTGAGACAGACTTTTCTTGGCGGTTGTGCCTTGTGTTTCTTCAGGTAGTTCAAACAAGAATTCATCTTCACCAAATGGTTGTGGTATGTAAATTGGTGTATAATTGATTCTACTTGGACTACCACATGGAGGAGGAATCATACCGTTGACAAGTGCTTTTACACTTTCTGCCGTTTCTTCAAATTCAGGTTCATACGGATCAACATGTTCGGTGTTTGACGCCGTATTTGGTGTTTCTGCATTACTTGATACACCTGAATTCAAATAAACTTGTGATCCGTCAAATGCAACGCTACCACCTGTTTTACCTGACAGCATACCACTTGCACCTAGAAGTAAATTGGCGCCTGACTTAACGCTTAAATTGGCACCTGATCCAAACAACATACTTTGATCTGACTTAAGGTTATAAGATCCGACCTTAACGTTATTCTGTGCTTTTACTACACGATCAGAATTTCCATCAATTTGTTCTTTTACACTGCCTTTGACAATTTGATTTAAGTTCCCATCTACTTCAACAATACTACTACCATTCACATATAATCGTTCGTCTTGTTTGACATTGACTTGTTTATTCTGATATACTGTTTCTGTTAGATTACTATTGTATTTTCGAACAACTTCTTCCCCAAATTCCTCGGATGTTTTTTGAACAGTTAAGGTATGTTTGTTTTTGTGGATAATTCTGTTATAATCGGCATATGATTCAATATACATCGAATTGCCACTTTGTATATGAATTTCTTCGTTGGCCGACTGATACAGATTTTTTCCTACCCAAATATTTCCATTGAGCTTGCTTTGTAAATTAAAATTTCCGTTTGCCCACATCGAAATATTTCCATTGGCAGTAAGATTAAAATCTTGTGCAACACCAATATCCATATTACCACCAATTTTCATTTTTGCGGAACCTTCTACTTCGATGTTTGCATCAGACTGACAATAAATGTTAATATTTCCTTGGGTTGTTACATTAGCTTCCCCCTCAATGTAGATGAATCCATTACGGTCTACGATTGTGTATTTGTCTCCCACAATACGTGTGGTTTTTGTTCCTGTTGCGGTTATTTCCTCAAAAGTGCCACTACGATGATATGTGTGAATACGTTCGGAGCCTGGTGTATCATCGAATTCCTGTACATGACCTGATTCGGTTTCCTTAACTGAGTTATATGGATATTTCGCACCATAACCACAATGTGGTTGATCCCATGTACCACGATCCATTGCAATAGGAATACCGATGATGCGATTTTGTTCTTTTTCTGTTATAATAGTATCACGAATATCTCCTCGTGCAATTCGTGGTACTGTTGGTTCTCCTCTAAATTTGTGTAGAGGATATTTTCCATCTTGATCTTCAAATCCTGACATAATATTTGTTACATTTATGTTGTTGGGGTTACACTACCATAATAACTATGAGGCAACATAACGTTTTGGACGCCGCGTTGAGTTGTTCCATAGATTGATTGCATATTGGCGCCGTAAAAATGACAATATAACTTATCTGCTATATTACTGTTTTCATCCTGATCTACCAACATTGATTTTGCACGCTTATAATATTGAGGATGTGCGGATGCTGGTACTAGATTCATTTTGTACATGAATTTTAATATTGAAATCTTTATCTTTGTATCTTCTGTTAATGCAGAATAACCATTCATCAAAGAATCATCATTAAGGAAGAAACGGAACTTGACATATTCTGCACGACCACAAATTGGAATCATGCCTCCACTGTAACGGAATTTGTATCCATCAGTAGGTTCAGTATTTCCAACTGTTCGTCCCTCATTACTTGGAGAATATAAGAAATTGAGTAAGTCCTCATATGAACCAATACCATACTTGCTTATGTTCTTACTATATGTTCCACCAATGAAATCCTTTGCGTATTTTTTATTTCCCTTAAATGTATTGGGGAATGTTTTAAGTAACCAATTAACATCATCACTACAGAAGTTTACTCTTTCATCCGTGTTGTGAAGATTGATTTGATTGGTTATCCCAATTGCCAAAAATGCGGCTTTTGACTCGATGGTTAGTAATCCAAGCTCATCACACATTGAAACAATTTTATTAAGTTGATTCCAATTTACTTTGCCGTTATCGTTAATCCATGTAGGCTTGGTTAGATTAAGTTCACGACCATTTGTGTTACTTGGATATTCTGTTACGTCCTGTTTTGGTGGTGTTTTTTCTTCTGGTTCTGCTCCACCGAAATTGGCACCACCCATTTCACCAAATAGCGGAGGAGTAAGTCCTTCACCAATTTCCTTAAAATCAACCGATGAAAGTTTCTCTTTTCCTTTTTCTACAATTGCATTAATGTTACCAACATTTTGTAATGAAACAACCGAAGAACTGAATCCATCACCAATTTTCTTGACAATGTCTTGTGGACTTGATAAACTTGGCTTAGATGAATTAGAGCCAAATATTCCGCCAAATATATCTTCAACTTTATCAGTAACAGAATCAACAATCTTGTCTACTTCCTTTTCAATATTACTCGCATATTCAACTGATTGTTGATATGACGACTGAATTGATCCTTTTAGATTCGATAATGCTTCACCGCCAAATTTCATTACAAATTCATCCGCATTGTTAATATTGAGTGAAGATAGATTCTTACTTAGGTCTTTGGGTAATATTCCGTTTATATCAACTACTCCCTTAAATTTATCCACTGTATTATTGACCAATTCACTCATGGATATTTTTCCATTGTATAGTTCTGAAGGAATAATACTCTCGGATTGTTTAACCAAGTCCTTGATGAATCTTTGTTCTGCCTTTGCACGATCACCAATTTCATTTAACAATGTCTGAAGATTGTCCTTTGACGACTTAATTGAATTACCTAAGCTACTACTAATTTGATCATATGCAGTCGTAACCGTCTCAGAGTCAATTTGTGAGTTTTGCGCTAATGATTCAACTACTGCGGACTTACTTTGATCTGCGTTACTAATGCCCTGTGTGATTGTGTTATTAAGTGTTGTATTGTCCTGATTTGGTGTTGTAACAGTTGATGATGTTAGTCCTGTCGCATCAACAAAATTTGTTGGAATCTGTCGACCTTGCGGTGTTAGACAATCTTTTAAAATTGCTCCGCCGTCTTGTTCATTGATGTATACTAATTTGGTTTGTGGTATGCTTGGTATAACACCAAACACTACAGGAATTTGACAGTCTGAGTCCATGAATGATACAATTACTTGTGTTCCTTCAATTGGGGCTAGTCCTGCGGTATTAATTGATCCTGTAATCGGCTGAACAATCATTGCCCATGGTAAATCTGTAGTTGGTAAAATGCTAGTATCATGTGTGTGCAGTCCAGCCACACGTACACGACATCTACCAAGTTTAAGTGGATCATCACGATCCTCAACAATTCCAAAATATAACATATAATCTATATCTTTGTTTAATCGTATTATCTATTATAAAAATAGCCATTACTAGAAAATAATAGTAATGGCTATTTGATTAGTAGTCTGAAAAGTCACCAATATTATAATTACGTCTAAATGAAGGATCATTATTTCGTGTAATCATTGGAGAATTTTGAACAGTAGTATTATTAACCGTGTTGTTATTTTGAACTGCCACATTGTTTTGTGACTTTTCATTATTTTTGCTATAATGATACTCAAGCTCTTCTTTATGCGCTTGTTCATTATTGGCTTTTTGTACAGGAATAATTGCATTATCTACTTGTGGAGAAGGCAAAATGGGAGAAGTATTTTCATCAAACCCAACTTTACCAGGCGCCACAATTTTCCCCTTAATCACTCCCTTAGTTTTATCGTCTGCTAATTTGTAACCAGTTTCCTGTTCAAGCAGTCTTAATTGCATTTCTGCACGTGATAAGTTTCTGCTATAATTGCGATAATCAGTCATTCCTTGATTATCTGATGAACGCTTCCACTTGTCAATATCAATATCTGATGGAGCAAATCCATGTTGATCTGTATATGTGTTGATATATTTGTTTAATCGATCTTCATGTAAGGTCTTAAGCTCATCAATTTTCTTTTGCTGTTTATATAACTTATCATGCGCTTCTGATGCCGCTTGTTCATCGCTTGAGTTGAGTTGCTCGACTTGTTTTCTACGTTTCTCAACTAGTTCCTCATAATACTTGATGTTATCACCATAGATTGCGTCTGCCAAATACTCACCTGTAACTTCTCCTGCCACACTACCTGCAATACCTGTAGCAACCGAGGCAACACCTGCACCTGCCACACCACCAACAATACCGCCAGCTATACCGCCTGAGCTTCGAATCGCCTGTTTTTTTAGGAGATATTCTTTGTAGTCTTCTGCTTCTTTCTCCGTTAACAGATTAGCACTAACAAGCGCATCTACGTTTGATATATTTTCCATTGCTTCAGTGCCTTCAACAACCGCAGTAACACCAGCACCTACTAATGGAATTTTCTTTGCAACTGCCTTTCCCTTACTCAGTAGTTCACCACCTTCTTTCTTAAGAAAATTGGCGCCATCTTTTGCAATTGAATGTAACTTCGCATTGGTACCTAAAGCTGTTTTACTAATTGCTGTTTTAGCATCGTCTGCTTTTGATTTTAATGTATCAACTGCTTCTGATGCGGTTTGCTTTAATGTGTTTGCTTTTTCTGATATTGTAGATTTAGCACGATCAATTATGCTAGGCTTATCTACATCAACTTTTTTATTTGGTTTTGTATCTACAGTAGTTTTTTTAGAATCAACTTCAGGTGTTTTTGTTTTACCTAATCCAAAAGGTGACTTAAGTTTTTCTGTTAGTTTATCAATTGCATCTGTAATTGGCTTAAATGAAGTTGCTAGTTTAAGCCCAATTGCTCCTGCTATTGTTCCACCAATTCCTTCAATTGATGATAATAAACTACTATTTGAGTTCGTGGTTAACTCTTTTTGCTCATCTGATAACTTCTTTAGGTCATTTAGGATAACGTTTGTTTGAAGCGTATTTGCCGCAATCTGTGTGAATACTGCTCCCTGTTTTTCAAGCACTGATGCGTTTTCATTAATTGTTTCCTGAGCTACAGATGAACCAACTGCCTTTTCTTTTTGTTTATTATCAGTATTTTTGATTGTTTCTTTTTCGGCGTTCCTGAATAATTTACCGCCCGAAACAAATTTAAGAATTTCACGGGTGGTATTATATCCAATACTTTTCTTTATATTATCTGGATCATACCATCCTTTCTTACTGAATAATATATCAAATGCAGTTTTGTCTTCCTCATTCTTCTGTTTTTTAAATTCGGGTGTATCAAGAATGTTATCCTTTGTCCGTTTGAATCGATTTAATACAATGTTTAAGGTTGCGATAAATCGTTGTTCTTTTCGTCTCTCAGCCGCCTCTCTTTCTTGAATGGACTTATCTGTTTCCATATATTATAACACGTCCTAATATTGTTGCTGTTGTTTTCTTTCCTGACGATGTTTTTTCTTGAGGCTTTCGTAGATACTTCGTTCGAATGGGAACATATTCTCAATGTCCTGTAAGCTCATTGAATAAAACACCATCATGTCAAAATTTGTTGAATAAAAATTTTGAATTGTGTCGTCAGAGAGGCATATTAGAAAAAACCAATAATTCCTGTGATATACTGTGAATTATGCTTTCCACAGTTTTCACAGTTCCATTCTACCTTAATTCGGCATTTTGGAATAGACTGAAAATACTGAATGATTTTATCATATTGTTCCTCAATTAATTCCTGAACCCACTCAATCATATCTTCTATTGTGGTATCGGTTTCAACATCAATGACCTCATCAGAAGTAATAATTTTGTCAATTGATTTTGCAAGTAAAGCAATGTTACTTTCATAATCAGATTCATTGTGTTCTGCTACTGACTTAATGAATTCAAAATTTGGAATTTTCATCTTAAGCACTAAGTCGTCTGATAGTTTAACGTCTCGCTTAAATTGTTCGATTCCTTCTACTTCAATATCATCAAGATTGAGATTAACTGTGGTATATCGCGAACGTTCTTCCTCGTGCCCTGTTTCTGCGTCACATCTCATTCGTAATACAACACCTGTACCAATTGAAATAGAACGTAACTTGACAAGAATATACTCAAGATCAAACACAGCCAATTCATCAACATCAATTTCATCCATACACGTAGACTGAATCACACTCTTAAGGCTGTCGATCATGATAATCTCATCCTCTGATGACTGAGCAATCATTAGAATTTTATTCTCTTTTACCAAAAAAGGACGAAAATGTTTCTTTTCCTTTGTGCTAGGAATTTCAATTGTATAAATTGGATAGTTTGCTTTAGGTAATTGTTTCATTGTTCTTTCTCGTTTCTAATATAAGTTTCATTAAGTCCTGACTTGACCCAACAAATATGGCGTTATTGTTTGTAATTTGTTGAGGAGTATTAGCTGTTGATTCAGTCTCTTGTTTTTCTTCCTTTCGTTCAACTCGTGCTTTCATCAGTACTTCTTGTTTTCTTGAAGTGAGATCAAGCAATTTACTATTAAGACTGCTAAGTTGTCCAATTAGTTTTGTTGCGGAATCAATCGCCTTTGGGTCTTCGGTTTCTGATAATGCAAGTGCCATATCAAGCAAGTCGTTTCCCTTTTCAATTAGTCCCTTAATGTTGTTTCTTGCGTCATCAAAATCCTCCTCAATTGTTTTTTTAATATTTTCATTTTCAATTGAATTGGACATTAGTTGACATTGATCATTTTGTGTATTATCATTAATTGGAATTAAATCTGTTACAACGTCATCATCATTCACTAAGTCGGGATCGGTATCAAATATTTTGTTTAAACTTTGATTTGTTTTGGTTACGTACATTTTATCTGACCTCTGCTTCTATAAATCCAGCGTCATTAGCATATTCAGGATTATCGCGCACTTCTTTAATTCTAAATGTAACGTCAAATTGTGTTGGTGTATTTCCACTAAGTCCAGTCAAAGTAATTGGACTAATTGTGGTTGGATATGCTTCACGTAATTCGGTTGACATTACTCCCTGTCCAACCACAGTGCCATTAGAATATCCATGCTCATATAACACAACACCAATATTTGAAACATAATCGGAATAATAACCATAGATTTTTGTGCTTGGATCGTATACAGTATTCATCCATTCGCGGAAAATCTTATATGACATTCCATTAGCATCAAGATAAAATGTGAATGATGCCTGATCGTAAATCTTATCATATGGCATCTCACGCACTTCACCCATTGTACGAACTCCTGTAGTTGACAAGGTGCCATTAGGTAAGTTAAAATTGATGCATAAATTGTCAAGCGCATTCACAATTTCATTGGGTGAATAACCATACTTTTTTGATAATCGTTCAAGCACTTTCTTGGGTGGCTGTATAAACAGTCGATAATGATTTGACTTGTGAATACCTTTCTGAAATGCCTGATATGCAGAAGTAGTTTTGTCATAATCTGATTTAGGTTGACCAAATAATATATTGGTAATATTAGTTAAAATGGATGCCATTACATTCCTTTCATCATATTCTTATTTTCACCGTGCCACTTCTGAAGCGGTAACATAATAGCTGTGGCATAATCTTCTTTCTTTACTTCTCTGATTGGACTTACGATATGATCCAACAAATATTGGTGTGTTGCCATTGATCCAATAATATCAACCTTTGATATGTGACTTAATATTTCCCACGACACTCTCATTCGTTTGTTATCATCTTCACCTGACGCTTGCATTAGACGTTCAAGCAACCATGCACGTGCTTTATGTGGCAAGTAGTGGAAGTTAATTCCTATGAATCCAGTCGGTGTACTTGCAAACGGAAGAACGAGTGGATATTCATCCCATATTGGTAGTGTCTCCATATGTTTAGGAGAATACTGGAACATATACATTTTACCAATATATAACCGTTTGACAATTGCATCAGAGTCTGACATAATGAAGTGACGTTTATTAAATGGAATTCTTCTCAGTCGATTCACTTCACTATTGAACCATGACATTGATTGACGAGTTAATTGTTTGATTGTTCCCTTTGACCACGGAAAACGAAATTTATCAAACGAACTTGGTTTCTTTTTTTCATTAGACATTCAATTCATCCTCCGTTAATACAATAAACTTCCAGCCGCGTTGTTTTGCATATTGCCTTGCGGCTTTCCACTTAGCCTGATTAACTGCATAGGTACATTGCTCTTCCATGATAACCTGTGCTTTTGGTAATCTTTTGCGATGAGAATAATCAGGCGGATAACATTGTGCTTTCGGCTTAATCTCTACAATATACGTTTCAATTTGTTTTTTTGAATTCTGTACTTTGATCCAAAAATCTACGTAATAACGATGTCCACGATTATCAATTGGTGAAACATATGGAATAATAATTGTTTCACTTCCCCACTCAATCACTGCAGGATTATTATCAACCCACATAGAGAATTTCGTTTCCCAACTACTTCTCATCATTATTTTTGTTGGATCACCACGATATTTTTCAGGATGTTTTGGTTTATACAATCCTTGTTTATATTTTCGTGCCATTTTATATTAAAATATTATAACTAAAATAGTAATGTTTAACAAAAATATTTACGGGAAAATCATGCCTATTTTTAATAATGACATTGAAGCACCGACTACACTTAACACAGACGCATCAGAATTTGAGGGAAACGGAGTTGTAAATTTGGTATATCCTGACGATTTGGTGAATAATCGTGAAGAATATGGAAATAGCTATACTGTGTTCTTTATCTCAGTTCATCATGATTCAGTGTTACAAAGCGGTGGATCAATTAGTACAACAGAGAAAAAATACACCAACGCCAAAGGATCGGCAATAAAGAAATTGGCAACAGAACAAGGCGGTCAAACAGTATTAACAGGTGGTGCGGCATTAGGTATGGGTACAGCAATGGGTGCACTTGGTAGTAAGGCTGGTAGTATGGCGGGAGGAGTGTTTGGCGGTAATGCATTTGGAATGGTAGGTAAAGGAGTAGGAGTTACAATAGGCGCCTCAGTAGCTAGTGAATTTGTATCGGATCAATTGGTCGATTCAACTGGCAAATCGAAAGTTGAATATAAACAACAAAAAGCATGTATTGTTTTGCCTACTCCTAATGTTAGCACCAATTATAGCTTAAGTTGGTCAGAAACTGATAATTTCACATTAGGTAATCTGATGGAAATTGGAGGAAATATTGGTAATACATTAAATTCAGAAAATGTTGATGGTTTCATGAATACAATGGGCGAGATAGTAAAGAAAAACTCTGATATTGGTCTTGCACTGATGAGTAAGGCGCCAATGTATGGAGATGTGTTGTCCAAAGCAATGGGGAAAACATACAACCCACGTAAGGAGCAATTATTCAAGGAAGTCAATTTCCGAGATTTCAATTTCACCTATACATTTTCTCCTAGAAGTGAACAAGAAGCAAAAAATGTAATGGCAATCATAAATCAGTTCAAATATCACGCACATCCTGATATGAAAGATGGTGATTTCCTGTTCATCTATCCATCAGAATTTGATATTGTACATTATTTTGATGGACGACCGAATAAGCTAATGCCTCGTCATGCTACTTCTGTTCTTAATTCCGTTACAATTGATTACTCTCCTAATGGTAATTATAGCGTATTTCCAAATGGAATGCCAACCATGATTCGTATGACACTCAACTTTAAGGAACTTGCAATTCTTACCAAGAAAGATATTGCGGCAGGATATTAACCATATGTTTAATCAATATAAAGAAATCTTCTATCCATTTACTATTGATGGGAAAACAATATACAAATCAATTCGTGATATATCTACCAATGTTCGAGTACGTAAGGACATACTTGATCAAATCACACTGTTTGAAACTTATACATTAGTTGATGGTGATACACCTGATATTGTAGCGTTTAAACAATATGGTGATCCGAAACTACATTATTTGGTAATGTTAGCCAATGAAACGTTTGATTGGCGTAATGACTTTCCAATGAGTCAGGTGGAATTAGATCAGTATATGAAAGAACACTATGTTAATCCAAACGGAATACATCATTATGAAGATACTAATGGAAACATTGTGTGTAAGCCTAATGAAGAAGACGAATTGACCGTAATTCCTGTTACAAATTATGAGTATGAAGAACGAATCAACGAATCAAAACGTGAAATTAAGTTGATTAGTAAAAACATGGCAAACTCAGTAGTTGAAGCAATTAAGGATATTGTGGTATGAAAAATAAAATTGGATTTGCTGGTGATGTTGAATTATCTGAGATCAGTATCTTAAGTGGTAATGGACTAATTCAGAATATTTTACCACAAGTTGAGGGAATTGAATTATATGAGGACTTGTTTGGATATTTCATCAGCGGCAAACTAATTATCAAGGACGCCGTTAGTCTTAAGACGTTCTTTCCTTTGGTGGGAGATGAATTTGTACGGTTTGACATTAATACGCCTAGTTTACCCGATGAATATAAAATCAGGGGAGAATATTTCATCTATTCATGCAGTGAGAAAAAGCGAATAAATGATCGTGTTGATGGATATGTGCTTTCATTTATTTCAAAAGAAGCAATTGTAGACATCAATCGAAGAATCAGTAAAACGTTTAAGGGAACCCCTGATTCAATTATATCACAAATTCTTGATGAAATTGGCACAAATAAACTAATATCGCTTGAACCTAGTCCAAATTCAGTCGCGTTTATCTCTAATTGGTGGACTCCTAAACGTGCAATCAAGTACACATTGGATCATTCAACAAGTGAAAGGGGTGATCCTGACTTACTGTTTTATGAGGATCGGGATGGGTTCAAGTTACGCTCTCTCGGTCAGTTGGTTCAAAATGCACCGTATCAAAAATTCACAATCTCAAATTATAGCAGACCGTTGGATACTGGCATTAATACATATCGAGATATTCATAAGGACTATCAAACAATTCTGAATATTGAGTTTCATACTGGGTTTGACTATTTTACACGAATTAAGAATGGGTATTATGATGGGGAAACAATCTCATTTGATCCAACAACACAAAGATATTTTCATTCATCAAACATTCGTGAATTTGAACAAGATTATCACCTGAATGAATTTGATCCAATTGCAAAGAAAACTCCCTCAACAATGGACTCATACCTAAAGTATATTCCACAATATTATAATGCATTTGAAGGATTCGGAGACTGCTCAAATTATAAAACTAAGGTTAATCGTGACACAATAATCAGTCGATTGTATGATACCACAAAATTGATTATTCGGGTGCATGGGCGAACTGATTATACAGTTGGTCAGGTAGTTCAGGTTAATGTACCAAAAAACACTCAAATAACAGAAACTGATAATGGAATCGACTCATTGACAAGCGGAAAATATTTGGTATCAAGTATTAGTCACAGCATAAACAAACAGCACCACTTCTGCACAATTGAACTACTGAAAGATTCATATATCAAATCAGTAGACGAAAGCCAAGCAGAAAAGGCATAAGGAAAAAAGGACAGATTTTTTTATTTTCTGTCCTTTTTGCATTTTTATTTTTTCTTAAATCTAAATTCTAGAGATGAGGTTTTATCTGTAATTCTAAACCTTAAAGGGCTTTCATATTTTCCTGTTCCCCCTATCTTTGTTGCTCCAGATGATGTCGCATTTATCAAATTGTAAAACTGTGATGTATACCAACACTCCACAACATCACCAACACGCTCAATAAGATTATTAAACGTTCTTTTTACATGCATACCATTTCCTGCACAACCAATTTCGGAACTATATTCTCCCTCTTTTCGTATATAAAGACTAAAGAATGTATCACCGTCATAGTAAATGTCCACAATTGTAGTGAAACCTTCTTTAAAGGAAGCATTTAACAGTAATTCTTTACCAAACAATATAATTTAATTATCTAATAATATAAAATTACTTTAAGTAATTTTATATTATTTTCATTTTCTTTACAATATTTTCCCTAGAATAAATTTGATTGTAGATGCAAAATACTTAAAGTATTTTGCAGTTGTAAAGAATGATGAAACCTATATTAATGTTGAATAAAGAGTTGCTTATGGTAGGTGAGGGGGATTCCTTCAAGCACCATATACTATTGACTGTAGGTGAAGATACTTCGCAGGAGTTGGTTGGTTGGGAGTATTATAGTATGGGGACTGTAGATAAAATACCTGTGTTTAGTGATGCTACCTACCGTCTTGATAGACTCGCTTATAGGCGAGACACGGGGGAGTTAGTGATGTATCTTGAGAGAGTATTGTTTAGAAGTGCGCGTGCCCCTGCGATAGGGGACTCCACTATCAAAGTGGTTACACCATATAATAGTGTTTTATTCGATACTGTTCAAGACGGGCTCGACATCTACGTTGTCCCTGTAGACGGGGACCCACTTAACTTCAGAGGCAATGTGGGTAATACAATACCTATCTACTTCGACCCACAGCCCGACGGGTACTTGGATCCACAAACACTCAAACCGATCTAAGAAGAGGGTACTACGTGGAAGTAGAAGATCATTGGGAGGCTCAAGATGCTGAACAAGGAACTTCTTTCATATACCACTAGAGAATTTCCAACAGAACTTTCAAAAAAAAACGGGTTTCGGCTTATTCCTGAATCAGATCGAGATACATGGTTTGGATGGAGACATAACATTTATGGTAAGTTATCAAGAATTCCTGCATGGTCTCATACAAGTTATGGTGTAGATGATTTGTCCAAACTACATTTTGATTCTCAAAAATCAAACATATGTGTTTATGGATTACGTGTTATTTGATTCAGCTCCTAATGTTTGGCATTAATATCTTAATCTATAACAAAATATCACAGTAAGATACTTTAAATTCTTACTGTGATATTGCTTAATGTTTATGTATTAAATTGTTTGCTTTATTCATCATCAAATTCTTCGATGTTTTGATCAATCGCAAATACCGTGAACATACCGCTAAAACAATCACCAATGTATAGCTTATTCTCTTCCTTATGTTCCCAATTGTCACTTTCCGTATACTGAATCAACGATACACCGCATTGACGTTCCACATATTGTAGTGTATGACGCTTGATTGTCTTGATCCAATCATTCGTAAGATTTCGAGGAAATTCAACCTGAAAAATCATTACATCAGGTCGTTCAACAATTCGCCCGTCAAGATTACACACCGTAAAATTGCGTTGAGAAACATTTTTCAGTTCGGACATTTATTTTCCTATTTGATTTGTTATATGAGAAATTCGATTTTTGAACAACAATATAATACCACATCGAAGATGATTATGCAATGTTTAACTGAGTTAATTATCCGCATGCTCAGATTTTGATAACAGTATAATTACGCTCATTGACTGTTTCCTGAATAAGGTTACTAACACAAAGAGTGGTATTAATCAGGTTGATAAATTTGGGTGTTTGTTGCCATCGTTATCGTCATAAAAGGATTATAATACATTTAATGACGAATTTCTTCACCTGTTTTCCAATTTACAAATCCAGTTTCTTTAGGAACGAAATCAACAGAAATGTGACTACCAACAGGCACAGAATTAAAAATGGCTCTATCTAACTCAAACGACTTGGATACATTATCATATACGTAATCATCCATTGATGAATGTCCACTGCTGGAATAATACTTTGCACGTATTGTTGAAAATGGTAAACTTGATCCACTAATTTTAATTCTGGTTTTTACACTTCCGTCAAAAGTAAAAAACTCTGTTAAGTGGTTATTTTTGTTTTCCCAAAACGGCAACAAATCATCATCTACAGCGTTTGGATATTCATATCCTTTATGTTGATATCTGTCAACCAAATAAAATCCAAAAGAATCAGGCGCACGTTTCTTCGATTCTGTTATAAGAAGTTCCTTATTAAACACAATTTTGAACAATTCATTTTCACTGAAAATTACTAAGTAATTTTCATTTATTCAATAATGAATTATTTCACACATTATTGATTTGAATCAACAACACATCAAAAATAGAGTTCGTCCCCTTCACCAATTAATCAGCGAAGCTGAGCATTTCTAAAAAAGGACATTTTAACTCCTGTTGAAAGTGATGAGGCGTATTTCCTCATCACTTATTGATCTATATCAAAGAATATATGCTCGTGCTTTATGCTGATCCTGATAGTAATTTTCAATTACCATTTTTGAGCCGTCGGAAAAAGTATAGAAACGCGGAGGTTCAGACTTAAGAGTTCCAAAAGTACTTGTATTAACCACAATCATCGTGGCATCTTCGTTGATCTTTATAACGGTTTCTTCCCAAATGGCATCATCAATCATGTCAGGAACATTAGCTTCATTCGGAAGCTGTTCAATCAGTTCGACATAATCACTAGCAATCGTCATTTTTAATCTCCTAAGACGTTTCGTTATCTAACACTGATATAATACACCAATTAAGGAATGCTGTGGGAATTATTTGTATAATTGTTTGACATAAATCAACAAACATAAAATTTACAATATTTTCCCTAACTTGAAAATAGATGTAAATGCAAATTACTTAAAGTAATTTGCAGTTGAAAATAATGACGAAAATCTATATTAATGCTGAAGAAAAACTTGTTGCTTATGGGACGTAAGAAAGAGCAGAGAAAGGTGAAGCTTACTATTGAAGAGAATGAAACTTCCACTGGATATAACTATGGATACGTCAAAGATTATATTGGTTCACTAGATGTACTACCCTACTGGGGTAGTAAGGTAACTGTAATACGGGTGTTTCAGTGTAGGCAGAACCAAGACACTCACTTCTATCTAACAGATAGAAGTGTTCCAAAAGTTACAGCCCATGTTAAAGGCTATTCTAAAACCATTACCACGAATGTCGAAGAGTTGGGTGATATTTATTCTATGTATAGTAGTAATGGTGACGTTCGTTATCTAACCTTCGACCCCCCCCCCCCGACGGTTACTTGGATCCAAAGACACTCAAACAGATCTAAAGTACTACTTAAGGAAGTACTACGTAGAAGGAGAAGATCCTTGGGAGGCTCAAGATGCTGAACAAGGAAATGCTTCTTACCTCTGCACAAGAAACAGAAGTAAAGATCACTCTAGAGGTATATCACAGAGGTGGAGATCAAGAGGATGTGCAAATGTACTACAACTATACGGACTCAGGTCTGATAGTCACTGTCCCATTGCGTCCCCCAGTTCCCAAAGGGAAAACAGTGACGTACTACATTACCCTTCCAAAGAATATAGAGGTGTCGTTCACTGGAGGAACAAACGATTTAGAGGGCATAACAGTGATTCCTTCGGATGCCGCAATAGTGACAGGCATGTATCACGGTGCCCCTCTACGTATTCTGGGCAACTGCACAATCAGTGGATACGTGTACACGTATTAAACGAGAAGGAGGCTCTTTATGCTTAATAAGGAGCTTCTTTTTTCTCTTAATGAGTTCCGTGTTTCTATCGGAACTCAGACGTACTGCACTGCCAGTGTGAACAAGTCAAGCGCAATGCCTGGTGATCTAGTCACGGTTACCGTGCGATCAAACACAGGCTATGGCAACGTTAAGGTAACCGTTTCTCCGAACGTTGAAGTAACCAAAGTCAATGAGACCACGTTCACGTTTGTCATGCCTTTCACTGACGTGGTCGTGAGCGCTTCTGCTATGCAGTATAAAACCACATGGGTTACAGTTGACGCGTTAGTTTTGGGCGGTAATGATGATACGCCTGTAACAATCAAATATTACTATGAAGGATGGGAAGAAACAATTACTAGTTCGAGTGGTAATGGGGGCTTCTGGATGGACACCAAAACTAAAGCTATAGTAACGAGTACCAACGATATGTATACGATGAGCCTCGAGGCATATACCGAAGATATTGATAATAGAAAAATTGACGATCGAACTGCGTGGTTCAGCGCTAATGGGTCATTGCACAAATCTAAAATTCGCCTAACCTTTATAAAGATTGGCTCCTGATCCGCGCATACGAAAACGTCCCGTTGACCAAAAGGTCGGCGAGGCTTTTCTCATATGGTCGGCTAAGTGCGCGTGTATCTGTGACGCTATCCGATACTGATCTTGCCGAAGGTACTTTTATAAATAAAGCTTTACTCGCCCTACTCATTTAGATTTGCTCTATTTTATCCCAACGCTCAAAATAAATTTTGCACTCCTTTAAAAGGATCTTAGTATAGTAAGTGACTAATCAATGGTTGGTTAGTCACTTTAATATTGCTTCTTTTATAGGAGATTTAACATGGCTGAATTTGCTTCTAAAGGTGTCGCAGGTACGGGGCTTGGTATTCTCAACGCATCTAATGATAAAAACGATTTCTTTTCATAATAAAATAAAATCCACACATCTCATTTTTAATGTGTGGATTTCTTTTTACGTATACACAGTTTAGGCTTTGTGTGCTACTTCATCACAATAATACAACGTTAGTGATGCTAATACATCGAAGTTTCGTACAAGTGAATTTGCTTCATCCGACATATCAACTATCTTATATGTTAGACGATCGATTTTTCTTACGTCATCCTGTTCAATTGCCGTTTTCATTTGTTCGAGTAACTGAATTATTTCCTCAACATTAAATTTGTTAACGACTTCCTGAACATTGGAATACTGTCGAATCATGTTCTTCTTATTCATGATTACGAAGCTCCTCAAGAATTGTTTCAAGTAATGGATACTGATTCTTTAATTCTTCTGTACAAATATCATACAGTGTTTCGTATGCTGATGAGTAATCATAGCACTTTAGATGAGTACAAATAGAATTAACATCAATCTCACCAATTGTTGAGTTCTTCTTACAGATTTGCTTCAGATATTCAACAATAATAGTATTATAAGACATTAAATGGTCGATATGCTTCTCTGAAGACCTTTCAAGCTCATCCTCAAGATCTTCAATGTTGTTTGTAGCCTCATTCAGCGCATCTTCAAGACTTTCTTGTTCCTTTTCCAATTCTGAAACATTATTCTCAAGGAAAGTAATTTCTTCCGTTTTCGATTCGATTTCGTTAATCAAATCTTCATACGACATTCCCTTATAATCTGTATTTTCTCCGACATACCCAGCATATAGATCATCAAGTCGTCTCCATAGTTCTTTCTCAAGCTCCGTTTCAAGTTCATATTCCGACAGTTCAAGAAAACGTGAATTAGTATATACAGACGAAATAATAAGGTTCATAATATAGCTCACAAAAGAAATTTAACTCATAATAAAGTATATCACACAAATAAAAATGCCGCAACAGATTTATTTGGCGTGTTTGTACGCAATTGGCTTTTCTTGCATTGTGTTGCAGGTTTCGAGCTGAAGTCGCGTATCGTCAACCTTTGAAACAATAAACACACAAACATTGTTTTCATCAAGCGTCATCTTATTAACAATCGCTGTATAATATTGATCCGACTTCTTAGACGTTTCCCAAAATTCTGTTCCAACGTTAATAGTAATTTTAACGGTGATTTTACGCGTTGTGTTGTTCCAGTCATAACCTAAATTCTCAAGCACATTAATCATGTGTTCCTTGATTTCTTTGGCTGATGGATAATGCTCAATTTTACCAAAAAACTCAATATTAACAACGGTGTAGTTATCTTCATCAATAATAGAATATTGTGAAAAATCGTTCTTATAACTTACTGTAGACTTAAACATTTTATTTTTCCTTAATAGTTAATCATTACTTCATCATCTTCAATGTGTGATGATTCTTCGTTTCCCTCAATATATTCAGTATTATAACACTTCATTTAATCAATCTCCCAATTTGCACACATTTTTACATATTCAATCAATGGGCAGTCAGGATCATATGTTGTGAACTGAACATAATTTCCATTGTATTTTCCTGTGATCGTAATCACATCTAGATTAGATTCATATCTTGCAACAATATTTGGTTCGTTCTGATATGTTTCATCATTAAGAGTAACATCGGCAATATATGTTTCATTGTAGATGTTTTTATATATCTGAATGCCCAATGGCTGAATTACATCGTATTTTTCTTCAAATATGTCATCATCCTCATCATTGAGTCCTTCGATAAATGCGTTTAAGTAACCAACGCATGAACTTACCAATCGTTCAAATTCATCCTTATCATGTAGCTTAAATGATAACTGATAATCACACTGTAAATCAACATGAGAATCATCAATATATGGTTGTACAATAGAAATTAGTTCTTCATTCATGATAAAGTTCCGTCAACAAATTTAATGTACAACTATTATAACAAAAATTTTACAGAATGTCAAAAGAAAAAAGGAGTAAGATTTTGTGGTCTTACTCCTTTAAGATTTAGTTAACGTTTACATTGATACTCTATCACGAATTTCCGCAAGTTTTCCATCGTTCATTCGACTGTTTCCGTTAACATTTGAATATCCTAAATCATTTAATACCCTCGATTCCTCACAATTCTCGATATTTTAATTAGGGATTAGACTATATCTTCAACATTAATGTCGTTTTCCTGTATAGTCGTTACACAATTTACAAAGCATATTGAATAATTTGATTTAGCACGGTATTGGCATCTCAGCGTTTCACCGTTTAGGGAAAATTTAATGTGAGCAGTTTAGGACGTTTACCCACAGACTCGGGAAATGGTGGTTACATTGTGAGAACCACAATCAGGACATGAGAAAATGGCGCCGTTCTTTGCCGCCGTATGATGTCCACAATCATTGCACACCATTGCGTCAAAGTTTACACCTTGATAGAAACCAAGTTCCATACCACGTTCTACAATTGCCCTCATTCCCTTAATGTTACTAGGATCGTCAATTCTAGTATATTGAATCATTTATGTTCAAAGTAATTCGTTACATTACTTCCGCACCACTCTCTAAAAGTGATACTGCCTTATATTACTATAAGGATCAGACTATATCTTCAAGTATCATCATATACTTGCGTACTGTTTCGAGTTACTTAACCCTACTTCCTTAAATTCATCAGGAATAGTCGTTGCACGTTCACAATAAAGATTAAATTTTATTGTGCTTCGCTCAGGATTGACCTCAACATTACTTGGTCGGTTGTTCCCTGAATTAAGTACGTTTCTAACATTATATCACTATAATGTGGACACCTTCAATAAAACTTAATGTCCGCCTTCAATCATATGGAATAATTCAAATTCACCATCTTGTTTTTCAAACGGTGAAATATCTTCACTAACATGTAGCATTATAACCCCATCTTTCGATGTATTTCAACTAGGGATTAGACTATCTCATAAACTGAATTATGTTCAGTTTTCATGCACTACGGAAACAAGAATTTCACGTGTTTCCTCTCGACAAATAATGTCTGTTAGTCGTTACACTTTACCATTTTAAGGTCTTAGCACGGTATCATCATCTATCCATACAAACATTTATTATATGGAATACAGACTCTCTTATGAAGCATATTCTTAATTTATTCCGCTTCGACCGTTAGCACAAAATTTATTGTACACCCAGCATTTACTGGTTCACATGATTTTCATATAATATCACTATTATATGCCACCTCTATTGATGGAAACTGTTAGTTAGATATTCAGGTACGGCTTTTGCTCTTGTGTGTTCACCAATTGAATCAAGATACGCACGTAATTGATTCGCTTGGGTTTGACACAAACTCTCGGCTGGAGTCAAAACTTAGATTTGTTTCCAATGTTTTAAGTTTTGCAACATATCTTCATGATGATTAGTCATGCTATCCGTTTCGAAAAAGTGCATCTCTTTCTCTACTCTACTCAGTTACTTAATGAAAGCCAAATCATTAACTACTTTCATCTACCTTTTCGATGTCCTCTACACACAATAATAATTTTATTATTGGCACGGTATCGCCATAACCAACTAATTTATTTGGTCTTAGGTTTCCTTACACATAATCACATTACTGTGTTCTGTACCGTTAGCATTTTATGAAATTATATCACAAAATACCCCATATTGCAAGTATGGTTAGATAGTTTTAATACGGCTATTCCGCTAACCGTATAAAGCGTAAAGTCGTCCGTCTTCCTTCTTAAATTGATCTACTTTGTCCTTGATATGCTTTACGACTTCCTTGGCGAATGACGCCTTATCTTCTCGTAAACTACATCCACGGGCACATTCAGTCAATTCATGAAGTGCGGTAATTCCAAATGATGCTGTCATATAATTCACAAGATCACCAATTTTTTCATCTGGTTTCTTATGTCCCTTATACAATCCTCCTTGAGTATAGCATAAAGGATTAGAACTACATGGCATATTTGCAAGCGCGTCATATCGCTTGTTTAAAAATTCACGAATCATCTGAAGTCGATCGTCAAGTAACTTATAAAAGTTTTCTTCAATTGCTTCAGGATGTTCGTATTTTGCAATTTCCCAAATAAGAGGCAAATGGAGAGAAACTGCCACAATCACAATTTATATGATTGTTAGACTATATCTTAATCCATTGTGCTGACAATGGACTCGGTGCGCTTCGGAATAAGGAATTTCACCACTATTCCTACTCTACTTGGTTATTCACACTTACTAAGCTAAGTGTTATCCGTTCGATAGTCGTTTGACTTTCCACAAATATTATTTTATGGTTTAGCACAGGATTGTTTAAATGTTTAAATTCCCCTGTTAGCACAATTAACGTTTAATTGCACACCTTACTTTTATAAGTTCACACCGTTATTTTTTAAGAAAGCATTACTGCAATCCTAGGCGCGTTTGTTCACCTGCATTGTTTCTTCCAATTGTAATATATTCACCTGTTTCAGGATCTTGCCATGGTGATAGATAAGCTCTACACATTTATGTTCAATAAGAGTCGTTAATTCTTATCCGTTATAGATTCACCATTATTCTATAACTGCCTTATATTACTATAAGGATCAGACTATATCTTCAAAGAAACATTTTAAATGTTTATTTGCAATGCGTTTCGAATCACTTGATCCTACTTCCTTACATTCATCAGGAATAGTCGTTAAACACACAAAAGAAAAAATTGTAGTTTTCTTTTGCTTCGTAATTGATTGACCTATTTTTAGGTGTTCCCAATTTTAGCATTGTTTTAGATGAGCAGTAATTAGAATTTACCCCATAATGTTTTTACTTCTAATTACGCAGACAATTACTTGCCTGATTGGACTATATCTTCAAGTATCATCATATACTTGCGTACCGTTTCGAGAAGCTCATGTTTCCCTACTTCCTTACATTCATCAGGAATAGTCTCTACACCTTCAAACAAAAACATGATTCTTGTTTGCTTGGCTCGGTATTGACCACAATTAATAAATTTGTGGTGTTTCACCGAATTAGATACGTTTTACACCGACAGGATTAGTGGTTTATCGGTGAGGTAATCTTACCTGTTTCCTTATAAAGTTTTGATACTGTACCGTACTCAGAATCAATTGAAAGATAATCCATTTGTGTTCAAGATATTTCGCAAAGATATCTCCGTGATAATCTAAGGAAAATTACCACTGCCACATATTACTATGTGGATCAGACTATATCATCGAATAACACTATTATTCGCAAACCGTTTCGAGAATCATTAAGGAATCATCGTTGTTCCTTTGCTTATTCTCTACGCTCGTACACTCATCGGAGCTAGTCGTTAAACACACAAAAGAAAAAATTGTAGTTTTCTTTTGCTTCGTAATTGATTGACCTATTTTTAGGTGTTCCCAATTTTAGGTTTGTTTTAATACCCCAACTTATTTTCTAGGGTACATACATGTTGCACTGCATTCTAAGGCTTCCTCAAACAACTTTTCTTGTTCAGGATCTTTATGTTGCTCCTTAGAATACAAATAGACGAGTTTCCTTTTCTACCGCCATTTTCATGGTACTTTAACACACATTAAAGTGTCGGAGTAGACTATCTCATAACCTTTAACTTATTATAACATATATTAAAGGTTGATGGTGCTTCGGATTTGGACTTTCACCACGCTTCAATCCTACAAATTAGTCGTTACACCAAAATTATTATTGGCACGGTATTATCATAGCATATTATAACCTTAGACGTTTACCGTTAGCACAAAATTTATTGTACACCCAGCATTTACTGGTTCACCATCTTTGCAACAGATTATCACTAATCTGTGCCCCCATTGTATTCGTCTTTATACTTTAAGGGAATACTACACATACGTGGTTTTCTCCATGACCGTTTTTACGTACTTTAAGAATTGTAGAACAAACTAATCGCTGAATACGCTTTTCTTCCTCTGTCGCATCTTTTGGCATTGCGGCAAATGTAATAGTCGTAAAAGCAAAATCCCCTCTCATATATCTTCGTTAAGACTCGTTACTTTCTTAACCGTTCTATTATAAACTGCAACATATCACTATGTTGATGAGACTATATCTTAATCCTAGTTTAAACTAGGATTCTAGGCACTTCCTCTCACTTGAGAGTACGAACTTATGTTCTAGTCGTTACACTTTACCTTAAAATATTTTAAGGTCTTAGCACGGTATTGACTCAATATAGAGTGTTCCACCGTTTTCACCTAGTTTTCATCTAATCATTACTGATTAGAGGAGCAATTAAATTTACTCGATGGGATTGTATTCAACTTAAGTTCTAATGATTGGAAACCTTGTTCAAGCTCTCGCTTAAGGTGATTCCATACATATTGTACTTCCTTTTCTTTGTTATCCGTACCAAAATATTCATGAAATTCTTTTCTTGCAGATTCCATTGTTTTTTTACAGTACGGAACAAGTACACGATCAGCCTCAGCCAGGGTAAACACGATCTAGCAAATCGTGGACTATATCTTCACCCATAAAATATATGGGGCTAGGCACTTCGAGATTTTGACAAACCTAAATCTCTACTCTACTTTTATTGTTTCCATTATAATTTCGATAGTCTCTAAACCTTCATTAAAATCAATAACTTTATACCCACAACAATTTCTTTTCTTTGAAATATATCGTGAATAATATGCGATATGTGATATGTTTAAAAATCCAAGTAATGACTTTATTGAATTAAATTCATAGTTCTTGTCATCTAAAGATAATTTATAAGAAAACTTTATCAATTCAATATGATTACATTCATCAATAGTTACAAATGAACGTATAATATATTGTTGTCTTTTTCCTTTTGGCTTATTATGTTTAAACCTATACAATACTCTTGAATCCATATCAAAGAATGTTAAAAATTCCGAGATTGAATTAAAATTATATGTATTATTTTCAAACTTGACAACAGTTTTCTGTGCTATCTTTGGTTTTATTCCAAGTCTACCACGTCTTACATTAAATGCATTTGTAACATATCTTAAATTTTCAATTCTATTATCATTACGTATTGAGTTAATATGATCTACCACATATCCTGTTGGGCATTTTCCATAAAAGGTTTCCATTAAAATTGAATGTACGCCTTTACTACCTTTATATGGTTCGTTTACAGAAATCCTCAAATAACCATCTTTATCATAATTTCCGAAAGTAACATTTTTTCGTTTATCATTATAAATTTGTCCACATTTAGAAATATGAATATTCTTATGATTAGTTTTATAAAATTGAATATTATTAATTTTAACGCTTGGCACGGGATTATTATATTTTAGTTTTAAAATACAACTTCCCCCGTCAGCAGATTCTTTAGAAGTCATTTCCTACTCCACAATAGAATATATTAATATATTCTATTAGAATCTACACCACTTGTCAAGTGTTCACCTAGTTTGTTCATATCCATTACTGAATATGGGAAGCAATTACCTTACCTCCAAATTGTTGGCTACTTGCAGATAATGTAACATCTCCAATTACTTGTAATGCTGATAGTACGCTATTTGGTTCATGATATTCGACATTAGCCATTGTAAAGCCGCCCTTAAGCACTTCACCAACATCGAACAATGAACAGTTGTAGCTCCCCATCAACATATCACGCATATCGTGAATGTAGATGTCACCTCTGCGCGTAGCTTCTAGTTCCCGTTTCGTCAGATAAAACTTTTGATACAGACTCTTAGTTAGATAACCACGAATTAGGCTACCTTTTGTACTAATAAGTGCTGAATCAAAGTTCGCATTTTCACGATCACCAAGATAAAGAACATCTTTTGTTTGCTGAAACAGCTTATCAAAGTCTTCTGCATAAGTTGTTTTGTAATCACGGTAATTCTGATAAGACATTGCAACATCAGGAGCAATGCGCTTAAGAACTCGACAAACCAGCTTATGCATCTCGGCAACCGTAATTTGCGGATGCACCATGTTTTCCTTAATCTGTTCTACTATACGATCACAGGTATCATCATCAAGTGTTACACCAATACGATTTGCACTTTTACGAATTGCTACCTTGATCTTATTTGATTCAAAATTCTCGGTTGTCCCGTTTTTCTTTAGAATAGTATACTTCAAATTATTGCTCCTTATAAAGGTCAATAGCGAGGAGCAAATTTAAGGAGTCCTCGCTATCAACATGATGTCTTTTCTGCGAGGGAAAAATCTATTTATAACAATAATAACAGATAATTC
>ERZ1034687.159-NODE-159-length-43922-cov-13.135546_pt1 | contig 43922 bp, 37 predicted proteins | sample MGYA00520704_ERZ1034687 | MGnify/ENA primary metagenome ERZ1034687 (study PRJEB33766, sample SAMN09781762) | gut metagenome | biome: gut microbiome | host: Homo sapiens | place: Madagascar | study: EMG produced TPA metagenomics assembly of the PRJNA485056 data... | reverse complement strand
GAAAATGACCCAAAAAATGAAAAGAAGTTTTTAACCAAAAAGTGAGATTATTAGTAATTTTTCTTCAAAAAAATGAAATACGAAAGAAATGAAATTCTTGAAAGTGCCGATAGATGCTAGATTTTAAAAAAATAGCAAAAAACGAAAATAATTGTTGACAACTTGCCATTTTACGAAAAAATATCGCCACAAGTTCAAAAGAACTAGGAGGATTTTTATGAAAAACAAAAAACTTACTCTACCACTCAGCTTAGCGGCGATCGTCGGTATCGTTGGCTTAGCGGGTTGCGTAACGACACCTAGCTCCTCATCTGGTTCCCCAAGTGAGAAGGGCACCTACACCCTGCACGATGCAACATCCGGTTCCCCAGTGAGATGGGCCCCAGCAACATGGGAGTCAAATGAAGACAGCCTTGTTACAGGATACACGGAACTCGGCTTAATCGATTATGTGTTGAATGACGAGAAAAATGGTTATGAAGCAGTTCCAGAAATGGCGGCGGAAATTCCAACCGACGTCACATCAACCTTAACAAAAGAAGAAACGACCAAGTATGACATGAATTTGAATGGAGAAAAGCTTTTCACCTCAGGCCAAAAATGGCAAGTTAAGTTGAACCAAGCAGCGAAATTTGAAGATGGAACTCAAATTAACGCGGATACGTATATCAACTCTTTGAAAGATCTTCTCGATCCTGAGATGCAAAACTTCCGTGCTGGTGATTTTGCAAACGGAACTCAAGCAATTGCTGGAGGACTTCATTATCTCCAAAGTGGTCAAACGCTTCTTGATCCATACATCGATGGAGATGGTCTTGCCCATGCAGGCACTCCAATTAAAGAAGGATGGTATTTCAATGCCTATACTGTAAATAATTGGTGGGGATCGGCGAGCTTTGCTTCCTTATGCGGTTATCTTGCTGGAGATGCCTCAAAGGCCGCCGAAGCTCTTCTTGGAGATACTGACACCTTTGGTACAAGCTCTGACCCTAAAATTGTCAGACTTGATAACAACGCTGAACTTTGTAAGAAAGTCTTTGCGGTCGCAGACGCTATCTGCAAAGGTGTCTTCGGACTTCCTGCAGGCTCATTGACAAACAACTTCCTTGAAGGAAATGTTGACCAAGCCGAAACCTATTCCATGGCAACATGGTGCTCCCGTTATTACAAATATGAGGAATACGATTTCGCGAATGTCGGCATTCAAAAAGTGGATGATTTCACTTTCAATCTCTTCTTCAAATCGCCTGTCAGCAGCTTTGATGCCAAATTGTTCTTCTCTTCTAACTGGATTGTGAAACAAGACCTATGGGAAAGCTTAAGAAAACCTGTCGCTGATTCAGGCTTATACACAACAACATACGGCACTTCCAAGGAAACCTATGTTGCCTATGGCCCTTATAAACTTGCATCCTTCCAAGCTGATAAACAAATCAACTTCGAAAGAAATGAAAAGTGGTATGGCTATAGTGATGGTAAGCATGAAGATGAATACCAGGTCGATAATATTGAAGTTCAAATCGTCCAAAACGAAGACACCTTGCTTTCTCTCTTCCGCACAGGAAAAATCGACTCCTATGCATTAAGAGGATCGGACTTAGACATCTTAGGCTCTTCCTCCAGATTGTTATATACTCCTCTTTCCTACACCACAAAATTAAGCGTCAACTCTGTCTATGAAACTTTATTAGCGGCTCAAAAGAGCGATACAAAGGGCAACCACACTATTCTTTCTAACCAAAAATTCCGTAAAGCCCTCTCCTTAGGACTTGATAGGAAGACACTTTGCCAAACACAAACAGCTGGCTGGCGTGGATTCGACGTGCCGATTAACTTCATGTACGTTTCAGATCCTGATACGGGTGTTGCCTATCGTGATACCGAACAAGGAAAGAAAGTCGTCACCGATAACTTCGGAACTGATTCCGACGGCAAGCCAAACTACTACGGATACGATTTAGCCGAAGCAAGAAAATTGATTGATGAAGCGGTGGCGGAAGAGGCTGCATCAGCCAAAGAAGGCCACTACGAAGAAGGTCAAAACGTCCACCTCGTTTGGGAAAGCTATAACGAAGGTTGGAATGATATGGTCAACTGGGTTATCAATGCCTACAAAGAACTTGTCAAAGGCACCAAGCTTGAAGGAAAGTTAGATATCGAAGTGAAGATCACTGGTTCTGATTATTCCGACCATATTAGAAATGGCACTTGCGACTTTGGTATTTCTACTTGGGGCGGCGCACAATTCGACCCATTTGGCATCTTAGATTGCTACACCACATCCTCTAAGATGTATGAAACCTACAACATCTACCAAGACTATCTTGAAATCAATCTCAAGACTGGTGAATGGTCTGACAAGAAAGGTGGCTTAGCAAAGAGTGATGACGTTGTCGGAATGACCCTCGGCGGAGATGGTTCAGGAACACAGAAAGGCAACTGGACTTATGAGCTTACAACAGGCAAATATTCTTCCGCTTTAAGCGATGCAACGACACGTTTGAACATCTTAAGCGCTTGTGAATCCTATATCGTTGGCACCTATAACTTCATCTCCTGGGGCGCTCGTCAATCTGTTAGCTTGGATAGCTATCGTGTTAGTGAAGGAACCGATGAATACGTTCAAATCGTTGGTTTCGGTGGCATTAGAAAGCTCAAGCTCACAAAGACTGATGCAGAATGGTCTCAATGGGTAAAAGCCAATCTTGGTAAAGACGGCTTCATCGATTACAACAAATAGACAGTCGTCTTCTATAAACGGGGAAGGGTGGATTACCACCCTTTTCCTCGTTTTATGGGAGGGTGTTTAAAAACAGCTAGAAACATCTTAAAATTTAGATAACACGGGGGTTCCTTTATGTTACGTTACGTTCTTAAAAGAATCGGGTTGATGTTATTGACGTTCTTAATCATCATGACGATGTGTTTCGTCTTGATACGTTTATTACCAGTAACGCCATGTAAATCAAACGATCAAACTTGTATTTCCATCAACGCTTGGCGCGAAGCGCTTGGCTATAACAAACCAATCATCGTGCAATATGTGCTTTATATAAAGCATGTCTTCCAAGGTGATTTCGGAATTGGTTTCACTATTTATGGCGGAAAAGATGTCCTTTCCGTTCTTAATGAAAAACTTCCTAGTACCATCTATCTCAATATTTGGAGCTCACTTATTGCCATACCTATCGGTATTCTTTTAGGCATTATTGCAGCTTTAAAGAAAAATAAATGGCAAGATCAACTTATTTCCGTTTTGGTCATGCTTTTTATTTCTGTTCCAAGCTACGTTTATTGCTTTCTTATTCAATATATTTTCTGCGCCAAATTAAAATGGTTCCCGCTTGTCGTTAATTCGGGATACGATTTTTGGAACCCCGTTTTCTTTCACTCGTATTTTCCGGCAATGCTTTGCTTGATTATTGGAACGGTTGCTGGCTTAACACGTTACACCCGTGCTGAACTTACGGAAGTTTTAACAAGCGAATTCATGGTTTTGGCAAGAGCGAAAGGCTTAACAAGAGGCCAAGCCACTTGGAGACACGCTTTAAGAAACGCCATGGTTCCAATCTTCCCAATGATTCTTGGTGAATTTATTTCTTGTTTAAGCGGCTCACTTATTATTGAAAACTTCTTTGCCGTTCCTGGTGTTGGCTCGCTTTATCTTTCTTCGATCAACAACCAAGACTATAACTTCTTTATGTTCTTAAGCATGTTCTATGTTGGAATCGGCCTTGCCGCAGCTTTGATCATTGATCTCTCCTACGGATGGGTTGATCCACGTATCAGAATGGGGGCGAAATAATTATGGAAAAGAAAATACAAGACCCACGTTTTAGCTTTGTCCAACAAGATAAAAAACTTGTTGATAGCAAAATGGAGACGAAGCGTATTGGTTTCTTCGCGGATGCAATGTACCGTTTTTCGAGAAACAAAGGTTCGATTGTCGCAGCCGCAATCTTAATGTTCATGATTCTTTTCTCCATCATCACGCCTTTTTGCACTGGCTATACCGCTACAGAAGCGGATTCCTATTACACAAACTGTCTTCCAAAGGCTTTCTCTGATGCTGGCGGTTTTTGGGATGGCTCTGAAAAAAGGACTGTTTCGGAAGCGGAATATTACCTTTATAAACGTGCAGGACGTGTTAAAGAAGTCTATTCAACCTACCAAACAGGCGATGATTTTTCTGGTTTTACGACCAAATACGATGTCCGATACGATACCTATGTCATTGGTGCCGTTAACCACACTTTAACGAAAGAAAAACTAGATGAGGTCCTCGAATATGATGCCAAAACAGACGAAGGCCATAAAATCCTCTTGCCGTTAATCGACACTTCTTGGATTGAAGAAGAGAAACAAAATGAAACGATTATCGAAAACGTCATTAGAAATAATGCAAATTATGATTATCGATTCTACGGACGTAATAAACTTCCAATCTTAAAAGATGGCGAACTTCAATATGCCTGGAAGAAAAATGCTGCAGGGGAATACGTTTATTATGAAGCAACCGGTCTTTCTAATAGCGTTTATAACGTTAGAATGAATTATGACAATTACTATTACTTCCTGAATGGGCATTATGCAAAGTTCGGCTTAGGAAGTGATTCTGCTGGCAGAGATATCCTTACAAGATTATCTGTTGGCGGACGTTTCTCTCTTCTTTTTGCTTTTGGCGTTTCGGTCATTAACTTGATTATTGGTTTAATCTATGGAGCAATCGAAGGATTCTATGGAGGAACGACGGATATCATCATGGAAAGAATCTCTGAGATCCTCGCCGAAGTTCCTTTCATGGTCGTTATCGCCCTTTTAAAGAACTACAATGGCGTTTATTTCTCGATATCCATCGTTGGAATGCTCTTTATCGCCTTTGTTCTTACGGGATGGCTTGGAACAGCATCGACCGTGCGTATGCAATTCTATCGTTATAAGAAACAAGAATACGTCTTAGCGAGTAGAACCTTAGGCGCTTCCGATGCAAGATTGATCTTCAAACACATTCTTCCAAACTCCATCGGAACAATTGTTACCTCATCTGTTTTGATGATTCCTGGCGTTATCTTTAGCGAATCAAGCTTATCTTACTTAGGAATCATTAATTTCGATGCCATCGGTTCTACTTCGATTGGCACAATGCTCTCGCAAGGTCAAAATTCCTACACGACTTATCCTAATAACATCCTTTGGCCAGCTTTATTCATCTCCCTTTTGATGATTTGCTTCAACATGTTTGGCAATGGCTTAAGAGATGCCTTTAACCCACAATTGAGAGGTTCCGACAATGTCTAATATCAATGAAGAAAACAAAATTTTATCGGTCAAAAACCTTCGTGTTAGTTTTTGGACGAATAATGGCACAGTAAAAGCCGTACGTGGCGTTTCTTTTGATTTGTATCGTGGAAGAACCTTAGCCATTGTAGGCGAATCCGGTTCAGGGAAAAGCCAAACATCTAGAGCAATAATGGGTATTCTTGCTCCAAATAAGATTATCGAAGAAGGAGAAATTCTTTACGATGGAAGAGATATTCTTCGTTTGAAAGAGGAAGAATTAACCAAAATCAGAGGCTCTAAAATCGCGATGATTTTCCAAGATCCTATGTCTTCTTTAAACCCGATTATGAAAGTCGGAAAACAAATCACCGAAGCGATGATGTTAAAAAAGAAGAGCACAATAAAGGAAAACAAGAAACGTGCCACTCTTCTTGAGAATACTCTTCTGAAATACGATCCAAGTGCTAAAGAAAGCATTCTCAAAGTAAGAAAAGGAGAGGAAGTGGATCCTTCTCTTCTTAATGCGGCAAATAAAGCCGTCACCGACAATGAGTCTTCTATCAAAGAGGCAGCTATCAAATTAAAAGAGAAACTATCTTCTTTATTAGAGAAGACAGACATCTTTAAGGAAGCTTCATCTTTCCCTTTACTCCATAAGGAGTTACATGAAATAGAAAGCCTAGTCAAACCCGTCGAAAATCACTTAGACGATAAAAAAGACGACTTGGTTTTCACTTTCGTTATTGCGTTTGAATACTATTTGAGCGAATACAAAAAATCTTTAGCCAGAGAAAAAGAAGAAGCGAAAAAGAAAGAAAAACGTCTTGATACGAATTCTATCAAAGAGAGAGCCTGGGCCTCAGAAATTGATATTTCAAAAGAAGCGGTTCAAGCAAGAGCGAAAGCTTACGTGGAGTCTTTCCTTAAACATTTAGAGGAAGATTACATCACGAAAGAGGTAGACGTGGATGAAAAGGCTAAGAAACTTCTTGAATCTTATGCTCATTCCTCAAAAGAAGCTTTATTAAAAATCTCTAAGAAGCAATTAAAGGAAAAAGCGATCGAACTTTTAGGAGAAGTGGGTATCAAAGATCCTGAAAAGAGAATCAAGCAATATCCGTTCGAATTCTCTGGAGGTATGAGACAACGTATCGTCATCGCCATCGCTCTTTCTAGCGATCCTGAGATTCTTATTTGCGATGAGCCAACAACGGCCCTTGATGTGACCATTCAAGCCCAGATCCTTGACATGATTAATGATTTAAAGGAAAAAAGGCATCTTTCGGTCATCTTTATTACGCATAACCTTGGTGTTGTGGCTAACATGGCAGACGATATCGCCATTATGTATGCTGGCAAAATCGTTGAAAAAGGAACGGCGGATGATATTTTCTACCATCCAGCCCACCCATATACATGGGCCTTGCTTTCTTCTATGCCTGATTTGGAAACCAAAGACCGCTTGGATTCGATTCCAGGAACCCCACCAAATATGATTCTCCCACCAAAAGGAGACGCTTTCGCAGCTAGAAACAAATACGCGATGCAAATTGATTTCGAAGAAGAACCGCCATTCTTCGATATAAGCCCAACCCATAAAGCCGCAAGCTGGCTTCTTGATCCACGTGCTCCAAAGGTGAAACCACCAAAAGGAGTGACTGATCGTATCAAACGTTTTGCAAAATTAAACGCCCAAAGAGAAAAGGAGGAAAAGAAAAATGGCAAGGAAAAAGAAGAATAGTTCTGATATCGTAGCTGTTGATGAGAATGAAAATATCGTCAAACTACAAGAAAAAGAACCAGTTTCTCCTGATGCGCCTGTGATTTTGTCCGTCAGACATTTGAAACAGTATTTCAAATTTGGCTCAGGCGATTTTAAATACAACAAAGCCGTTCACGACGTCTCCTTTGATATTCATAAAGGGGAGGTTTTAGGCCTTGTTGGTGAATCTGGATGTGGTAAAACTACAACCGGAAGAAGCATCATTAAACTTTACGACATCACGAGTGGCTCGATTTATTTTGAAGGGACGAGAATCTCTGCGGGAACAAGATGGAACGAAAAAGAAATCAAATGGAAAAGCATTCGCTACAAAGAAGCTATGAAAAAGCTTCGTGAGGAAAAGAAGGATGCTTTGCAGTTTGTCAATGTTCCTGAAGATAGCACCTTGGAAGCGGAAAAGGCTAAGATTTCGAAGAAATATGATGATCAAATAAATGCTTTAAAAGAAGAACTAGCCGGTATTTGCAAGACGCAAAGAGCAGAAATTAGGAAAGCTCATTATGACAATAGGCATTGCAACGCGCCTTTTGCTAAAGAAGCAACGATCAAAGCAAAGAAAGAGCATCAGGAAAGACTTGCTAAGCTCAAAGAGAATAAGGCAAAATTTCTTGCTTATTCTAAGGAATACCTGAAGTATCTTGAAAGCTTACTCATTGCCAAAAACACAAAAATCACCAGTAAAATGCAAATGATCTTCCAAGATCCTATCGCTTCCCTCGATCCACGTATGACGGTTCGCGATATTATCGCAGAGGGATTACGTATCCAAGGTGTTTACGATAAAAAGGTCATTGATGAAAAGGTCTCGAACGCTTTAATCCGTGTCGGACTTCAACCAGAAATGATGGAACGTTATCCTCATGAATTCTCTGGTGGCCAAAGACAACGTATTGGTATTGCTAGAGCCCTGATTATGGAACCGGATTTACTTATATGCGATGAGCCTGTAAGTGCTCTGGACGTTTCTATTCAAGCACAAGTCATCAATCTTCTTAACGATTTGAAAAACGAATTGGATTTATCCATTCTCTTTGTCGCTCATGATTTGAGTGTCGTTAAGTATTTCTGCGATAGAATCGCTGTAATGTATTTTGGAAGACTGGTGGAAATTGCTCCAAGCGACGCTCTTTTCCTTCATCCTCTTCACCCTTACACAAAATCTCTTTTGAGTGCCATTCCTCTACCTGATCCTCATTATGAGAAACATCGTAAGAGAATCAATTATGTCCCTGAAAGAGATCATCAATATGGGGAAGAGAAACCCACTCTTCAAGAAGTGGAAAAAGGCCACTTTGTCTTATGTGACAGCAAAGAATTGGCTAAATATAAGGAAATAGTGAATAATAAGTAAATATGGAAGAAAACACCAAAGAACAAGGAAAAGAAAGAAAAAGTCTTAAAGGGATTATCGCTAGAGCCTCCCTCTCTTTTGTCTTTGCCATTGCAATCTTCTTAACGGTTTTCTTTTTGGAACTTTACGGTCCTTTTGAGCTTACCTGGGAGAAAAACAGATACAGAATACTATCTGATTCTTTCTCCTTGGGCGGTTTGCTTCCTATCCTTTTTTGGCTTTTGATTTGGGTATCAGAAAAAGGTGCTTTTGATTTAATCGTCTATAGTGTGCGTAAACTTTTCTCTTTTACCTTCCGTATCCATCCAGAAAAAAGTAACCTTCCTCCGACATATGCGGATTATGTTGCAATAAAGAAAGCGAAAAGGAAGCCGTTCCATTATGAGCTTTTAATCGTGGGAGGAACCTTTCTTCTCCTCGGTCTTATCTTCATTCTTGTTTGGTATAAATTAGAGTCTTAAGGCCCTTAAAAAGTAGACTAATCACCTTAAAGGGTCCTTTTTGTCTACTTTAGACATAAACATTCGATAAAAACTGATGTTTATACTTAAATAATTTAAGAAAACTTTCTTTGGAATGGCCAAAAGTAGACCAAAAAGTAGACTAATAGTAGACTAATCCGCCAAATGAAGAAGAATTCATTATTCTTGAAGACTATAAAAGCTCTCTATCTTGTTTTAAATGGGATTGGGAACTGGTTTATTTTATAAATAAAGGATATGCTTATTGACGTTACTTTATAAATAAGGAGGATACGTATGTACGCTAAAAATATATGGGTAGACGCTAAGGAAGAGAAAAAAGCAGAAATCTTTTCTTTCTCTAAGGATTATATGGATTTCCTTGATGAAGCAAAAACAGAGAGAATGGCTACAAAAGAAGCTGTTCGTCTTGCGAAAGAAAAAGGTTTCCGCCCACTAGAAGAATGTAAGGAACTTCATCCTGGGGATAAGGTCTACACGACCAATAAGAATAAGAATTTCTTAGCAGCTGTAATCGGCGAGAAATCTCTTGAAGAAGGAATGAGAATTTTAGGCGCGCATATTGATTCCCCACGCCTTGATATCAAACAAAACCCTCTCTATGAGAAAGGCGGATTCGCTTTCTTTGAAACGCATTACTATGGTGGGATAAAGAAATATCAATACGTCACCATCCCTCTTGCTTTGCACGGAATAGTCTGCAAGAAAGACGGAACTTCTTTTGAAGTTTCTATTGGTGAAGACCCTTCCGATCCTGTTTTAGGAATAACGGATTTGCTTATCCATCTTTCTGCAGATCAAATGTCGAAAAAAGCTTCCGAGGTCATTGAAGGAGAAAAACTAGACATCACGATTGGAAATATCCCGCTTGAAAAAGATGAAAACGGAAAGGTCAAGGACTACATTCTCCATCTCTTAAAGGAAAAATATGGCATGGAAGAAGAGGATTTCCTTTCGAGCGAACTTCACGCTGTTCCAGCTGGAAAAGCAAGAGATTATGGCCTTGATCGTAGCATGATTGCCGGATATGGACATGATGATAAGGTATGTGCTTATACTTCTCTTCGTGCAGTACTCGACTCTAAGAAAGAAGAATACACTTCCGTTGTTGTTTTAGTCGATAAAGAAGAAGTGGGCTCAATTGGTGCCACAGGCGCCCAATCTTTATGGTTTGAAGATGTCGTTATGGAAATGCTTGCCAAAGAGGGCAAGGATTCCTATTTGGCTCTTCGTCATGCCATGAGTGCTAGCAAGATGCTATCAAGCGATGTTTCTGGCGCGGTGGATCCTTTATATTCTGGTGCTAACGAACCTAATAACTCCTGCTATTTCTCTAAAGGTGTGGTTTTCAATAAATACACGGGAGCTAGAGGAAAGAGTGGTTGCAACGATGCTATGCCAGAATTCCTTTCTTTCGTTAGAAACGCCATGGATAAGAACAATATTCATTATCAAACCTCTGAAATTGGCAAAGTCGATCAAGGTGGTGGAGGAACTATCGCTTATATCTTAGGGAACTACAATATGTATGTTCTTGATGCAGGCGTTCCTGTTCTTTCGATGCATTCTCCTATGGAAATTGTCTCCAAGGCCGATGTCTTTGAAGCGTATCTAGCTTATAAGGTTTTTCTTGCTGCTTAATATAAGAAAGCCCGGCGTATCAAAAATGCGTCGGGCTTTATCTCTTAAAGAGTGAAAAGCCATCAAAAGGATGCCAATTTTCATAAATCTTTCTCATGAAGCGTATTAGCTATGATATTTGTTTTGAAAAGGGCGTCATGATTATATATAATACTTCCCGTGCCTAGCTGGCGGAATGGTAGACGCAAACGACTCAAAATCGTTCGGAGAAATCCATGCGAGTTCGACTCTCGCGCCAGGCACCACAATCTTAACATTTGCCTCATGGTCTTGATGACATGGGGCTTTTTCTTTCATGTGCCAAGAAATCGTTTAGTTCGTTCTGAAAGCAAAAGTCGAATGAAAATGCGGTTTTAGGCAGAACTTTCTACTCTTTTTTGCTTTGAAATGACATATCTCAGAAGTATTCATCGCCGTTTCGAGAGACTTGCATTTTCGCCCTTTCGATCAAAGACGAACGCAAAAAAAGTCGGGAAGCCACATCGTATCGGCGTCATCGAAGCGTGAGGAGTGGAAGAAAGCTTTCGGTAAGGCGTAGAACCACCAGCATGACGATTACATCTTCTTCAGAGAGGACGGGGCATGGAGTCTCGTCAATCGTTGATAAATATGGCAGGGAAGCCTTCGCCTTCCTTGATAATTTCCTGAGAGTTACGATACCGTTCAATTACAAGTTGGATGAGTGCATCAAACCTCGCGAAAACATCGGTGGCACAGAGCGTGGCACAGACGAAAGCGGCAATGAGAAAGAGCTTTCCGATGAGGAAAAGTTCATCGAAGCGATACAGAAAAATCCCGGAATAACGACCGCAGAGATGATGAAACTACTGAATAAAGATTCCTAAATAAGGAACCCCCGTTTTCCGAATGGCAAGATATGTCAGAAAGCAATGGCCAAATCTAGAGAACTCAATCATCACATGGTAGAATTTAAAGGAAGAAAGAACAGGTGATTCGCATGATTTTCAAAGAGGATCAGCACACAGAGCTGAAGGAGAATCCGAAAAGCGGGACCATTGTGAACGAGATCGTTGCCTTTTTGAACACGTGCGATGGAAAGATCTATGTTGGCGTGAGAGATGATGGAGCGATTATGGGTGTTCCAAATCTTGACCAAGCCATGCTCAGAATTGCTGATATGTTAAGCAATGAAATTCTTCCTTCACCTGAAAGCCTCGTTTCAATTGATTCGTTTGATGATGATGGAAAAAGTATCCTTTCAATTCAAGTGAAAAAAGGAAATGATCTTTTTTATGTCAAGAAATACGGAAGAAGTTCATCTGGCTGTTTCAAAAGAGTAGGGACAAGCTCCAGAGGCATGTCCGAAAAAGAAATCGAATATGCTATGAGGACAGCTATAGTTGCAAAGTTGGACATATGCGACATTCCATCTAGACAATCGGATTTTTCTTTCAGGGAATTGTCTCTCTATTATGCTTCGAAAGGATATCATTTGAACGAATCAATGATGGAAAAGAGCTTAAAGCTCAAGACAAGGGAAGGACAATATAATCTTTTGACCGAATTGCTTTCCGACACCAACGCCGTCTCCATCAAAATTGCACGGTTCCGTGGACAAGACAAATCGGAACTCGATGAGAAAAGCGAATATGGACATCAATGCCTTTTGAGGGCGATCGACAGAATGGCCGATAGGCTTGAGGCCGAAAACTATACATTATCTAGAATCGAAGGTGCTAGGAGGAAGGACAAAAGGCTCATGAACATGTCCTCCTTAAGGGAAACGTTCATCAATGCAATAGCCCATAACGATTGGACCCTTTGCCCTCCGGTCGTCTACGTCTTCTCCGATAGAATCGAGATCTTTTCCTATGGAGGATTACCTTTGGGGCAGACGAAGGAGATGTTCTTTAAAGGAGCGAGCAATCCAAGAAACGCCTCCTTGATGAGAATTCTTAGCGATTTGGAGTATGTAGAACAGACTGGACACGGCATCCCCGAAATCGTCAGAAACTATGGACGGGAGGCCTTTGAAATCAACGACAGCTATATCAACGTCACCATTCCTTTTGACAAGGAAGTGATGGAAAGCCACACAAAGCATCTTTTAAAAAATGGTGGTGCAGTAAACGGTGCAGTAAACGGTGCAGTAAATGAAACTGAAAGAAAGATATTGTCCGCTCTAAAAACGAATCCATCAATTACGAGGACAGAATTATCCAAAGCAATCGGTATAGGAACGACCACCGTTTATCGATATCTCAAGAAACTTCAAGATGTTGGCATTATCGAAAGAATCGGCTCCGACAAAACAGGCCATTGGGAGATCAAGAAATGACGATAGATCACAAAATGCCGTTTACTAAGAGAAAAAGCATTTGAAGCTCTACTGCCATTACCTGAATCATTTCAAGGAGGAACCTGTTGTTAGGGATTAAATAATATTCGCCATAATGGATTGGATAGTTTTCACCAAAATTGGTAAAAGTTATTTCATCCAAAATGGTAAAAAATATATTTACTTTATCAAAGGCGTTTCGCCCGCAGTCTATTGGTACGATGACAGGCTTGAAATCATTTCCTATGGCACGATACCAAGCGGGATGACAAAAGAAGATTTCCTTTCCGGCAAAACTCATCCGGTGAACGAGGAGCTCATGAAGATCTTCCTCCAGTGTCACATCGTCGAACAGACGGGACTCGGGGTACTGAAGGTCGTCAGGAAATACGGAGGCTAAAGCGTATGATTTTGGAACGTCCACGATAAGCATTACGATTCCGTTTGACAGAAGTGGATTCGAAAAAGAGGATGTCCCTGTAAATGTCCCTGTAAAGCAGACGGACGAAGACAAAATCGTCGAGGCCATAAAAATGAATAGCCATGTCACAATGAACGAAATGGCGCGGATTATAGGAAAAACCAGAAAAACGCTACTGCAAGCGCTACTGTAAAACTGACGGAGAAGGCTATTCTTAGTTTGATATTCGAAGACAAGGCCATTACCATTGAAGGACTTTCGGAAAAGAACGGAAAACATAGAACCACAATTCTCCGGGCACTTGCCGAAGCAAATACCTTATTTTCCGAACAAATTGCTATGAGAGCCGGTTCTAACCAGCGTCAAGATAAGTCTATCACCCTCAATCTTGTAGATGAGGAGCCAATCTGGATTGATGTGACATTCTCTGAATGACTCCCAATTCCTGGAAAGAGGGTGATCTTTGTATTTGGGATCCAACTCTGCTTGGTCGGACAGACTTTTGATAATTCCGTCAAGCAAATCCATGTCAAGATGACTTTTCATGGCCACCTTGTAGTCTTTTTTGAACTGAGATGTCCAAACAACTTTAAGGCTGCTCATTTCTTAAGTTCCCTTAAGGCGTCCTCAACGTCTAGGCCTTTGACATTGGGATCTTTGGACAATTTATCCGCCTCGAGCAAAGCGAGCGTGGTTTCTAGGTTTGGTTCTTCCATTCTGACGTCGAACGGGAACCCGCCGACGGTCAATGATTTACGCAAGAAAACGTTTATGGCGGTGGTGAGATTGATTCCAAGCTCGCCATACACTGCCTCGGATTTCTTCTTCAAATCGCTGTCTAATCTAACGCTGAAATTTGCAGTTGCCATAATATCACCTTCTTTATGCATCTAATATATATGCAATGCCATTCAAACGCAATGCGCTGAACATAAAATGCCATTCAAACGCAAAATAACATCAGGAAAGAGAAACTCCAGATATTACGCTTGAGGGCATATAAACACTCTACTAGGATTAGATGCAGGCGAAGAGTCATTCTTATCACAAAAGTAACGGGATAATCCTTCAATATGCCCTCAAGAAAAATGCATCCTCACCAATCCGCCGACAAAGCCGAGATTGGGATGGATTTACAAAAACGAAGAAGTCCTTTTGAACTGGAATAGGGAGCTTACTGCAAAAAAATGTGCTAATGCACAGATTTATGCATTAACTATATGTTTTAAGGAAATGAGAATGTTTCTATATGAAAAACCCAGGTGAAGAAACCTAGGAATGTGAATTTAAGCAAAACTAATCCAAAAGCTTCTCGTCAAATAGGAAATCAAAGAGATTCAAGTGGAGGATGCCATCCTCATCATAAGAACCGTCCCCTTCATATTTTGTGATTAGCACTTTTTTGAAGGAATTGTTTATTTTTTTGAGCGGTCTTAATTCTTGTTTCATCTTCTCATCGTCTGGAATATATAGGGCGGATTGTATGTATATTGTTTTGTCAAATTTCTCTGCGATGAAATCCACTTCGAGATTGACTCTTTGAGTCTTCCCATCGGAATGGTCAAAGGTAGCGACGGTGCCAACGGAGACATTGTAGCCACGGCAAATCAGCTCGTTGTAGATGACGTTCTCCATATAATGGGGCTCCTGATCCTTCCCAACAAAAGAGGATGCAGCGTATCTAAGACCCATGTCCTCGAAATAGTATTTGTAGGATGCCCCGATGAACTTACGGCCCATCAGGTCATATTTACAAGCCGAATTCAGTAAGAAGGAATCCTCCATGTGCTCGATGTATTTTGAGACGGTCACGGGCTGAATCGATGATTTCATCTCCGATTTGAAGGTATTGGCGATTTTGGTCGGGTTGACGATAGAACCTACGTTTGTGGCCATCACCTTGACCAGATCCCTGATTGCGGAGTCGTTTCTAAGCGAATAGCGCTCGATGATGTCGTTGATGTAGGTATTCTCAAATACTTGTTGTAAGTATTCCCTCTTCGAAGGTTCATCCGGAAGCAAAGAGACTTGCGGAAGACCGCCGTAGAGATAGTACTGTTTCCATAAAGTCAAATTGTCCAAATTTCTCTGAATGTTTGCTTCCTTGAATTCCTTGAAGGTGAGAGGGTGTATCCTTATCTGCCAACCCCTTCCGCGGAATTCAGTGGCAATATCGCTTGAGAGCATATGGGAATTACTCCCAGTCACGAAAACCTCGACGTTTTTGATTCCTAAAAAGCCGTTTAGGACATCATAAAAGGTAATCTTAGGGGTTTTCCCATCATCGGTTTTATAACCGGCGAAAGCGGGGTTGTCCACACTCTCGCAGAACTGAATTTCGTCAATGAGAAAATAGTATTGGGCGTTGTCTTTGACTCTGTCCTTGAAATAAGAGGCCAAATCAATCGGGTTTCGGTATTTGATATTCTTCACGTCGTCTAGGGACAACTCGATGATGTGATCACCCTTTACGCCGGTGGAAAGGAGGTAATCCTTGAAGATATGGAACAAAAGAAATGATTTCCCACATCTCCTTGGCCCAGTGACGATCTTGATCATCCCATTGCCAATAGAGTTTTTCAATTTGTCTAAATAGGAATCCCTCGCAATATACATAGTTTTCATCTCGTTAGTGCATAATCTTGTGCTTCCGCACAGATTTATGCATTAAGTATATCATAATATAATAAATAAAAGCATAAAAATGTGCAGGTTGAATCAAAAAGAATTTCAAGAAAGAAGTGAAAGATCTTACGAAAATTCTTGAGACTTTTGACAATAACCATCATAAAGGCTATCTACGCCCATTTTGTGATTTTCAAAGCAAGCCCGCAATGAACAACCATCAAATCATCTTTCCGCTATAATCGAATGTTCTATTTCAATTGATGTGAAACAAAATCGGTTTCAATTGATGTGAAACAAAATCGGTAGCCGATAGCCTCCCCCCAAACCCCCTAGGGGGTTTGCGCCGAGGCGAAGGAAAAGGCATCTCGCCTTATAATGTTTTTGCCCATGCTTTAGACCATTTTTCGCTTCCTCTCATGCTGCCTCCGAATGGTGGCTGGTTCTCGATGCGAAGGTCATAAGCAGCAAAAATGAGATTCATAGGCTTGTTTTTACTAAATTGCAAAGGATTATTCGAGGCTAAACAACATTAGTCGACGTGAGTTCTGAACTTTATGTCTATTGAGCCTTGCTTAAAATCCGTCTTGGTGTCGTTAATTAAAACAGGAAGTGTATAAGAACAAAAAGAAGGAAATCTTTTTAGAACATTCATTAAAACGCTATCTAATGATTTCCCAGTAGCCTCTACGTTGTGTTCCAATTCGCTTGATTTTTCCACTTTCTTTGAGAGTGGCAAGGCTTCGCTGAATGGTGCGATATGCGCGGTTGAGTTGGCCAGATATTTCTTTGGATGACAACGCTGGTTTCTCTTTGATAAGTGCAAAGACTTCTCTATCAACATCGCTCATCCAATCATCATCCTTGCTTAATGGAGCTTTTGACTGAACATTGTCCGAATTGCGCAGGAAAAAGAACGAGAAACCATAGGGGTCAAGGTCGTATTTGACTTTGATTCCATCGGCATCGCAAAGGTCATAAACCTTCTTGAAACCCGAACCGAACATCTCTACGTTTTTGCATTTATAGAGCGTCTCGAGGATGATTTTGTTCCTTGGAAGCGATTTGTGTCTCTTTGAGACAAAGGATTCTGGAGTCAAATTCATTGGAAATGAGCCTGGGTTGTAGATTTCTATCTCGGTGGGGGTTATGTCGATTTCGTGCTCCGTCTCGCCTCTGTAGTTTGCGTGAGCGAAACTGTTGACGACGATTTCTCTTATCGCGTCGATTGGAATCTCCGGAACCTCGATTCTCTCGGCCTTTCCGCTGCTTTCGACCCTCCACTTCATGTTACTCTTGATGTAGAGAATCCCTTTATCAATCAAATTGAAGATATTCCCTTTCCATCTTTGAATATCGTTGAAATTGATACGGGCATCGGTCGAATAAATTGCTGCCTTCAAGACGACTGGCTCCTTGGATGAGAAAAGATAAAATCCTGCATTGGTCAGTTTCCCCTCTGCAAGAAGGCCTAACCCAGTAAGAAGCTCTTGTTCGTCGTAAACTGGCAACGGGTCCAACCTGCCGCAGGATACGGACTGGTCGTAGAAACGTTTCAATGCATTGTGATCGATAGCCTCTAATTCGAAATTCGTTTTGTGGTTCTCCCAGGATGATGTGTAGTCCAAAGATGCGAAGGTCTCTTTCAATTCCTCCGCGCTCATCTCCTCGGCTCGATCGAAAACCCGTTTGAAGTATCGGCCGTAGCTAGAGTATGGTTTTTCGTTTCCTGAGAAACTGACGCGGATGACGTTCTTGCCATCAAGATCTATCTCTTCAATTTTTGGGTAGATCATCGGCTTGATGCTTGTTTTGATGTTCTCGGCGACGTCGTTGAGCGTCTTCTCAGTTACTTCCTGGCCACAGACCTCACCATCCGGCTTGATTCCGAAATAGAGCACTCCCTTGCCGTCCTTGTTGAGGATGCTAGCGATATCGTCCATGGATTTGCTAAGTTGGGCGGTCGATTTCTTGAATTCTACGTTCTCGCTTTCTCTTCCGAATTTCATTAGTGATTTCCTTAGGAAAATTATAGCCAAAATTCAAGCTGTTTTCAATCGAGTGCGCCATGAGTGCGCCAAAAAGACGTTGATATTGGCGCGTTTATGCAACCTAACCTGCTTTTGACGGCCTGGCAGGAAGAATATATTCGTTTTAGAATCCTCGATATTGTTGAATGGTTATCGGGTTTTAAGTTTTCTCAGTGTAACTTTGATGTTGGGACTCATGGACATGTTATCCGCCTCGAGTAAAGCGAGTAGGGCTTCTTTGTTTGACTCTTTCACACTAGCATCGAAAGGAAATCCGTCACCTGGTACAACAAGGAAAGAATATGAGAGGGCTGTGGGTGCAAGCCACCCATTCTCTTCAGGGTGAAATGGAGCAAATCGCATCAACGCGTCCAATAATTAAAATGGGACAAAAAGTTGACACATATCAGAGTTCAATGTCAATCGTTAAAGAATCTTCTCTTCAAGAAGACACCCTAATTCTTTTTTCTAAATAGCATTAAAAATAAAGATAGAAATATGTGTTTAAGAAAAACAAATATTTTAAAATGGTGCTGTATTCAAACCCACATTGATTATGGGTGGAGGAAATGAATAAGCATGGATAAAAACGAAAGAGTGTTAACTGTAGCGATTATCGGAGCAGGCTCACGTGGAGCTGATTCTTATGGAAAAATAATGAACGAGGATCCTCGTTTCAAAATTGTTTCCGTCTGTGACAAAAGACAAGTAAAGCTCGATGCGGTTAAAGAACGTTTTAAGATTAGCGATGATAACCTTTTTCTTGGTGAAAAGGATTTCTTTGCTAAAAAACGTGCGGATATTTGCATTGTTGCAACGCAAGATAGAGACCACGTGCGTCATTGTATTGCCGCTTTAAAGGCTGGCTATGATGTTCTTTTAGAAAAACCGATCACGGATTCTAAGGAAGAATGCGAAAAACTGCTTGCTACGCAAAAACAATACGGAGGCAAGGTCGTTGTTTGCCATGTCCTTCGTTATGCACAGGCTTTCTTGGCTGCTTCTAAGATCATCGATGAAGGCAAGATTGGAAAATTAACGGATATTCAAGCGATTGAACAAGTCGCTTTTTGGCACCAAGCCCATAGCTATGTACGTGGAAACTGGAGAAGAAGCGAAGACACTTCACCGATGATTATGGCTAAATGCTGCCATGATATGGATTTGCTTCAGTTCTATGCCAAATCAAAGTTCAAGACTGTTTCCTCGATAGGGAGCCTTAGCTTCTTTAAGAAAGAGAATCAACCAAAAGGTGCGGCTGACCATTGTAAGGATTGCCCTTATTTACATACTTGCCCATATAGCGCCGAAAAGATCTATGTTGATTGGTGGATTAGATGGGGACGTCCTAAGACAATGTGGCCGATGAACGTTATTTGTACGGATGAAGTGCTTACCGAAGAAGGAATTCGAAAAGCTTATGAAAATGGCCCTTATGGTCGTTGCGTATTCGCTTGCGATAACGATGTGGTTGATCATCAAGAAACGAACATTCTTTTTGAAAATGGCGTTACTGCTAACTTATGCATGACTGCTTTTACGGGAGATGCGGGACGTATCTACCATTTCCATGGCACATATGGTGAATTGGACTTGAACGAAGAAAAACAATGCTTGGTTTTAAAAGTCTATGACAAACCAACCGAAACCATACCTTTCAATGCTCTTCCTGATGTCAGTGGGGGACATGGAGGAGGAGACGTTGGATTAGTAAATGCCTTATACGATGTCGTCACAGGCAAAAAAGAAGCGAGCACGGCGCTAGAAAACTCCCTTGAATCTCACTTGATGGCCATTGCAGCCGAAGAAAGCAGACTTCAAGATGGCAAGCTTATAAAACGTTGAGATGCTAACCATCTTTTAGAGATGATCTAAACTGATAAATGCCTTATAGGATAAAAAGAGCTCACCCATGTATGCATTTTCCAATCCGATGAAGTTCCAATAAATTTTTTCCAAAGGATTTGTTAGAATAAATGAGGAGCAAGAAATATGAAAAAAGAAAACAAATTTGATTTCCTTGACCCTGACCCTAAAAAAGACGACACGACTTCTTCTCTTCTTGTTTCTATCCTTTTTGGAAAAAACTATTCCGAAGATGCGCCCGACAAGCAATATAATTACGATCCATGCGATCCTACAGACCCACGTAATTTCGATTTCTTTTATGGGGATGATGATAACTCCGATTCAAACGATTATTGAGTTTCTTTAAGAGAAAACTATGGCCATTTGCATTTTTGCTTATGGTCATTTTTTATTCTTAAGGGTATTTCAAGGGGATTAAAATTCCCATTTGCCTATATAATGAGTATTGGAGATACATATGTCGAATTTCTTAATCACAGGTGGAGCAGGCTTTATTGGAGGAAATTTCCTTCTTACGATGGTGAAGAAATATCCTTTGGATAGATGGGTATGTCTAGACGCTTTAACATACGCTGGAGATACAAAGAAACTGGAGCCGATTATGGGCTTAGATAATTTCCGTTTTGTAAAAGGAAATATCTGTGATAAAGAAGTGGTTAGTGCTCTTTTTGAAGAAGAAAAATTCGATTATGTGATTAATTTCGCTGCGGAAAGCCATGTGGATCGATCCATCGATGACCCTGATATTTTCCTTCGAAGCAATCTTTTAGGTGTAGAGGTTTTGCTAAATGCAGCGAGAAAATATGGCATTAAAAGATTCCATCAAGTTTCCACGGATGAAGTTTATGGAGACCTTCCTTTAGAAGGAGACATCTCTACCTTTACTGAAGATTCTTCTCTTCACCCTTCAAGCCCTTATTCCGCTTCAAAAGCGGCTGCAGATTTGCTCGTTTTAGCATATGCAAGGACTTATAACTTACCCGTAAGCATTTCAAGATGCTCAAATAACTATGGACCATACCAATATCCAGAAAAACTGATTCCTTTAGTTATAGAAAGAGCTTTGAACAATGAGCCTGTCTTGATATATGGAACGGGGTTAAATCTTCGTGACTGGCTAGATGTCAAAGAACATAACAGGGCGATTGATTTGATTGTTCGTCAAGGAAGAGCAGGCCAAATTTATAACATCGCTGGAAAAAACGAAATGCAAAATATCGAAATGGTGAAAAAGATATTGAAGGCACTTCAAAAACCGGAATCCCTTATTCAATACACAAAGGATCGTGCAGGTCATGATCGAAGATATTCGATGGATGTAAGCAAGATTCAAAAAGAACTTCATTGGCAAAATGAAACGAATTTTGAAGAAAGCCTTTTATCAACCATTCAATGGAACATCGATAACCAAGAATGGTTAAAACACGTTGGGAATAAGCAAAAATAAGGGGGACGTGTAGTGATTAACCGATATAGCGCGTTAAAGCGTTTAGAACGTCTTTCTTTTTAGATCGAGATATTGATAGTTCTCGTTTCAGGACGATTAAACTGTCTTTTCCGATGCCCGTAACGTATTTCAGATTCACGATGGTGCCGGAATTGCAACGAATGAATTGGTCAGGAGGAAGCTGTTTCGCACTTTCTTGCAAAGAACCACGGACGTCATATTCTGCCGTAGTCGTATGGTAAATAACACGATGCTTATAGACTTCGATATAGACGATTTCGTTGATATCAAGGCGATATGTCTCCCCACCATTTTGAAGGGTAAGAGATTGGTGGTGTTTCATATTCAAACGATGGACAGCTTTAGCCATGGTGTTTTTAAAAATGTTGTAATCCAATGGCTTTGTTAAGAAATCTAAGGCGTTTACAGAATATCCTTTGATCGCGTATTTCATGAAATTAGAGACGAAAATGATAATACATTCCGAATCCATTTCCCTTACCTTACTAGAAGAGGTGATTCCATCCATCATAGGCATTTCGATATCCATAAAGATGATGTCGAAATCCGATTTATATTCCTCAAGGAAACGTTCTCCATTCGGAAAATAAACTACGGCAATATCCAAATTGTTTTCGGATGAATATTTTTGAACGTATTCTCCTAAAGTCTTGGCGTATTCCTCATTATCTTCAACAACAGCGATTTTCATTTTTCTCCCTCCTTTTCTTCTAAATTTGGTTTCGGGAAAAGTAATTGAAGTTTGAAAGTGCCTTCTTCTACCGTTATTGTCATGCTCCCACCATATTTGTTGATCGTAGAACGAATCGATTTTAGACCAAAGCCATGAAACATGGCGTTATTTTTAGTGGTGTTAATTAAACCCTCTTTATTAAAAGATGGCTCTCCCTTAAAGGAATTTTCAAAGGAGACTTTCGCTAAGGAACCCACCTCATAAGAGCGAATGGTTAAAAAACGTTCCTCTTTAGGCAAAAGCATAAGATATTCGACAGCGTTATCAAGAGCATTTCCGAAGATGGAATTGATATCTTGCGTTGCAAAATGGCTAAAAAGTAATCCGTTTAGATGATAAGTGAATTTAATGTCTTCTTTTTCGAAAGCAATGTTCTTTTCCGTAAGGATTGTGTCAATAACATCGTTACCACATCGAGCAAAACTTTTGTATTTGGCAATGGACTCTTTAAGTTGTTTCGTGATTTCTGGGGAAATGTCAGGATTTCTTTCAATTTCTTTGATCTGGTGTTTTAAATCATGAATACGGATATTCATAACCTCAATAACGTTTTGCAAGGATTCGTATTGACTAAGCCTGCTTTTTACGAGTTCTGTTTCAATCGTGTTACGCGCAGAAAGATAAGAGACTTTTTGCATAATATAGATGGATATGCAGCACGTTAAATCCAAAACAACAAAGATGATTTGAAAAGGCAATATAACCTGACTTTTATAGAACTCATAGAATTGCAAAACAACGATACAAGTAATGAAAATGATAATAGTGGAGCTAATAACCGGTCCTTTTTGGAGTTTGATGAAGTCCCTTGGATCTTGGCGAAAGGAAAAAAGCAAAAATAAGTCAATATAAATAAGTGCGACAAAAAGAGCGTAAATAATATTTGCGGCAGCCTCTGGCATATAAGGGGAAAGCAAACCCCGAATAAAATCTGAAAAAACATATCCCACATGCTGAGCAATAAGGCCGCTTATCGTGCAATAAAGAACAACAATAAAACGTGCATCAAAAATAAAATAATTCACAAAGAAACAGCAAGTGTATAAAAGGAAATAGGAGAAAATCTTTAAATAAACGTTATCTTTTGGCAAAAGAGAGCGAATAAAGCAGAAAAGAACGAGAACTCCGAATAACAAAAGATATCTTAAGGGATAGTATTTCTTCTTTTTTAAACCGATTGTAAAAAGAAACAAAGCGGGAAATAATTCAAGAATGAGACCGTAATCATAGAAAAATTGAATCATATAAAAAACACCAATTTTTTAGAATTATAAACGAAATAAGGCGGTTTTTGTTAAGAAAAGCCAAATAGAAAACTATCTTTTAACGAAAATGCCGTTTTTCTCCAAACATGTTCAAAAAAATGCAAAATAGGACAAAAGTATTTAAAAGAAAGCGCTTTAATTATAATTGAAAACGCTTACATCTCTTGAATCTTGTTTTTGACTTATTAGCCATGAAAAGCCAAAAAGAAGAGGACATGAATTGGGTAAATGTCACTAAGTGAAAGAGATTCCCAAAGAAAATTCCTAATGAATGGAGGGAAACATGAAAAGAAGTAAGAAAAACTTGTTCCGTGGATTAGCGGGCGTATCGGGTGCATTACTTGCTCTATCAACCATAGCGCAACTTATTGCTCACGAATACAGAAGCTACATGGACGATTTCTTCCACACCACATCGACAAAAATTGTGAAAGTCGAAGGTACTGGAAGCGAGGATAAGTACAATTTCAAGTCCTCTTACAAAACGGCTGAAGAGCTTGCAAAAGCGGATAAAGCCTATGGCGAAAAAGTCACAGGAGAAGGCGCTGTTCTTTTAAAGAACAAAAACAACGCTCTTCCATTAAAGAGCTCTGAACATAAAGTGACTCTCGTTGGTAAGGCCGCTTATTCAAGTGTCCTTGGTGGGCAAATGGGTTCCGGTGCTCAAAAACCAAGCGTGGCTGGTTATGAAGCAGTGGATCTTAAGAGTGCTTTAGCAAAAGAAAACTTTGAAATCAACCCAGATATGGCTGATGCCTACAAAGTTGACAAAGACAAAAATGGCGCAGAGGTCTATCGTGATGTATCGAAGATTTCTGGTGGCTTCGGAATGATTAATGAATCGGCCAAAGACAAATATAGATTCGACATCAACGAAGTCGGATTAAGTGAATTGGAAGCCAGAAAAGCAGGCATTACCACTCAAGATTTCGGCGATTACAAGACTTCGATTGTTGTTCTTGGAAGAGTTAATTCCGAAGGCCGTGACTATCTCCCGGGAGAAGATGGCTTAAAAGGAACTGGCGTAGGAGAGAATAACGAAGGCGCAAAAGATCCTCTCGGTTTATCCAATAGAGAACGCGAGATGATTAAGATGGCCAAAGAAAAAGGCGATAAGACCATTGTCTTAATTAACTCCAATTCCCCAATGGAAATTGATGAACTTAAGAAAGATGACGGCATTGACGCTATCCTTTGGATCGGCACAACTGGCACTTATGGCATGACGGCGGTCCCTCAAATTCTTTCTGGAAAGATCAATCCATCCGGCAAATTACCAGATACGTATGCTGCAGATATTTCTGTTTCTCCAGCTGCACAAAACTGGGGTATCTTCTCTTATACAAATTTAGATGATATCGCTACAAAAGAAGAAGACCATATCACAAATAACAGAGATGGATGGACTGCTATTAGCGCAGATAATTTAAGAGCTTCTGCCTATACCGTCTATCAAGAAGGCATTTATACCGGATATAAGTATTACGAAACAAGATACTTTGATTCCGTTGTAAATCCATCTAGCAACGCTTCTTCACAAAAAGGCGCAAAAGAAGGCGCAACATCTTGGAAATATCAAGATGAAGTTAGCTATACTTTCGGTTTTGGTGAATCTTACACAAGCTTCGAACAAACTCTTAGAAGTGTGGAAATGAGCACTTCCGATAAGACTGTCACCGCCGTTGTCGATGTTGAAAATACTGGCAGTGTCGCTGGAAAGGATGCAATTCAACTTTATGTTTCCTTACCAAGAAAAAACAAAGATACTCTTGAAAAAGCAGCCATCCAGCTTCTTGACTATGCCAAAACAGATTTACTTCAACCTGGTGAGAAAAAGAGTTACACCATTAAGGCTGATTTATCCGATGCCACCTCTTACGATAACACTTTAGAGCATGATGGCGTCAAAGGCGGATATCTTCTTGCTGAAGGCGATTACTATTTCGCAATCGGAAATGGCTCCCATGAAGCAGTTAATAACGTCTTAGCCAAAATGGGCAAGTCTGTCTCCAATGGCATGGACGAAGAAGGCAATGGAAATAAAGCCATCGTCAAGAAATACAATTCTCCAAACGCTTCCTTATTCGGAAGATCCAAAGGTGGAAAAGTCCTCATCGAAAATCAATTAGATGATGCAGATTTGAACTACTATCAACCAAATGCTGTGAAATATCTTTCGAGAAACGATTGGTCTGGAACCTATCCAACAAGACAAATCGTCACTCCAAACGCGGATATGATCAAAGAACTTCGTAACAAGAAGCACGTCATCCAAAAAGATGAAAAAGTGGATGTTGTTTGGGGTTCAAAAGAAACTAGCTACACCCTTGCTGATATGAAAGGCGCAAGTTGGGATGACCCAAGATGGGACGACTTCATTAGTCAAATCCCTCTTGATAGCGCGGTTAAGATTATCGCTGTCGGTGGTAATACCACTTGGACAATCGAGGAAATCGGTAACCCAAGAAATAGACAAGCTGACGGTCCAAACGGATTCTCTTCCTTCGGTATTAACCAAGGTTATGCCATCTTAGATGATTCCCCATACAAGCTTTCCGATTCTGAGGACGATAAGAAGTGGGTTGGCTTCAAAGCCTCTGCTCCAAACGCTCCTCTTATTGCTGCAACCTTCGATAAAGCCATCCAAAGAGAAATGGGTGAATTAATTGGAAACCATTCTATCTGGAATGGTGGTTCCACAATCTGGGCGGGTGGTGCAAACTTACACCGTTCTCCATACGAAGGACGTACCCATGAATACTTCACCGAAGATCCAATCCTTTCCGCTTATGCCTTAGAGAATATGGTTTCAGGCGGAAGAGAATTTGGTTGCTTAATTGGTCCTAAACACTTTGCCTTCAACGCCATCGAATATAACCGTTATGGTTTATCCGAATACATGACTGAGCAAACTGCACGTGAAACCGAATTAAGAAGCTTCCAAAAGGCTTATGAATCTGGTGAATGCTTAGCGACCATGACCGCTTTCAACAGAATCGGTTGCTCCAATTTGAATGCCCACCAAGGTTTGATGCAAAACATCTTGAGAAAAGAGTGGGGCTATAAAGGATTAATCTCCACCGATATGGTCAATGGTCAAAACTACTTCTTACCAGGTGAATGCATCCTCGGTGGCGTCACTATGATGGCCAACGGTTCTGGTGCTTCGGCAGATTTAAGAACCGAATGGGTCGACTATGAAGCAAGCAATATCGCTAATGATAAGTTATTGAATGAGCGTCTCCATGAAAACATGAAATATCAATGGTATGCATACGCCAATTCCAACCTCCTTAACGGTATGGACGCTACCACGAAACTTGTTTCCGTCACCCCATCTTGGCAAATCATGTTCAATGTTCTCACAGGTGTCTTCAGTGTTGCCTTAGCAGCCTCTGTCGGTTTGATGGTTGTTGTTGCTTTAAAAGGCAAAAAGGAAGAGAAATAAACGGAGGAAAATAAAATGGAATTCTTAAAAAAACAAGGTGTGACCTTTGTCTTAAATGTTGCGCTAGTCTTATTTACTCTAGTTTCAATGATTCTTTACTTCGTGAACAAGGCTCTCCCTTATTTCACAGAAGCAAACGTCTCCTTTGAAATTGTCCTCTTCTTAGTCCTTGCCTTGGTATGTGTCCTTTTGAATATTGCAATCGGATTCACCCCATTAAAAGGAAACAAGATCGCTGATCTCGTTTGTGATGTTCTTGCTGCAGCCGTGCCTTTCCTTCTCTTTGGAGCGGCAATCTACTTCTTAGGTGATCGTGTCTATTATTACGGCATCGCCTTAGGATCTGATTTGGAAGCAGGAAACGTTGTTGCTCACCAATCTTGTGTTGGGGCTATTGTTGGAACAGCGTTCATGTTCGTCACTGGTCTCCTCTCTATTGTTACAAACTTCTTCAAAAAACCTTCAGAGAGATAAATCATTAGGGGCCGCAAAATAAGCGGCCCCTTTCTTAGGAAAGGTTCTATTTATGTTTAAAATTACTGAATTTAAAGCAAATCATCTTGCTAAAGAATGTTATTCGGATGAAAAGAATCCCTCTTTTAGCTTTTCTTTGTTCTCTGATGAAACGAATTCTTCTTTGAAATCAGCCATTTTAAAGATGAATGGATGGAAAATCGAAACCCTTTCTCAAAATAATATCTTTTATGCCGGCGAACCTCTTACCCCTTTTACAAAATATGTTGCTACTTTGGAAGTAGAGGACAGCTTAGGAAGAAGAGATAAACAAGAGCTTATTTATGAAACGGGTTATTTAGGCACCTCTTTTAAAGGGAGATGGATTAGCGATAAAGATTACATCTTCAAAGAAAAAGGCATTTCACCAAAACCCTTGCTTTTCAAAAAGGAACTTCCTATTTCTAAAAAGATTAAAAGCGTTAAGGTCTATGCGACAGCCTTAGGGATCTATGACTTTATTTTGAACGGAAAGAAAGTGGGAAACGCTTATTTTGCCCCAGGGTTTACTTCCTATCGTAACGAACTTCAATATCAGGTCTACGATGTCACAAACCTTCTCGAAAAAGAGAACATTCTCTATTTTGAGGTTGCGGGTGGCTGGGCTGTCGGATCCTTTGTCATGACAAGAAAGAATCGTGATGTAGCGGATAGACAAGCTCTTCTTTGCGATATTCATCTTGAATACGAAGACGGTTCAAAAGAAATTATCGGTACGGATGAAAGCTGGCAAGTAAGTGAGCATTCGCCTGTTCTTATGGCGGATATTTATGATGGAGAAACCTATGACGCTAGAATAGAAGCAAATGATGTCTCTTTCCATCAAGCTTCATATGAAAAAGTAAAAATTCACCCAGAACTCCTCCTTGATTATGGGACAAAGGTAATTGCGCATGAAAGAATGTTGCCTCAAAAGATTACGAAACTCTCTAATCAAAAGAAATGGATTGTGGATTTTGGCCAAAACTTTGCCGGAGTTGTTTCTTTCCACCTCAAAAATGCAAAAAGAGGCCAGAGCATAGTCATTAAGCATGCGGAAATCTTAAAGAAAGACGGGGATTTGAACACCTCTTTCCTTCGTAGTGCGAAAGCAACTTTAACCTATATCTGTAAAGATGGGGAACAAAGCTTTTCCCCAACTCTTACCTACATGGGGTTCCGTTATATTTCTCTTGAAGGAATAGAAAGCATTGAGGATATAGATCTTGAAGCGTTTGCTCTTTATTCAGATGTTGAACGAATTGGCGATTTTGAATGTTCTAATCCTTTGATCAACCGTTTGCAGAAGAATATTATCTGGTCGAGTAAATCCAATTTCGTGGACATTCCTACAGATTGTCCTCAAAGAGATGAAAGAATGGGATGGACTGGAGATATTGCAATTTTTTCCAAAACAGCCTGTTTTAATTTTGATATGAACCGTTTCTTAGATAAATGGTTATTGGACTTAAGAAAAGAACAGCTTCGTAGTGGAGGCCTTCCAAATACGATTCCCTCTCATCGTTACGCTTTCCCTGTTACTATGCCAAAAATGGCCGTGGAATTCTGGGGAGATGCTTCCCTACTTGTTCCAATGGCTCTTTATGAGAAAACGGGAGACAAAACGATATTGTCTAAATCCTACGAATCCATGAAGAAATACGTCAATGCCTGTAAGTTCTGGGCTCATTTTGGCGTGGGGAAACACCGTTATATTTGGCATACTCCTTCTATTTTCCATTTTGGAGATTGGGTAGCGCCTGATGTAGCTAAAATGAGCGATTGGCAAAAACGTAGCAAATGGACGGCGACGGCATCCTTAAAAAACACTTCTACGATTCTTTCGAATGTAGCTCATATTCTCGGTAAGAAAGAAGATGAGGTTTATTATAAGGAACTTTCTCAAAACGTTTCGGAAGCGTATGAATCTATCTTTACTGACCATAAAGGGAAACTCTTAAACGAATTCCAAACCGGATACGTTTTGCCTTTGCAATTCCATATGCTGAAAGAAGAAAACGTTTCTTTTGCGGCGATGAATCTTAAAAAACTCGTAGAGAAAAACAATTACTGCATTGGAACAGGCTTCCCTGGCACACCTTATATCCTTTTTGCTTTAGCGGATAATGGTTACGTAGATACCGCTTATAAGATGCTTGAAAATACAAAATGCCCTTCTTGGCTATACGAAGTGAAAGCAGGGGCAACCACCATCTGGGAAAGATGGGATGGCTTAGATGAAAATGGAGAATGCCCAATCGGAGAAGATGGCACAGGAGGCATGATTTCCTATAACCATTACGCTTCAGGGGCGGTTGGTGACTTCCTTTATAGACGCGTTGCCGGAATAGAACCTCTTGAAGCAGGTTACCACTCTTTCTTGGTTAAACCTTTGATCGGTGGCAGTTTAACATACGCTAAAGCACACACTAAGACTCCATACGGAATAATTGAGGTTTCCTGGGAAATCAAAGACAAGCAATTCAAACTCAACGTTTCCGTTCCATATGGCTCTGAAGCGAAAATCGTTTTGCCAAACAAAGAAGTCTACATCCGTAGTCATGGCAATTACACGTTTGAAGCCGCTTTATAAACAATCTTAAGGGTACATCACCATTTCTATTCGAAAAGGGATGTACTTTTTTAAATGTGCTTAGATCCTTTTATGAGTATCAAATAAACAGGCTATTTTAATTAATAACATATAATCTTTTTCCATTGAACTATGAATCTCTCGGAATGAAAATATAAAATCTCTCGGAATAAAAACATGAAATCTCACGGAATGAAATTGTCTAATCTCTCGGAATGAAATATAATTTTTAAGGTGAAAATTATGAAAACAAACAACTACAAAAAAAGACTGATAGACGATAAGATTGAGCTTTATCTAAAGACGTTTGGCGCGATTTATATCGAAGGACCTAAATGGTGTGGCAAAACGTGGACGAGTAGACATCATTCCAATAGTGAGTTTTTGTTAGCGGATCCTAAAGGAAATTTTAACAATAAGAAATTAGCTGAATTGAACCCAGAACTGGCTTTAGAAGGAGACATTCCTCATTTAATCGACGAATGGCAAGAAGTTCCTTCTTTGTGGGATGCCGTTAGGGGAAAAGTGGATTCTTTTCCGCTTAAAGGACAATTTATCCTTACAGGGTCTGCAACCGTGAACAAGGAAAAATATATTCATTCCGGAACGGGACGGATAGCTAGATTAAAAATGAGACCGATGTCTCTGTTTGAATCAGGACGTTCCAATGGAAAAGTTTCTCTTAAAGATATTTGTTACAACAATGCCGTTGACTGCCTTACTGGCGAGGTTGATTTGAACGAATTAATTAATTTGGTCTTGATTGGTGGATGGCCTGCCGTAAGCGAAGATATGTCTGCTGAACAAGGTGTGCTTATTGCAAAGGAATATATCAAATCCCTTATTAATGAAGATATTTACAAAGTGGATAACGTAAAAAGAAACCAACATAAGTTTGAACTGTTGCTTCGATCCTTGGCTCGAAATGAAGCCACGACAGTTACAAATAAAACATTAAAGAATGATATTAAAGAAAAAGATTTTGATGATATTAATATTGATACTTTATCGGATTATTTAGATTTACTTAATAAACTCTATATCACAGAAAATATTCCTCCGTTCTCGGTTAATCTAAGGTCTTCGACGAGGGTAAAACAAAGCGAGAAACGTCATTTTGTGGACCCCTCCCTCCCTTGTGCAATATTGAATTTAACGAAAGAAAAACTGTTGAACGATCTAAAACTTTTTGGCTTTCTTTTTGAGTCTTTAGTGGAAAGGGATCTATATACCTATTCTGAATCATTTAACGCTAAACTATATCATTATCAAGATTATAGAAACGATGAAATAGATGCGATTATAGAACTAGAAGATGGGGAATGGTGTGGGTTTGAAATTAAATTAGGTGCAAATCAAATTGATGAAGCTGCAGAAAATTTAGTGAGAATTGATGATTCCATACGAAAAGAAGGCGGGAAGACCGCAAAAGCCTTGTGCGTCATTTGTGGTTTAACGAATGCTGTATACAAAAGAAAAGATGGCGTTTATGTTGTGCCTTTCACTTCATTGAAAGCATAAATAAAGTCTCATTGCTAAGAGAACCTCTCTTATACAGCTTAAGTTAGTTTCTTAGGAAGCATTAAAACAAACCAATTACGCCATAAAATTCCCCTAAGGAAGTTAGAAAGTGAAAACAAATGGCCTTATAAAGGCGTATGTCTCGAAGATAAAGCGAAAACGGATATAATAGAGATGTGATGGATACTTACATTCAAGATTGGATTGAAGTCATTGAAAGTGGCAAGAATACAAATACGTATAAGCCCGCTTTCGCAAAAGCTCTTTTAGAATGCGTGGCTACCAATCGTTATTTCTTTATAAATCCAGATACAGCAATGGTGGATTTTAAAGACATTGCCGAATGTATCATTCGTTATTATTGGAACCAATTGTTTTTCTTTAAGCTAAGGCAGCAATCAGGGGATAAAGTTCCTGTTATCTATCAATGTGTGAATGCTTTGGTGGAAAAATATAAGGAACTTAGGCAGACGTCCATCGCTTGCTGGGCGGATGAAGGGCTTAAATTCATCAAGGAGAATGCGGAATCAGGCTTTTATGAAGCTCTTTTAAAGAAAGCCGCTTCAACTTTAAACAAAGATGTAGCCTATCGTCTTCCTGTTGTAAATGGGACGGAATATCCCATTTATTCTTTTGATCGGAAGAACGCCTCTAAGCTATATTTAAAAAGAGATGATATCGATAAATTGAAAGAATTTTCCTCCATCTTAGTTCCTTTAATCAACTACAGGTGGTCTCTTCTTTTGGAGAAATATAATAATTCTCCAAACATCCTTTTGAAGGTAAAAAACACATCTAATAATACAATTCGTAGAAACGATGTTTCCGAATATAAGAATATTTTGATTCAAAACGAATTCTCGAATCATAAGCCAATAGATTTCTATTCCGGAATTCTTATTCCTCAAAAAGAAATCAGTGTTGATCACGTCATTCCTTGGCCCTTCTTGTATCGTGATGATATTTGGAATTTGGTCCTAACTTCTAAATCCAACAACTCCTCCAAGAGCAATAACAAACCAAATGAAGTAACCATTCATAATCTTGAAAAAAGAAATAGGGCTCTTTATAAAAAGCTTCCGGAAGGAAAATATAAATCCAGCCTTAAAGAAGCGATTGATTGCGATCTAGTGCGTTCCTATTATTATCAAATGATGGCATGAAATATTACAGTGAGCATTATAAAGAATATATCGATTCGACCTTCCCTCTTTCCTTAAAAGAAGAATATTCTTTTCTTACCGCTCATTTAAAAGAAAAAGCCAGCATCTTAGATATTGGTTTTGGTTCGGCTAGAGACATGCTCTATTTCAAAAAATGTGGGTATCATGTATATGGAATTGAGGTAGTGGATGGCTTTATTAACCACGCAAAAGAATTGGGTTTGGACGTGGGATATGGCGATTTAAGGACCTACGTCCCTAAAGAAAAGGTGGATTGCATTTTCTTAAATGCAGTTTTATTACATCTTCAAAGAGACGAAATATACCCTGCAATTAGAAGACTAATGAGTTTCCTTAATGATGATGGAATCCTTTTCTTCTCAATGAAACGTTCGGAAAAAGAAGACGAATATGATGAAAAAGGCAGATATTTCACTTATTTCCATAAAAAAGATTTAGAAACCCTTCCTTTTCGTGTTATAGATTACAAAATCAATCCAGATTCTCAAAGAAAAGATATTGAATGGATAGATGTTATTTTAGGAAAGTAGAGGTAGTTTTCTTAGAATTCAATTTCTTCCAAAACTCATTACTCTTCATTATGCTCTTTTATACAGAATACGGCATATAGAGGAACGCTCTTGATATTATTTTCAAATCCGAAGTTTTTCGTCGATACTTTTATACTGTATTTAGGGTTGTATTTTGATATATACGTTCTTAAAGACTTTGCTTTAACATTATCAGCGGATTTTGTTTCGAGCGGAATTGGTTCGTCATTGATATGGATCACGAAATCGACCTCTGAAGTGTTGTTGCATTCCCAATAATGTAAAGAGAAACCATTTGCCGCGAGTTGCTCAGCCACATAACTTTCTGCAAGCATGCCTCTTACTTTGTCGGAAATGTCAATGTTTTGAATGATTTTATTTGGAGAGATGGATCCTTTTAATGTTAAAAGACCGACATCAGAATAATAAATCTTAAAAGTATTAGGCTCATCATAAGCATTTAAAGGATAACGTCCCTCCGTTACTAAAGAGCAATTGATAACGACATTTGCGAATTTTAACCAAGCCAAAGAAACTTCATAGTTTTTACTTCTAGCTTTCTTAGAAACGGTTGAGTAAGTGAATTTTACTGTCTCCTTGCCTAATTGAGAGAAAACACTGTTATAAATTTCAATAGACTTTACTGTTTCAGCTGCTGTTGCATATTTAGACATATCAGCAATGTAAGCATTTGATATAGAAGATTGTTCAGAACGAACAAAATTGAAATCCTTCGTTTCTAAAAATGTTTTCACGGCTTGTGGATAACCTCCTACAATGAGATATTGGCGGTATAATTCCAATGCTTTTTCGTGTAATGGAAAAGGGGTCAACGTTTCATAAGATTCTACAATCATCTTTCTTAAGGCTTCGTTGTTTGTTGCAAGCAAGAATTCCTCAAAGGTCATAGGATACATGTTTAAAAAATCAACTTTGCCAACAGGAAAAGAGAAATGTCCTCTGTTTAGGGCAAGGCCAAACAAAGAACCGGCAGCAATAACGTGATATCCATTTGCTTGCTCATTGAAATATTTCAAGGATGTCATTGCTTCTTCAGAAGCTTGAATTTCATCAAAGAAAATCAAGGTTTCCCCTTGAGAAATAATGGTGGAATAATATGCTTCTAAATTGGCGATGATTCTATTTGGATTTAAAGACATTTTGAATATAACGGATAATTGCTTGTCGCTTTCAAAATTACAATAGACAACGTTTCTATATTGTTTGTTAGCAAATTCTAAAATGGTATATGTTTTGCCTATCTGTCTTGCTCCATAAACGATAAGAGGCTTACGTTTGGGATTGTTTTTCCAAGCAATTAATTTATTCGTAATAGTTCTTTCCATGTGATTTACCTTAAACTTATTCTAGTTAAATTTGATAAAAATGCAATAAATATCACATAATACATACCGAAAAACGTGAAAAATATCACGAAAAACAATACGAATAATGGGAATGAGCGACATTATGGTTTAAATTACATGTATTTTGTTCTATTTCAAATGATAAGCGTAGATGGAGAAGATACTTTTTAATAAGCCCTCAAAAAACAACTTTTGATATGTCATAAACTTGGAATCGTTTCACCTAAAAAGAGAATGAGTTAATGCTATACTTAAGCCATGAAAAATGGTTTTAAAAATGTAAATGTCGTTCTAGAGGACAAGGTAATCAAGGGCTCTTTGTCTTTTGAAGGGGATAGAATCCTCTCTTTTGAAGATCCTGAAAATGTGATTTTAGAGGGAGAAAACATATATGTCTGCCCTGGATTTATAGATGAACATATTCATGGGGCTAATGGATCGGACGTGATGGACGCTTCAAAATCCTCTTTAGAGAATATGGCAAAATCCCTTCTTCAAGAAGGAGTTACTTCTTTCTTGGCTACGACTATGACGGAAAGTAAGGAGAAAATCCTCGCTTCATGCCGCGCTGTTAAAGAATATATGGAAGAGGAACATGATGGTGCGACGATTTTAGGCCTTCATTTAGAAGGGCCATTCATCTCTCTTTTACATCCAGGTGCACAAGATCCTCACTATATTTTGAAACCGGATGTCGCTCTTTTAGACGAATTCGTAAAAGCAAGCGGAAACAATGTACGTTTAATTACTTTCGCATATGAAAACGATGAGAATTCTCAATTCTTAGAATATTGTTTAAAGAACAACATCACCCCATCTATTGGCCATAGTGACTGTAAAAGTGCTCTCTTTAAGGAAGGAATTGCTAAAGGCCTTTCTTGTGTGACTCATCTGTTCAATGCTCAAAGAGGCTTTCATCATCGTGAAGTGGGCATATCTGGTGAAGCCTTATTGCAAGATGGTGTGAATGTTGAGCTTATTTGCGATACTTATCATGTTTGCAAAGATGCTTTGTCTCTTGTTTTCAAAGATAAAAAGAAAAACGAAATCCTGATGATTACGGATTCTTGTGAAGCAAAATACCTTCCAGAAGGAGCTCTGGCTCATCTTGGCTCTCAAGAAATCCATGTTGAAGGGGGAGTGGCTAGATTAAAAGATAATACGATTGCCGCTTCGATATTAAGATTAGACCAAGGCTTGAGAAACGTTAGAGATTTAGCAAAGGGATATACCTATTCCGATCTTATCAATCTTGTTTCTTTGAACCCAGCTAAAAATCTTCATTTGGATAAAGATTATGGGAGCATTTCTCCTAATAAGAAAGCGAATTTTGCTGTTCTAGATAAAGATTTTCACGTCCTTATGACGATCGTTAACGGAAAAGTGGTTTACCGTAAGGGTTAGCTTAAAGGTATTCTTTTACAAGCTCTCTCATTTGAGGGAGTTTTTTCTTCATATCTTCAACCAATGCAAATTGGTCTTTGGCACGAACAAGATTGTGGTTTGGATAAGAAATCTTAAAATAGGTATCCCCATTTAAGAAATCGGTAAGGAAACGAATTCCACATTCGTAGGTCATAAGTATTCCTGCCTCAGGGAAAAGGGCGATTTCCTCTTTTGTTAATGTTTCGCCTGCCCCCTCCATGTATCCGTCTAAATATGCTTTAAAGAAAGCGAGGCTTAGTTTTACTTTGTTAAGATCTTTCTCGTCTTCTTTTGCTTCGTTGGCGCCAAAACGGATGGAATCCCCGAAATCATACAAAGAATAGCCAGGCATGATGGTATCAAGATCGATGACGCAGGTTTTATTACTTCCTTCAAAGAAAAGAACATTATTTAATTTCGTGTCATTGTGAGTGACTCTTAAAGGAATGTTCTTTTCAGATAAAAATTCAGATATGTATTGATTTTCTTTGGTCCATTTGATTTCTTCTTTGGCTTCTTCTTTTCTTTCTTCGCTAGCAAGGGAGAGAGCTTTAAGGAAATCTTGATAACGTTTTGGAGTGTTATGGAAATTTGGGATGACTTCAAAGAGCTTTGTGGCATCAAAACCGTTTAAATCTCTTTGAAATTTGCCAAAAGCACGTCCAGAAGCGCCAAAAACTTCAGGAGAAGTGGTTTGGTTATAGGAAAGAGAATCTTCCAAATACAAATAAGTGCGGAAGAAAGAACCTTCCTCATCTTCAAAATAACTTGCTTTGTTTTTTGTTGGGACGAGGGTCAGGATTTCTTTCGACAAGTCGCCTTGATTATCGGCGACCTTCTTTCGCATGAAAGAAAGGACTTCCTGAATGTTAAACATAACGTTTTTCACATTTGGGAAGACGTTGCTATTAATACGTTGAACGATATAACGGGTTCGTTTCTTTTCTTCATTTTCTGCGGTCACGACAAATGTATCGTTAATGTGACCATTATGGTTTTCTTCGATGTTAATGACATTTCCATCGATTTCGAAATGAGAAATTGCTTCAAGAAGCTTAGAATGTGTTAGTTTTTCCATGTTTTTATTGTAGCGATACTTATTCATTACGAAAAGCAAATGTCAAAACATAGCAAAAAAGTAAGAATGTAGATGAAATAAGTGTTACTACTTACTGCTTAAAACGGTTATAGAAAGTATCGTCTTCTTTTAAAGCACGGTGCTCATTTTCCGCTTTATCGACCGCAACTTTTTCTAAATTCAAGGAAGAAATCTTTTGATTGATTTTTGCGCCATCTTCTTCATAGGTTTCAAGGTAGTCGTGATAAACTCCTTCTTCTTTATAACCAAGTACTTTATCTAAGATGACATTTCCTCCTGCTTTGAAGATGTTCTTTTCTACCATTGGAGAATAAGTAACCATCAATTGCTTAATTAATGCTTTGGTCTTTTGCCTTTGTGATCCGCCAGATCCGTTGTCGCAAATGGAACAATTCTCTGTGAAACGGCAAGCACATTGAATGAAGGTTAATTTATTGAATTTCTTCCATTCTAGAATGCTTTCTTCACGAACAAGATAAAGAGGGCGGATAATTTCCATTCCTTCGTAATGATCAGAATGAAGCTTTGGCAACATCGTTTGGAAAGAACCGGAATTAAGCATGTTCATCAATGTTGTTTCAATGACGTCATCATAGTGGTGGCCAAGAGCAATCTTGTTGCAACCAAGGCTTTTTGCAATGCGATAAAGAGCCCCTCTTCTCATTCTTGCACATAGATAGCAAGGAGATTCAGAAGTGCTATTGGCAATGTCGAAAATATCCGTTTCAACAATCCTTGCAGGGATTTGTAACGTTTGAAGATTGTTTTTAATGATTTGAAGGTTTAATTCGCTATAACCTGGATTCATTACAAGGAATTCCACATCAAAAGGAACGCTGGAGTATTTCTTAAGATGCTTAAAAAGAAGGCCCATTAACATGGAATCTTTTCCTCCAGAGATACAAACGCAGATTTTATCTCCTGGAAGGATGAGCTGATAGTTGCCAAGGGCTGCGATAAATCTTCGCCAAATGGTATAACGGAATTCCGTATCTAAAGAACGCTCGACGGCTTCTTCTCTTGTTAATATTCTTTCTTTTTTAGAGGGCATGGTAACTCCTTATTGCTTCGATAAGCTTGTTGATTTCTTCTTTTGTGTTATTTTCAGACAAAGAGATACGGAATGAGGTAAGGGCTCTTTGTTTATCGTGGTAGATGGCGTTAATCACTTTCGATGGGGTTTGAGGGATGCTGCAAGCACTCTTTTGTGAGATGCAAATCCCTCTCGATGAAAGATATTTCACCATTTCTCCTCCAGGTACGCCCTTCAAAGAAAAGTTGTTGATGTAGGGGTTTCCTGAAAAAGAGTTGAGACGTATACCCGAAATACTTAATAAAGCGTCTCTAAGATACGATGATAGGCCATTTACATAGGCATAGTTCTTTTCTAATGACGAGAGGGATAGAGTTAACGCTTTCGCGAAAGAAGAGAAGAGCCCAAGAGGAGTGCTTCCACTTCGATATGGGCTTTCCGCTTTCCCTCCGTGTAAGAGAGGAGTAAGGATAATTTCTTTCTTCTTTAAGAGGATTCCTGTTCCCGTGATTCCGCCGAACTTATGTCCTCCAAAAGAAATCATATCAATACCGTTTAGATGGACAGGAATTTTGCCAATCCCTTGCGTAGCGTCTAAAAGGAGTTTGCATTCTTTCCCTTCAAGAGCTTTTTGCACTTCTTGATAATCTTGGATGGTTCCGACCTCAGATTCTACAAGAGATAGAGCTAGAAGGATGCAGTTATCGTTTAATTTGTTTTTTAAATCGTCAATGGACAATTTTCCATCGTTTGTGGTGGAAATAAGAGAGACGTTTGCACCCTTATCTTTAAGATAGGCCATTGTAGCGTTCGTGGAGGAATGTTCAAATTCGGAAGACAAGAAGGTGTTACCAAAGCCAGAATAGCTTTCGTATATTCCCTTTATGGCTAGATTATTCGATTCAGTAGCCCCCGAAGTGAAAATCAAATCGTAGGCGGTTGGATCTAAATCCAGCGCTTGCATGATTTCTTTTTCCAACGAGAGGTATTTCTCGTGAGCAAGAAGACCTGCTTCATGGGAAGAATTGGAATTCCCTATAAAATTCATTTCTGTTTTTATGAGTTCATCTAAGACTTCCTTTTTTACCGGTCTATTTGCTGCATTATCAAAATAAATCATATGACGAGAAGAATTTTAGCATAAAAAAAGAGGGTCAACGGGGAGAAACCGATGACCCTCTATTGCTAAGGTATTACTTAAGTAAACCGACAACTCCAGAGCCTAAGCCAGCAAGGCCGCCGACTCCACCAAGAACGCCTGTTAAAATAGCGCCAATTCCAAGGGAATATTCATATCCAGCCGTGCCACTTCCTTTGCTTTCAAAAGCACAAAGACTGATAGCGCAGAATGCCATAATGGCACCAGCAATCATTGCCGCTCCGCCAACCAACATCAAGAACTTTCCAATTTTGCCTTTTATAAGGCTTCCAAGAAGAAGAACAAGAGCACCCGCTAAAAGCAAGATGAAAAGAATAAGAATGCCAGTCTTGCTAGCTAATGTGATTTCTCCGTTTGAAGTGGTGCCGTCTGCAAAAATAGCCCAACTTGGTTTATCTCCAACAGGTGCTTTTGCACCAAAAGCGGCCTGGATACCAGTTAAGGTTCCTAATTCACTAGTTGCCCCCAATAATTTGCCAGTCAAGGTTACGAAATTTAAGAATCCCATAAAGACTGCGGCGATTCCTAGGATACTCCCGAAGATTCCTAAAATCTGCCCTAAAGTTGAATTTTTCTTTGATTTCCTTTTAGCCATAAAGCCCTCCTTTTTATGAAATCGAAATATGCTTATTCATTTGTAATTTCTTTCTTCATAAAAAGGAATATTGACAAATTAAATTAAAACAAAAACATCGATTCGTTATATGTATTTTCATCATTTGTAACGAAAATGATTTTTTTCTTGCTGCCCATTGTTTTAAGGTAGGATTTTGCTGTTTTAATAAAGAAAATATTCTCTTCTCTTTTATTGTTTAATAAAGGAACAACGAGGGTTTTATCTTTTTGTTTTTCAAATGTTTTTAGGACATTTAAATAGGCTTCGGAGAAAGACTCTACATCCTCATTGGTTTCTAACTCATTTGGAAAAGAACAATGAATGATTTCTTTAAAAGGGAGAGCATATCCTTTGGTGAGGTGGATTTCTCCTTCCGACATTTCATGTCCTTGCTTGCTAAGCTCTTCTAAAAGGTCTTTACGGATTTCAATTCCACCATGGAAGAGGAGATCATCGCTAAATTCTCTCTTCATTAAAGATTCTGGCTGATAAAAAGAAGAAAAGAGGGGATCCATTAGGATGTCTGCTTTAATAAAGAGAGGATTTCCTAGAAAAAGAGCAACCCCGTCTATGTATTTAAGACTCTTTGGATCCGTGACTTGAATTCGGGAGTTCATATTGCGAATAAAGTCCTGTTCCATTTCAAAAAAGGAGGGTTCTAAATCGTTAGGCAAAGTAATCTTTAAAAGAAGACGAATGGTTTCTTCTCTGTTTGGGAAAAGATTCTTATAGTCTTTCCTAAAGCCGTTATATTTTGTTAAGTAATCAATCAGCTCGTTTTCGTACATGTTTTTATTATAAAGGTTTCTTGAAAGAAAAAATTGTGGGGGATGAAATTATGATGCATGTGTGGTCTAGAAGTTGTTTTGTTTCTCTTATCTATACGGGTTAGTGGTCTTTCCGCTTATTTTATTTGCCTTTCAACGAATTGGACGTTTTTCTCGACCGATTCCTCTCCAAATTGATGAGGAAATGATCTCGGATGTTTTAAGTTACAAGGCCTATATAAAATAGTTTTATAATGATGTCGAATTAAGGAGAGAGAAATGAAAGAAACAAAATATGTTCCTTATGATGAAAGAGTCGGGAACGAATCCATCGTATATTTTACAAAAGATTTATCGGAAAAAGGCTTGGAGAAAGCCTACCGTAAAATTTGTGGCAATTTAAAAGGAAAAGTTGCCGTCAAACTTCATACCGGTGAGGCCCACGGGCCAAATATCCTGCCTCGTGAATGGGTAAAGAAACTCATGAACGAAGAGCTAAAGGATGCGAGTATCGTGGAAACGAATACGTATTATGAAGGTGATCGTTACACGACAGAGGCACACCGCAAGACTTTAGCGATTAATGGCTGGGATTTTGCTCCTGTGGATATCATGGATGAAGAAGGGACCGTTCTTCTTCCTGTTAAAGGCGGTAAATATTTTACAAATATGTCTGTTGGTTCCCACGAAACCAATTACGATTCCATGTTGGTGTTAACCCATTTTAAAGGGCATGTCATGGGCGGTTTTGGCGGATCTAATAAGAACATTGGTATTGGCTGTGCTGATGGAAGAATTGGCAAGAAGATTATTCACACAAAGGAAAATAGTTCAGACATGTGGTCAATTGGCAAAGAAGAGCTCATGGAAAGAATTACGGAATCAAGTAAAGCGACCGTGGATTTCTTTGGGAAAAACATTGCCTATATCAATGTCATGAGAAATATGTCTGTCGATTGTGATTGCGCAGGCCTTTCTGCAGCTCCAGTAGTTACTCCGAACGTCGGAATACTCGCTTCTTTAGATATTTGTGCAATTGATACTGCGTCTATTGATATCATTTATGCCATGAAGAAAGAGGAGAATCACGATCTCATAGAAAGAATCGAAACCCGTAAAGGCCTTCGCCAGCTCACCTATATGCATGAACTTGGAATGGGCAATATGAAATACGTTCTTATCGATCTCGATAATGATGAAAAACGTATCTATCCAGCAGATTGCGTAAAGAATTTAAAACCTTTTGAAAAATAAAAAACAAAGGCTTATAACAGCCCTTGTTTCTCTAAATAATGTCTTGCGTAGGAACAGGATGCCGTAACCTGGTATCCTTTTTCTTTGGCAATTTCTAAAACCTTTTCCACCAATTTTCTGGCGATTCCTTGTCCTTGAAGAGAAGGAGATACAATCGTGTGAGTGATTTCTATTACGCCCTCTTTAATCATTGGAAAATCGATTTCCGCTAGAATTTCATCGTTTTCTCCTAATAAAAGATATTGGTTTTCTTTTAATTGTTCTTTCATCTTATTTATGCTCCGTAATACGAATAGAGGCTCCCTCAGTTGAAAGAGGGGTGACCTCGACTTTATAAGGGAATTTATTTCCGTTATTAAAATGATAGGAGTTAGCAAAATATTTGCTGAATTTGCTAGAAGAAGAGGAATCGAGCAAAGAGAAAGATTCTCCCTCATGGAATAAATCCCTGTTGCTTGAAAGGCTTTGCGTTGTAAATCTGCTACCTTTTGAAGAAATGAGAGTTAAAGAATCAAAACCCTTGCCTTGGCAAACTTCTAAATCTTTTTCTTCACCATTTCCACAAGCGACCAGAGGATAGTAATTATCATCAAATGTGCCCATTTTAATTTCTTCGTCGCTATAATAGGCGGAAGCAACACCTGTTTTGGAGCTCACCTTAGCTAAACGATTGTCAACATGCCAAATACGGACACCTGCCTCGCTTTCCCCTTGGATATGGTTTAACCCATATGGAGTTTTGGCGTCTAATTCGTTTAAGCCGGTAGGGGTGTAATATTCAATCAACACATATTCATCAAATGCCGTGCCATTCCAGCCGTTTTTATCGGCTAATAAAATGCAATCCCCGCTCGATTCTAATGGGCGAATGGTTACCTCGCATGAACCGAAAGCGTAAGTAGGTTCAACCCAGTTATATTGAAGTTTGTTAAATGCATCATGATCGGAGATGTTATAGGCCATCATGATTTTGCCACCCGTCACTTCCGAAGAGGCGTCACTATCAGAGTTGTAATAGTCATCTGCCCCGAGCATATGGCCAAATTCGTGAACTAAAGTATGAGAATCTACGCCTGTATGTGAGTTTCTTGTTCCTGTTCCTTCATAGAAGAAACTTAACGATGCCCAAAAATAAGAGTTGCCGATAGGGGAAGAGACATTTCCATCAGGAGCGTAACCTAAAAGTCGATTGCTCTCATCGTATAAATCCCAATAACGATAAGCCCAGAAAACATCTCCATTGCTATCGAAAGAAGGCGTATCGTTCTCTGCGTAAATCATGATCACGGAATCGATATAGCCATCACCATCTGTATCGAATTTCTTTGTGGAAGAATCGCCATTCTTTTTCTTATAGGCTTTAACACCTTCCTTTAAAGCAACGGCTGCAGCTTTTCCTGAGTCCACGTCGTTTTGAGTTTTTCCGTATTTGTTTTTGAACGTTCTAGAATCCATACCCATGGATACTGGATCGGAATAGGTAAATTCAAGATTGAGTTTTCCATAAGAAGATTTTTCATAATAGGATTTCAAAGATTCCCAGTATTTCGTATCTTCTCTAGTTCCACCGGTTAACGTTTTTATATCTTCTAATTCCGCGTCGGTAAATGTTTTATTTGTAAAAGTAACAGGAATTACGAGAACAGGTTGCGTTCCGCTAGATGGTGTATTGTAGTCGATATCTGCTAAAGTGAAATTAGGATTGGCTTTATATTTTGCGACATAGTTCTTATCAGAATAATTTGTATCCCATTCACTGTTCTCCTGACTTGAAGATGGCTTTATTTCTGAAGAAGGCTTTTCTTCTTCTGAATTTAGAGTTGAAGAAAAAGCATCATTCGAACTTGAGGAAGAAGAAGGCGTATCGTTCTTACAAGACGAAATAAAAAGCAAGCAAAGAGAAGAAAGAGCTAAGATAGTGACGTTTTTCTTCATAAAAGACCTCCAAATAGGTTTCAATTCTAAAGGAAATTCGTCTAAAATACACGGAACATGCATAAATATTTAAAATATACCTGAATAAAAGGTAACAAAAAGAATAGGAAAAACCTTTAAAAATAAGATAATAAAAAATCATTAGAGTTTTCGCGAATAAAGGGGTTTCTTCTTTTTAAAGAAGAATCTATTTCCTTTGGTGAATTTACCGTTCAAGTGCAACACTTCTAGGCAAAAATAAAGGCTCATATC
>ERZ1034687.156-NODE-156-length-44206-cov-44.106113_pt1 | contig 44206 bp, 70 predicted proteins | sample MGYA00520704_ERZ1034687 | MGnify/ENA primary metagenome ERZ1034687 (study PRJEB33766, sample SAMN09781762) | gut metagenome | biome: gut microbiome | host: Homo sapiens | place: Madagascar | study: EMG produced TPA metagenomics assembly of the PRJNA485056 data... | reverse complement strand
GTGCAACAAGCATCGACATTACCTACTCTGACGGCAATGCGGTAAACGTTCCGGCGGTTGACGGCTACGCCACCATCCCGTGGGCCGATTCTGCGTGGGGCAGTAAATATATCACTCGTATCGACTTTAATGTGGACGGTTAACTTATGAGCCAGGAATCAGTAGAAGCCGCCTATCGCCGTAAGCTGGCATCTAACCCAGACGGCGAACTGGATTACATTACTCTTGAAATAACACACCCGCTTCTCTCGAAGCGGTGGTTGCTTGTGCGCGGTACGTCTGACCTTACCGCTACTCTTGAAACTGGCGAAACTGTTACGTTCGAGGCCACGCCTATGGACGCCAAGAACGCCGCGAACAATAATGATATGGACCAGACAGCATCATTCTCGCTGCCGGACGTTCTTAACATTCTCGATGAAGAGATGGACCGCATCCCGTATAGCAATACGGAGTTACCTAAATTTATATTCCGGCGCTACGTAAGCACCGACCTGTCGTACCCGTGCGACGGCCCTGTAGTGTACGAGTTGCAGACTTTGACGCAAGAAAAAGGCGTGTTCACCGCGGAAACCGGGACGCCTATGCTCAACCAACGGCAGACCGGAATCCTGATGACGCCGGAAGAAATTCCGCTGCTGCGTGGGGTACTTTTGTCATGAGTATCACTGACTATACGGGACTCCCTTATGACTTCCGTCGTTACAATTGTTGGCATCACGTGCGCAGGGTGCGCGGTGATGTTGGCCTATCTACGCCCGCTTTCGATGTGACATCGCCAACTGCGATAAACGCGGCGTTTATCGCAGGGCACTCTGACCCGAAAGGTCTGGAACGCGCTACCAGTCCACAGAATTATGATGCCGTGTTGCTCGGCACTTATCACAGGGGGCGTGTAGTGTGGCACGCGGGCGTGTATTATGATGGGATGGTAAGCCACTGCGAGTTAGCGTCCCGGCAAGTTCGTCTCGACCGTCTGGACGATTTGCGCGACACATATCAGGAGATTGAATTTTGGCGATAGTCATCCACTACACCCGCAACGAGGACGGGACGTTCTCACAAAAACGGCATAACGACTCGCCGCTGAATTTCGTCGTAAACCATATCCCTGATGGTGTGCCGTTTCGCGTTTTCCTCGAAGAGATAGGAGAGGATAACGACGTAACAGAAGATTTCGACGCATTAAAACAGGATGCCGTTTTCCACATCCTGGAGGGGGCTGGGGGCGGCGCTATCAAGGGTGTGATGAAAGTGTTCAGCATAATCCTTAAACCGCTGGCTAAATTACTCACACCGTCAACAAAGGGCGCGTCTAACAATCTCGCTAACCAGCAAGCGGACTCGCCGAATAACAGTCTGACAGACCGAAATAACAAGGCCCGACCATACGAGCGAACTTATGATATCTGCGGCCGGGTGCAAACGATACCTAATAACCTTATGACCACTTATAAGGTTTTCGATAATGCAGGCCGTATCATCGAGTACGGCTACTATGATGCTGGGCGCGGGCATCTTGACGTTAAAGCAGAAGACATCACCGACGGCGACACCAAAGTCCAGGAGATAACCGGAACTTCTGTAGCGGTGTACGCCCCGTACACATCACCCAATAACACAAGCTCTCCGCAACTTCTTGTTGGCGAACCTATCGACCAAAAGTTGTATATCACCATCGCATCTAATGAAGTAGACGGTGCGGTACTGAAAGCTCAAAACGGCATAAGAGTAAACCCAAGCGACACCGGCGAGATATCGTTGCAAGGGGCGACGGGTATTGTACGTGATGCAACCGGCGACTCCGCTTTCTCCGAGATTTTATCAGTAGGCGACATAGCTATTTTTAACGTTATTCAGGTAAAAGACGTAGCTAACGTAAGCGGTAACTATACTGTTACCTACGTAGATGACTTTGAGGTGAGAGTAGCCGTCGGAGGGATGTTATCAGAATGGCAGAAATTGCCGTCTGGGTTTACACGTTTAACACAAGGGACCGACGTATGGATTTCACCATCTAACACCTACGATAAGTCGTTAACAGACTGGACAACGCTTAGCAGACTGCCAGTAGAGCGCATCGTTGCTAATATCGCCGCCGCTAACGGCATGTATAAAGACAATGGCAGTAAACTAAGGGCCTCTGTCACCGTCGAGTTGCAGTACCAGTTACTAGATGCCACCGGAACACCATACGGGCCTGTATATAGTAAGCAGGGCACCATCTCAGGGCGGTCGTCAGATTACACCGGCGTGACAATCTACGCTGACCTGCCGTCAGCGTCTAACGTTCGTGTAAGGGCGCGCAGGGTGACAAACCTGGACCTTGCTTTCGAAGGTACGGTAGTGGACGAGGTTTCGTACATAAACCTGTACGGGCAAATACGCGATACCACACCTAACTACGGCAACAGAACCACCGTGCATTCCGCACGTAAACAAACACCCAGGGCTGCGGAGGTTAAACAGCCACAATTGCGAATGGTAGTAACTGAGATGGTGTACAAATATCTCGGTAACGGTGTTTTTGACTCCGTAAGAACGCCAAACACGCAAGCGGTACAGTCGCTGATTCGTCTTGCCCGCGACCCGGATGTCGGCGCGTTGAATCTGACAACGGCAAACATGGATAAACTGCTGGCGGTACAAAGCGAAATTGAGAGTTATTTTGGTAACGCATCCGCGGGGGAGTTTTGTTACACGTTTGATGATTACAAAACTACGATGCAGGACATAGTAACTACGATAGCGGAAGCAATTTTCTGCACTCCATACCGGAGAGGTGCCGATATTCTTCTGGATTTCGAACGCCCGCGGATCGGCCCCGAGATGGTATTCACCCACCGCAGCAAAACTACAGCTGCGGAGAAGTGGACACGCACGTTCAATGATGCACAGGTGTATGATAGCCTTAAGTTTTCATACATCGACCCGGATACTAACGTCAAAGAGACTATTAGCATCCCAGCCGAAGGCGGGATTAATACTGAAACGTACGACTCTAAGGGTATCAGGAATTATCGTCAGGCGTATTGGGCCGCATACCGCCGATACCAGAAAAACCTGTTGAAGAAGGTAACAGTATCATTCACTGCGACCGAAGAAGGGATTTTTGCGATGCCGGGGCGCGCGGTAAGTGTGGTAAAAGGTTCGCGTATGGCTCCTCAAGATGGCTATGTAATCGCCGTTAACGGGCTTACGCTTACTCTTTCTCAGCCGGTCGCTTTTACTCCTGGAGACGACCACTCACTTATTCTTAAGAAGCGAGACGGCGGAGTTCAGAGCGTTGCCGTTGTTCCCGGAAGTCACGACCGGGAAGTAGTTATGTTATCTGCGCCGCAGGAGGCAATTTATACCGGGAATAGTGCACTAAAAACTGAGTTTTCATTCGGTAACGAAGCAAGGCATAATGCTCAGATGATTCTTGTTTCTACAGTTGACCCGGCAGACGACAGAACAGTTAAGATTACCGGGATTAACTACGAAGCAGATTTCTATAAATACGACGGCGTCGCACCTTTCGGTCGCGGTTTCTCCGACGGATTCAGCAACGGTTTTAGTTAAAGAGGACTCTATATGTCAAGCGGATGCGGTGACGTTTTAAGCCTGGCGGATTTACAAACCGCCAAGAAACACCAGATTTTCGAAGCCGAGGTTATCACTGGCAAATCCGGCGGCGTTGCTGGTGGCGCTGATATCGATTATGCAACTAATCAGATTACAGGGCAGACACAGAAGACGCTCCCGGCGGTGTTACGCGATGCTGGCTTTTCACCCGTGGCATGGGACTTCTCCACTGGCGGTACGCTAACCGCTAATGGCCGTGATAAAGTGGTGTATGACCCTGTTAGTAAGACTTGGTACTCATACGCGGGTACACTTCCTGTTACGGCGCCTGCTGGATTTAACCCTGTCGGGAACGCCGACTGGAAACCGCAGACGGACCCATATTTACGTGACGACCTGTCGGCGGCCAACGGAGGAACAATTATTGGAACTGTTAATTCCATGTCTATGTTTTACGGGCTAGCACCCGTCGGCGACGGTAACGTATATCTAAATAGTTGGTATGAGGGGGCAGATACCGGCGGCGGGTACTTTTACTACGACGCCACGATGCCGACAGCGAACCACGACGGCGGGATTATAATATCACCATCTGTCCCCTATACGTCGGACGCTAACTCCGCTGATTATATATCCGGGGTGGGGGAAACTAACCCCTCAGGATTTGGTTGCTGGGTTAGACGTGGGGTTTCGGAGGTAACGGGGGCTATGTACGGGATGTCAGGGAACCCGGACTCTAACATAGATCTATCACCACATTTCAATAAGGCCATCGCATACGCAGGAAAAAACGCGCTTGGGTTTAAATTTCCAGAGAATATCGTCAATTTTAAATCCCCAGTTTCCATCCCTATGCACCAACGAGAAGGTGGAAAGGTAGCGTATATCCGAGGGGGAGATGAGAAGTCTTCTGTTGTGAGCATTCTATCTACCGCAACGTCGTCGTCAAATTACGGGATTTATTTTGACGGGTCTTTATCTACATTCTCAGCGTTCCCGGTGGAAAATCTGACAATAAAATCAGTGGATTCAAGTGGGAACAGGGCTGATTGGTCTGGATTTGGGATTCTGTTTAACAAATGCATACGCTTGGCAATGCGAAATGTGCTAATAGATGGTTTTGAGATTGGATGCAAGCTGACGGACTCTTTGTACCTTAAGTTTGATAACTGTCGATTTACTTACAACAAAACAGCCATACAAGGCCGACTTGGGGAACTTTCTGGCCCAAACGCAGTCGGACTGTACCGATGCGATTTCCAGAACAACGCGGAATTTTGCATAGAGAACCAGCACGCTCACGCATGGAAAATCGACTCGTGCGCGTTCGAAACAAACGGCGGCAAATCATACGCAAACTCCACCCCAATTACATTTAACTCTTGTGTGCAGTTCGCGCTTATTGGTGGCGCTGGAGCTAATGCCGCTCATTTTGATAATTGCTACTTTGAAAACAATAATACAGGGAAAGATATTAGTTTCTATGTTAATAGAAACTTCAATCAGATAATGAACGTATCTTCGTGCATCTTTAACCATAACTCCGGTACAGAGTTAGCATCAAGAATACTGGTACAGTCAAATCTTTCTGACATGTCAGCAGGTCTGCAAGCAATACTTAATATGGACGGCAATGGATTCTATAACTTAGGGTCTGCATCCACTGCTTACCGTAACGTTCAATTCGCCGTCCCGTCAACATTTGGAGTTTCCCACCTTGTGTTTAATGACTCAGGTAATAAATACTCTCTTTCGTCTCCATTTTCTGGCATGGAAAAGGTCCAAAGAATTGGTCCTTCTCAGCCTGTCGCTAAAGCAATAGTTAACGCTGCCGGGGTCGGGGCTGCGATGCAAAACGTTGCTTCTATATCAAAAACCGCAACCGGCGTGTATGTTATAAATTTCACCGGGAGCATAGCTTCTTCAGTGGTGACGGTAACGTTTGATGGCGGTTCAGGGAGATACGCAACTGTGGTTAAATCTTCTGATTATTCTGTTACGGTTTCAACTTTTAATAATACTGGCGGTCAGGTTGATTTAGGATTTAATTTGTTAGTTATTTAGTCGTTAAAACTAAGGCCCCAAACGGGGCCTTTTCTCTACTCTTCTGATAACTTCTCCAGTACAAACGACAGTTGCGCATTGGCAGCGTCTCTCTGCTGTCGTAGTCGTAGAACCTCCTCTTCAAGTTCCTTGATACGTTTTTGCAATGCCGGAATCGGGGCCATGATGTTCATGCGGTTTCTCCGTGGTTTTCATGAAATCCGTAAGCAGCCTCCGCAGCTTTACGTGCGGCAACAGCTTCGTCAAAGTTATCAAACTGTCCTAGATGTATTTTTCTTCTGTCGACTTTTATCTCTGCCACCCATTTGTTTCTTCTCTTCATATAATTAAGTAGTTCATCCTGTACAGACCTTTTCTCGTCCGTACGAGCGGCGACAACTTCATCAAGAGTATCTCTGGCTATTATTTGATAAATGAATACCGACCGTTTGTATCCAGACTGCATCTGCCTTACCGGACCTATGCGCTCGATAACCTGCAAATAGTGCTCCAGGTTCCACCCCTGACTCATAAAGGCCATGTGATGCCCGCCGTGTTGTAACGACAGCCCGTGACCTGCGGAGGCTGGGTGTATCAATAGCATAGGTATCTCTCCGCGGTTCCACGCTTCCATCTGCTTATTACCCTTAGCACCTTTGGCAAACGCCTGCGCCTGCGGGAATCGCTTAAGAATGCGCTCCAGTTCGTGCTTAAACTGATAGGCCACCAGTAACGGCGCCCCCTGTAGCTCCTCAACAATGGACTCGAGCGCATCCAGTTTCGTGTCGTGCACTTTCTCCCAGTCTTTCGTTGCTTCACCGTCCGGCCCCGACACATACACGGCACCGGATGCAATCTGCAGACACTTTGACGTCTTCGCCGCCGCGTTAGCCGCTTCAACTTCCCCGCTCTCCAGTTCCGCGAATAATTTTTCCTCCATATCTATGTACGCTTGACGCGCTTTCTTCGGCAGGTCGATTTCAACCGGTACGATAACAGGCGCTTCACATCCGAACCACTCAGCGGCGTCAATTGTGAGACTAATGTCCTTCATCTTCTGGTGAATTTCATTATCCGCACCAGGGCGTGCGTGGTACTCACGCGCCATCGCGGACTTCCCTTTCTGTACCGAGTTAAACCAGCGGTCGGTGAATGCCGTGTACGACGACCCCAGGCGCTCGCCAGCGTCGATAAACCAGTTCTGGCCCCACAAGTCTTTGAGGCCGTTTGGTGATGGTGTGCCTGTAAGGTTAATGAAACGCTTAACCTTACCGAACGCCACTTTACTAAGCGCCTTTGCCCGCTTGCTTCCGCCAGAACGGCTGCGGAATGATTTCAGCTTCGTGCTCTCATCAGCAACGATAACCGTAAAAGGCCAGTCGTCTTTGCCGTAGTAGTCAATCAGCCATTCGATAACTTCGTAGTTGGTGCACACCACATTAGCGTCTGACTCCAGCGCCGCGATGCGGCGCTTCTCTGAACCGGTGGCATCCACAACACGAAGACACGGGAATTGCCACTTCTCTTGTTCTGCGGGCCACGTACCGGATGCAACGCGCAGCGGGGCTAGTATTAACACGCGGTCGTCATCGTTAAGTTGGCCGTTGCGGAACAGTCTGTTGAGGACCCACATAGTAGAGGAGGTTTTACCTCCCCCCATGCCGCACCAGATATTACAGCGTGGATGCCGTAACATGAACGAAGTCATGAGCTTCTGGTATTCGCGCCTTTGAAACTTACTCATTTACCGCCCCCATGAACGCCTTTATAAATTCAGCGGCTACTTGCGGGACGATGGCATTGCCGTAACCGCGCAATCGTCCCACTCTGGCGGGTATCCCATTAGCCAGCGGGAATGTGCCGGGTTCAACTGGCCGGAATTTTCCATCCCGGCAGCCGAGCCAGTCAGCATCTGACCAGAAGCCGTGATTCGGATTGCCCCCACGAGGTAGCATTGATTGCGCAGACTGTTCGGGTCTCTTTTTGTTTCCGCCTCGCTGTAGCTGCCGTGGCGCGAATTCTGAACCGTCGGCGTCCCCCATGCCGCTTTCAGTCCCTGCTCCGTAGCATAATCCAGCCTGTCGAATGTTCTGTCCTTCCCATCCTTGCGAATCACTGTCTCCCCGCTCCCTTTGTAATCGTTCGCTGTCGGTGTTGGCCAGTTGGCACGCACCAAAGAAGAGTCGCTCTCTTTTATGCGGGGCACCGACGCTACAAGCTGGGAGTACGGCAAACCCGACGGCGTAGTCTTCTCCTTCCATGTGAGCTTGTAAATCGCACATCCACGATTTTGCAATTGCTGGCGCAACCTGTTCCCCAAAGAGGACTGGAGGGTGGCACTCGCTGATGAGGTCGAGGAATACGGGCGCGAGGTGTCTAGGGTCGAACTGCCCAAGTTGCTTTCCTGCCGCGCTAAACGGTTGGCAAGGCGGGCTTCCCGTCCAGCAAGGCGTATCTTCCGAAACTCCCGCAAGTCTGAGCGCGAGAGGCCAGCCGCCGATACCAGCGAAAAAATGACACTGGGTGAACCCGTCAAGGTCTTCTGGCTTAACTTCGGTAATGCTTCTTTCATCTACAACTCCAAAAGGTATATGACCCTGTTTTATTAGTTCACGCAGCCACGCGGCTGCACCCTTATCCCATTCGTTGTAATAGTTCATTTCAGCACCAGAACTAACTCTTTACGCCCGAACGCCGTAATGTTACCCGTTACATCTTCGATAACCAGTTTACCGTTCGACTCGACGAACACCGTATCAACGGCAACAGGTCGGCGCGTCTTAACGTTGAAAATCATATCTCCCGGTACGATGTCACGTGCTGGTTTGCGGTCATATTCGTGTTTCATTTCTCAATTCCTTATATTGTTGGTGTATGACTACTATAATAGTTCGCTATTAGGCCGTCAACCTGTTTAAACGAACCAACGACAAAAACATTCGCACCGCGTTTGCGCATCCGCTCGTGCTCTCGTAACTGGTGGGGGTCCGGCTTCGTGTTTTCGTCTTTCTTAACCTCGACGAACCAGATAACGCCGCCGGGGAGAATTACCAGCAGGTCAGGAGCGCCAACTCTATTTTCGTAGGAAAGTTTACGAACGAGGCCCCCCAGGGCCTCGAATCGCTCTTTTGCGTATTTCTGTATTTTGCCTTCCGGGGTCATGAGCGCAGAATCCAAGTAAGGAAAGCTCCACCCAGAACGGCAACGCCAACAAACTGAAAGAACAGGCCGTAGCAGAACATAGCAGCTATTCCCGCACCGAGTAACAGTGCGAGCAGGGTTACCGTCGACCAAAATACAAACATCGTCATAGTACACACCCCTCCCGTTTCGTATGCTCAATCCCGCAGCGCGGACAGATTCTACAGTCTTCTTCGTATAACCAGTAAATTTTCATTCCAGCACCCACAGATAAATTGCGATGAACATACCCAATACGGCGACAATCATGCCGTATTGACCCTCGTTACAGTAGACACCGGCGGCGAATCCCGCCAGTAATGCGATAATCAGTTTACTTAGCATAGCGCTTCATCTCCGCACCTTCCGCTACAAGAGGGAACCCCTCAGCCCATTCCGGTAATTCACACATCAACCGCTCAAGTTCTGCAACATTGTATTCCGGTAAATCTGGAGTTTCGCAGATAATTTCATCGTGTACATGAAGCACAATCGGATAGCCGTTTGCTTCGACGTTCAGCAGCGCATTAGCCAGCAAATCACGGCACAGCGCCTGAGTGCAGTTTTCCACCAGTTTACCGGAGTAGGTGTACTGGAAGCCCCACTGACGGGTTAACTGGTTTTCTCCCTGGTACTTGATGCGCACGTTAGTAGACACCTTTCCATCTTCGTCTGTCTCTTTCGACACGCTTAACCCGACGCCCGGGTATGACATAACGCGCCCCGACGGCAGCGTCATGCGCAACCACCAACCCGCGACTTTGTTGCCGTTGTTATCTGTTTCCACGTTACGCGAAAACTTAACGCCCCGCGGCCCCGCGGTGAACTCTTTTCCCGGATTTCTGATAGCCGCCATAGCCGCGTCTTCAATATCACGCCAGAAAGCCACTGTTTCAGGGTGTGACTCTCTCCACATACGCTTGATAGCGTCGCAGGTGCGCCAAACTTTCTTATCAAGAATATATGATGGTCGGTCATCCTTTTCACCGGGGCGTGGCGGCCGCTTTGCCTCCTGAATACGCGCCCACTCATAGCCCCGTGCAGTAGCGGCCCATATGTGGTCCGGGAAAGTACCGTCCATTGTTTTAGCCATATCAACCAGGTTTAAGCCGAGGTTCTTAGCAAACTGAACGAAAGCGCCAACGCCGCCAGCATAGCCGAGGCCCAATTCACATGCTTTGCCAATCTGGCGCAGGTCACTACGGCTTTCGAGAATGTAATCGGGGTCCATTCCGAACATCTTACCCGCGGTTACACAGTAAATATCCAGCCCGGCACGGAACGTATCGAGGGCGGTTTCTTCCCCCGCAAGCCATGCCAACCCGCGGCCTTCAACGTTAGAGTAATCGGCAACGACAAACTTATGCCCTGCTTCAGGTATGATGCAGCTACGCACCGTCGATGCCGTTAGTTTGGCTACGTCAAATCGGCGATGCGCACGGCCTTTAAACAACAGGTCGATTCCGTAGGACAATGGGTGTGTTACTCTCCACCAGTCCTTCTCTGACATCCAGTCATAACGTACTTTCTTCTTTTTATTCTTCGGGTCGTCGTGATAGTACCCGCGAGCCAGGTTCTGCGGCTGGAAGCCTTTACCCGCAAACCGTAGCGTACGCTTGGCCCCGCCATACTGGATGCAACCGCGGCGTCTGTCGTCCGAAGAGCGGCCCAGCAGCAGCGGGTTATATTTCGTTGATGCGGTGGACGCCGCCCCGAGGCGCATTTCGATAATCGTGCGGGCATCGTCAGGTAAATCATCATCCGCAAGCAGGTCATTAAGCGTTGACTTCTGCGCGTTGTGGATTCGGTGCGCAGGAGCCAGTTCACGCAGAATCGGCAGAAAGTCTTTACCAGTAAGCGAGCCGCTGTATTTACGTTGGGCTTCTTCCTGTAACTGCGCTTTGTGTTTCTCTACAGCTTCAATTGCGGCCTCCGCCAGTGCGACGTCAACCTTAAACCCGCGGTCGTTGATTAACTGGTCAAGTTCCAGTACGCGGTCTTCAAACTCGGAGTTACCCCAACGCGGCAGCTTATGGAAGACTTCACGCATCGCAGTGATGTCGCTCACAGCGTACTTGATGAATAGCGCCCATTCGTCGGGGTGGGTTTCGGCGGTATAGCGGCGGATTTTGTAGTTCTTCGGTGTCGGCTTAGAGAAACGCTTAATCAGCGCCTTGCCGCGTTTATCTTTCGCATTGTCCGCCGATACGCCCAGCACTTCACACAATGCGTCAAGTGAACCCGGCAGCGCGTGACGGAACGCCCAAATCATCGTATCAATGGTGTTGCTGACCGGAATATCAAAGCCCCAGCAGTGCTTCATAATGAGCCTATCGAAAAGTCCACCGTTATGCCACACCATCTTGATGCGGCTGTTGGGCTTAACCAGGCGGCGTAACGCGCGATGCAAATCGCCCGGCATGTCACTGCCGTCGGTGCAATCCCATACTTCTACAGGCCCGTCATCAAAAGCATAGGTACAGATTAGCACTTCGGTAGTTGGATGTTCAGCGTAAGCGTAGGAACCGACTTTCTTTAAATCGGCTTCGGAGAATGTTTCAAAGTCTAAGAACAGGTAACTCATTATTTTCGACCCTTAGTAAAAAAGGCCCAATGAAGGGCCTTAGTTAAATTGATTCAGATATTAACGGCGGCGACGTTCGCGGCGCGGTGCTCCATCGTCTTCATCGTCTTCCAGATCATTGACGCTAGCAGCGACTTTAGAACCGCCAAACGCTTTACCTTCGCCAACGTATTTAATCGCCAGCAGGTTAACGCCGAGGACTTTGTATTTCTGGCTGAACCAGATTTCAACGCTTACGTTAGCGATGCAACCGCTGTAAACCTGTTCACCTTCAATCTGTTCGCCGTCTACGTTGAAGTCCTGCTCTACCTGAGTCTCACCTTTTTTAGAGGTTACAATCAGCGGTTGTTTCTGCGCCTTCGCTTTGAAGTAGAACCCTTCCGGGAAGTCTTCAAACGGATTGTCGCGCTCGGCAATGTCTTTAATCGCGCATTTATCCATGAGCTTACCTTCGCCGTAGTTTGACTTCATCCACTTCTCAGCAGCGGCTGCGCCCAACGCTTCTTCAACTACAGCGTAAACGGTGTCGTAGAGCGCGTCGATTTGAGCATGGTCAGGCGGCAGGATAATAGTCGCGCTGTACTGGCCTTTAGTAATTGAACCATCATCGTTTTCACGGTCTTTTTCGCGTTCAAATACGTTAACCCATGCAGTGTTTACTTTACGCAGATTTAATTTCAGTCCCATTTCTCGATTCCTCAGTTTTCAGTTTACTCCGGGATCTGCCCGGCCAGTGATTAGAAATATAATAGCTAACTATTCAGGAGTCAACCCTTCCAGCCAGTTATTTTCTCAACTATCTCAATATACTTGCTTGGCCATTTCATGTTGTTTATGAATCGAAGCGCCTGTGTCTTCCACGATTTATCGCTCAGGATGGCTTCGATGTCGCGAGTTTGTGCTATACATACCGTAATACACATTAAGATAAATGTTGGTAACGTTAGCGGCAGCATAAGAACCCAGAAAACAATACACGCCAAAAAACCGCCAATTACTCTGAACATTTTACGAATCATTCTAAATCCTCCTCTGTTACCTGATTCCACTCAGGACGTTTGTCGTCTGCCGTTGTGACACATGGCGCACCGGGCTTGCGTGTAATTAGTTTTTCGAGAATAGGCCACGCATCGGTATTTTTAAACGCGGCTTCTGCCTCTTTCGGAGACACAAGAGACGCCTTAAACAGCATTTTCCGGTCTATTTCATAAAATTCTGCGGCGTCTATTACCTCCTTCGCATCTTTCCACGCACGGTTGCCCATCTTACCTTCAACCAACTTGTACCCAGGAACTTTCTTACCGGAATGCAACGCGGCGGCCATCGCTTTCTCAACCTTGTCGATGTGCTGACGCAACAACGGCAACTTCTCATACTCAGCGACGAGTTGCTCCGGCGTCAGTTCCAGCGCAAAGTCGTCTTCCAGTTCTTCAGCCAGTACAGAATTAACCGTCTTTGTACGCGCGGCACACTGTTCAGAGAACCGGCACCACTGACATCCATCTACCGACGGTTTGAAGTCCGACGCTTTCAGGTTCTTCTTACCGCGGAAATATGCATCAAGGGCTAACAGTGCCCGTTTCTGTGCGAACTTAGCGAACAGTTCCAGTCCTTCAACTGAGATGTCCCACTCCGACGCGCCGCCTGCATACGGCTGGAATATGACCAGACGAACAACGGTGATGTTATAGCGTCTCTTGAGTCGGCGATAAACACCGAGAGCGTAAAGCATAAGCTGCTTGTTTTCTTTCGCTTCGACACGATGCCGTCCTGTTTTCAGGTCGCCCATAATGAGCATCGCTGAGTCACTTTCACCTGTAAAGCCTTCTATAACCGCCACTAAGTCGGCTGTTCCGAAGGTTTGTATTTCTTCTTGCCTCCCACCGGGGCTATGGATGTATCCAGGATGCAATACCTCAGTAAGATTGACACGCATCTCGAGCTTGGCATAAGTCGCTACATCGATAATCGGTTTGCAGTAGTCGGTGTACTTGCGCACCTGCTCAATCATGTCCGCCGTAATCAGTACCGCGCCTTTCATCGGGCTGATTAGCGCCTTAATCTGGCCTTTACCTTCATCCAGCACGTAAGCACCGACCTCACGCTCTAACGGCAACGCAGTGTCTTTGATGTACTGGTTAAGGTGCATCTCTGCTATGGTGTGCATGGCTGTACCTAATACCGCGGCTTTACCCGACGTGTTAGGAATATCTTTTTCACAGGCCAACGATGCCGCGCAGCTTAGCCACTTTTTAGCCCCCGACGGTGACAGTAAGGCGTGCACATCGTTATTGCCGCCGCGTTCTTTTAAAATCATACCCTGCTCTCCCACTGGTCAATTAAATGTCGTGTCTGGTGGTGGCAATGCATAGCCCAGCTATACATCGACTCGAAGACATAAAAGTCAGGTTTGGCGAAAGTCGTGCGCTTAATCTGCGAAACGTGACGGCCTATGTCTTTAGGCCGCGGTACTTTGCCTAAGTACGCCATCTCTTCCATCTGGTGCGCACCGGACGGCGCACGCAACAGCCACAACGCCTCCGTATTATCCCGCCTGTCTACGGCGCGGTAGAGTTGGTAAATCATTCGGCGCCCCTCGCTTCCAGCATTGCATCAGCCATGATGTACACCATTTGCGCTACTTGCGCTGTGTTCCCCGCGGCAACAGGGTGTACTGCGTCCGCTGGGTAACTAGCAAGCCACCCTTGAAGGGCTTTAGCCGCGAAATAATCACGTAACGTCATGCCTTCCCAAGAGTAATTGTGGTCTGACCCTGCAACAGGAAAAGCCTGTCCACCATCGTTTTTACACATATTTCCGACCCTCTGTTAAAGCGGCCCGAAGGCCGCGGGATAGTTATTCTTCTTCGAAATACTTGTTCTTGATTGCCGTCAGGCGTTCCAGATATTCGGCCAGGTCTTCGTCTTTAATCGCGGCAATCTTCATCTTCTTACCGGTGAACTCTTCCAACAGTTCATCGGAATCATCACACGCGGCATCGCTAGGACCTTCGTTAATCGCATCGTCGATAGCCTGAATCTGGTCACGAAGAGACTGGTAATCTACCTCTTCTTTCTCTTCTTCCGGTTCTGGCGTCGGTTCCTCTACTTTAGGTTTACGCGGCTTGCGTTTCGGCTTCTCTTCTTCCGCGGGTTTAGCGTCAACGATGTCTTCACCTTCGACCGGGATTTCTTTCCCGACGCCCGTACCTGGGTCGACTTCAAGCACCTCTCCCGTAACCGATACATCTACAAGCATTTCACCTACACACTCAGTCGGCTGCACCGGCCGTTTCACACTATTTGCAGCCATCAGTTCATGGGCAACTACGAAACGTTCCAGTAATTTTAAGAATTGGTCTAGCATTTGTTTCTCTCCTCTCGTTTGGTATGGGCTAACTATAATAGCGGACTATTCACGTGTCAATGGGCTTTCTTAAAATAATTAATATGGTACTATTCACATATCAACTGACTAAGGAGTAATTAACATGCAACCATCTGAACTAGGCATCCGTGTAGAGCAACGCCGTAAAGAACTCGGCATCTCCCAGCGCCGTCTGGCTGTGCTGGCCGGAGTTTCCCAGGGAGCGATTAACCAACTGGCACTCGGTGTAACTCAGGATGTCCGCCCGGCGACGCTGTTTAAACTGGCGGAGGTGCTGGAAGTAGACGCCAAGTGGCTAGCGTTCGGTGAAGGGGCTTAACGCCCCTTTCTTTTTGCCTATTCCAAATCCTCCTCTGTCACCACCAGCATCTCATTCGGTTCATATATTGTCTTCGGAATCTTGTTGTCGTTTATACCCCACGGCAGCCGATATTGCTTAGGTATTGGCCTGTTGTTGTTATCCAGACCCGAGACGATAACCCCGGCCTCGTGCATCTCTTCCAGTTTCTTTCGAAGATCATTATTTGCGTTAATCGGTACGCCATAACTATCTTCTTTCGCGGCTTTGACGATAGTTGACATAGAAAACCCTCGCTTGTCGTCACCCTGCTCCTGCAATTTACCTAATGCGTAAATAACCGTAGCCTCTTTGGAATCCAGTTTCTCAAACTGACCTACCTTTTCTTTAACAGCCGTTTTACCTTCCTTTGTCAGCCCTTCTTCCCGCTCTTTCTCCTCGTCAGTCTTGAACGGCTCGAAGCCCCACGGCATCAGCACAAGCGCTTTGTGTGGTTCCGGCAAGTCCAGGTTTACGATTGTGCCGTATTCCTCGGTGCTGCCCAGGAACTCAACAGCACGGTACTCTTTCGGCGGCGGCGCTTCACGGAACTGTACAGACTCCAGAACCATGCCAACTGTCTTCTGTTGAGGCCCGTGCTTAAATTTCGAGTGGTATACGTTTATCTGGCGGTCGGTAGCGCGTTCGATTGTCAGCTCCACGTCGACACCCGCATACAGAGCGCCGCTACCTCGGGCTTTCTTTCCGCCTTTCGGCGTATGATGGACAACGCCTACCGCGGCTTTAGTCGCATCGCGTACTTCTTTCAGGATGGCGATAACTTTACCCATGCCAATCACCGTCGATGAACTGTTCTCGTCGAACTTATCAATCGTCAGAGCCAGCGTCTGGTTAAGGGTGTCGAACGCGACCATGCCAATAGGCCCGTCGCCAGCAATTTCGCGCATTAACTTAATCAGGCTTTTCAGTTTGCCGACTTCGCCCATATCGATAACATGTACATAATCTTTACCTTCCGCGCCATATTTAGCTGCGAGTGCATCGATACGCGTGCGGGTAGCTGCGCCACCCTCACCGTCGATATAGAAATGGTGACAACGCTGAGTATCCGCCCCCGCGAACCGGTATCCGGCGGCGCTAAGGTACATCATCCCCAGCGTATAGAATGATTTGTACGTGCCAGATTCCCCGACGATATCCCATATGCAATCCGACGGCATGTACCCTTCAACGACGAAATCAGCCTTTACCGGTTGCGGTAACTCGTCATCCTCGTCGTCTTCCAGGTCGTCGAGGCTGCATGAGACAGATTCACGTGCACCCCAGCCAATAGCCTCCGCGACTTCACTGAACGGCAGCCCGGTCGCATCGCACACATACCTCCACACCTCCTTCGGCGACATGCCTTCGGTTGCCGTGATGTCTGTGTCGTGAATCATGGTTACGTTAGGCGCTTCGTACCCTTCGCGCGGGAAGCACAGCAGGAAGTCGTCCGGGCGCGGGGTCGGGTCGCTATAGTTTTCTGCGTGTTCCGGTGTAGCTGGCATTTTCAGGCCGCGCGGCGTCATGACGCCACCATACTCGAACGCCAGGGCTTCGAACGCATCGGTAAACGCGGTGCGCAGTTCTTCCGGTATCTGGTAATCCGATGCGCTGCTCACCTCGTAATCCGGGACGCCTTCCAGTAACTCGTCCGGGTCAATCAGGTCGTTGCGGCGCGACCAGATAACGGTAGAGCCAACCGGTGGCAGGTACATCGGCTGTGACAGAGTGAATCCGCTGCGGTCGGCGCCCATGCCTTTGAAGAAGTGCTCCAGTAAGCCATGACGAACACGGATGATGTCGCCGCCTTCAACCGGGCGGCCCAGCGGCATGACGACACGAAAGCGCGGTGACTCGTCGGTATGTGATGCCGTGGTGTAGAGGCACATCGCCTGGCGGCTGCGCTTAACCATGCGCACCGCTTCCTGATACTCTTCCGGCGTTGCACTGTCGAAGTCCAGGTACGCCAGCGACGATTTGCTTACAGACGCGTCACAGCGATAGAAGAAGCCTTTACGCGCTTGCTTAAAGTCTCCTGTTTCCGGGTCTCTCACGGTGCTGTGAGTAGAATCGCACGCGGCGGTGATATAGCCAGGCGCGGTCTTAGGGTTAATCCAGCCGCGAACGGCATCGAGCGGCTGAATTAGCTCTTTCAGGTCGTCCAGCGTTGCCGTGTGTGTGGTTCTGACGTTTATATCCTTTTTCTCTGCCCGCGCGTTGCGACGAGACCACGAGTAGGATAAAATTACATCGGACATACTATAATTCCTTCAGTAAGTAATTTGGCCTCGGCGTTCACCGCGTCGGGGCTTTCTTTTATTCCAGGTCGCGGGAGATATTACCCTCAGGGACCAACACTTTTCCAATACTTCTCGCTTTCTCTGTAATCGGAGTTGCTCTTTTTGCCCGATAAAACTTTCCTTTATTAAGAACCTCTCCGTGTTGCTCGAGAACATCCAAAGCATGTTTAATCGGATTTACACCGTAATTATCTAACCGGTATCTCCGAAGCCCGTCTACCGTAAAAGCGCCGTTCGCCTCGGTCAGTCTGCGTGCGCACATTAATATATGTTTCTGGAATTTAGTTAGCATCTTTCACGTTCTCCTTAATCCACGCCTCCACAGTAGCGCGGTCAAAAGTACCTGGCTGCCGGTAGCCGTTAATAACCCGGCAACACTCCGGGAACTTACCAGACCGAAGCCAGCGATTAAGCGTCATAGGAGAAACTCCGATTAAGTCTGCTACTTCTTTCTGTGTCATTTTACAAGCCCTCTTTATCAAGTGAAACAACTATAACACCTACAATAACCGAACACAACCTATTGACAAAATAAAATGTAGCTGTAAAATCAACGTATCGAAGGACACTAGTTCTGAATTACTTAGAAACATTATTCTTAAGTCTCTGGTGACCAAAGCCCGGCCCCAAAGGACGGGCGCTGAGAGTCACTTCGACAACGTCAGTATCTAAGTTTCCTCAAAGTAACAGCAAGTCGCAAGAAAGCCCCCGTCTATTTAAATTTTACCACATGATATAAGTTATTGATTCGCAAGCTCACTCACTCACTCTTGGTGCCTTCGGCACCACGTTCGTTTCGTTTCGCTACCCCATTAAACGAAAGAATCACAACGGCAACGTAACTATTCTCTTGCACACCCCAACATAATAGGATACTATTCACTTATTGAAACGAGACAGAGGAGTGAGGGTTATGTTTAAACGTGGTCAAATCGCACGAGACAACAACGGTTCTATTTATTCTATACGCAGCATGGAGATTTTTAACGGGTTCTATCGTGTGCAGGATGTTTTTTCCGGTAAGGTGCTTGTGCGCCATGCTTCCAATTTAAAACTCATCGGCAACAATTTTAAATTCAAAGGGGCGAAGTGATGGAAGAATTATTTGAAGAACTGAAGCACCATAAACTGGAGAAAGTTTATTTCCAGGTAAACAGGTACGAGGTTGTTATTTTAGACGGGATAACAATCATCACAGCTTCCGCCGAGAGAATGCTTCACAGTTTGCGATCCATACGAACGGCATCGAATAATGATGCTAGTGCCGACGACTCTGAGGGAGGTTGCCCGTGCAGACGACTCTGAGGGAGGTTGCCGTTAATGACTGTCACTGAACTGGAAACTGTTGCCGAAAAACTGCATAAGGTGCGGGTGATGGCTCGTGGTGCCGGGGTGGAGCAATTTTACAACATGTGGCGCACCGCAACGCGCGACCCTGATTTTCTGCGAACAGGGATTCTCTTGTATAAAGACGTTTATCCGATTCGTGCTCGCAGTGATTACGGGTTGGTTTGTGAGACGCCTAATCTTTTGTGGTGTCGGGGGCCTGGTGAATTCTGGGTAAGGGTTAAGGACTAAGTTATGAATAATTACCTGTTTATTTTAATTGTCAGCGTCGTTTGTGTGGTGCACGCGCTATGGGGGTTGGTATGAGTCCGTATAACGAATTTCGCTTACGCCGTCTTGTTGGCGGTCTGCGCGCCGCCGAGTTTGGTGTTGAATGTTGGGAGAAGGTGCAATACACCCCCTGGAAGTCGTGGCATTTGGCTCATGCTAAGGCGGTAGCGCAGTACCGGGAGTACAAGTTAAACAGTTTCCTTAAGCATCATGGGGTCGAGTTATGAGAAAACACATAATCAAGGTAGACCATCTGGACGGGGTTAAATTGCCGACAAATAAAGTAGAAACGTGGTGCGGGGCTGCCCCGTCATACGGTGAATGGCTGTTCCAAGACGCTCAACACGCCTTATACGCTGTAGAAAACGGATTCAGGCAAGAGCCTTGTGCACAGTGTTTATTGGCTATTATACGGGTAGCGACTCAGGCATTAAGCGAGGACTAAGTTATGAGAGAAGCATTCGAACGGTGGGCCGTAGTCGAGGGTCTGCCTGTTAACAAGGGTTCTAAGAAAGAGTACCTGAACGTTAAGACGCGTCTCGCGTGGCGGGCGTGGAAAGCTGGTGTGCAAGCTGTGATGAATAAGGGGTGATTTATGAGTGAGTGGATTAAGTGCAGTGAGCAGATGCCTGATGATTTTGAATATGTGCTGGTTTCGGATGGGGGTAACGTTGAGGTGATGTGGCGGGACTGCGACGGTTTCTGGGATTGTTGGGCGCCGCGTAACTCAAATATCAGTAGTGATGACGTAACTCACTGGATGCCGTTACCGGAGCCGCCATCGCTGGTGTAACAGGTCAATAGGTTACTATTTGGCTTTGTAACTTACGCTGCTACACAGCAGCGTACAACTTTAGATTAGTGTCGTCAAAAAGCGACACTTTCACGAAACGCAACAATCCAAGCGACTATTGCAGGAGATGCAACAATACAAACACCAATAAAATTTACTTGCACGCTAAGATAGAATAGGCTACTATTCATTTACACAAACGAGAGGAGAGACAGAAGATGAAAGATTATAGCGAAGTAACTTTGGGTGAGTTGCAGGACGAGTACGAAGATATGCTCTACCCGTTCATCTGCGACGGAGACTACAACGGCGCCTATAACGGAGTGAGTGAAGAATATGAACACTAAAAACGAAGTATTCGAGTACCTGATTGACCAGCTACGGCAGCAGGTAAATAACAACCAGTGTGAAGACCTGGCGCAGGAGGTGCAGTCACTTAAGAATCAGTTACGTGACGCTTCGGCACTGGTGGCTGAGTTGCATCTGGCATTGGCCCAGGCTACTGGTGACGTGGAGGCGTACAAACTTATACGCAAGGGAGGGTACATCGACGGCGGCCAGCGATATGTAGTGGGCGAACATGTGCCCGGGGCGTCGGTAAATTGCCGGTGTACTCCGACGCCTGTACAGCCTGAACAATCCGGTTGCCGTAAGGACGATACTCAGGGATGGCCCTACAGTTTCTATTATGTAGTAACAGACGGCTCCGCACCGTTCGGTACGAAAGTATGTAAAACGTGCGGGGAATACTTCTAATGACAAGCATCCTCTTTATCTGGGTGTTATCCGCTGGCCAGATGCACCTGGCGGCATCAGAAACGTTTTACTCGATGGAGGCGTGCCAGTCAGCGGCACGCGCCGCAGAGAACGCGCATTTCTTGTTTCAGGGTGACAAGCCCAACGATTCAGAGGTACGCGCTATCTGCTCACCTAAGCGACTTGGTAAACAGGAGAAGTGATTATGGTACAGAGATACTTATTCCAGGGCGGTTTTGTTGTCCCGTGTGATGAAGGGCACTGGGTTGGTTATGAAGACTATAAGGAACTGGATGACGATTTCCAGGACTACATAACAACTACGGACATGGAGATAGAAGGGCTTGTGTCAAGACTGGCGGAAGTAAACGCTGAGTTACAGAAGTACAAGGACCAGTTCCCTGATTACGTCGAGTGCGCGAACTGCAGGTCAATTACACATGTGGAAGGGGTTGAAGATGCCACGGGGCAGTCCGGTTGCCAAATAGGTGAGCATGATTGGGTGCTAGACCCCGGAGAGGATTATTTTGTGTGCCGCAGTTGTGGGGAGACGACATGAGCCTCGCAACTGACATCCTGAAACGAAGCGGCCTTGCGCCGCTGTCACCGAGAGCGAACACCCGGATACACAAGCGTCGCCGTAACGCGCTGTTCCCGGAGATACAAGAACGGCGTAAAGCCATCCGCGCCTGCGGGTTCCAGAACGGGAAGGCCGTTAATCTTGGTGAGTTTAAAACACAGGAACGTGCTGCAATCGCTAATCGGCTATTTAATTACTGGAAATCGCTGGGATACGATGATATTCCGACGAAACCGCAGAGGCGACAATACATCTGGAGACATAAATAAACCGTTATTAAGATAATTCCTACCCGTGGTATCCTCCAGTTACTGCATACTTAATACGCACCTGGAGGATTCATCTTGGATAAATTTACTGAAACAGTGACAGGGTGGCTTCTCGCTGCCGCACTCGCCGGAGGGGTCATCGGGCTACGACAACATAAGTCCGTTATTTCTGGCCCTATCGACGGCTTCTGCTTTATCGCAACCGGCTTCACTTGCGCCGTATTTGGCGCACCTCTCGCGGCTCAATGGTTTGGCATCACGGGCGACCGTGAAATCGCAGGCCTGGGCTTCATTATTGCTGTTCTCTGGATGCCTATCTATTCCCGTCTCTCCGGTATCGTCGCCGGAGAATACATCGCGCGTCGAGGAGGTCCAGATGAATGAGTTATTCTGGTTCGGCGGTATGCTGGCAATCGGAGGCACATCGCTGTTTAATGTGTATCATCCCAGCGTTGACGACGGGCTATTTGGTCGGGTGCTCTATATCCTGACAGCTATTGTCTGCGCCGCCGGGTGTATCCACCTGTTACAGGGCAGCATGTCACCAACGCTGCCTGAGACATTAATCACATTAGTTGCGCTGCGCCAGATTCGTCAGGCGTGGCTGTCCTACGGAGGATATAAGCGTGTCTCGAAATATTTCAGATAATGGATTGCAGTTCAAGAAAGCGTGGGAAAAGTTTCGCGGAACTGCATACAAAGCAACAAAGAACGAAAAATACTGGACTATAGGCTGGGGCCATACCGGGCCGGATGTGTATGAAGGGCAGAAGATTACTGAGGGCCAGGGGTTGCTGTTACTGAACCGCGATATGCAGTGGGCGGTGAAAGCAGTCGATGAAGTAGCCCATCCGTCTCTGACCCAGGCTCAGTTCGATGCCGTTGTTGACCTGGTGTTTAACGCAGGAACTGGCGTTATCGCGGCTACCACCGGAACCGGTAAGGCACTACGGCAGGGTGACATCCCTACTTTACGGCACAAGATGAGTCAGTTCATTAACCAGCGCAACCCGAAAACCGGTAAACTCGAGCCTGTTCTGGGCCTGCGCCGTCGCGTAGCTGGTCGTCTGGCGCTGTTCGACGGTAAACCGTGGCAAGAGGCTGAGGCTATCGGGCGCGCGGTGAAAGGTTGACACTTAAGACTAATCCGACGATACTTAAATCACCTCCTGTTCCATCCCTCTGCTCTCCAGTTTTATCCCGGCCCTGACCCAGCCGGGATTTTTTTTATCTATTTTCTGCAATGACTAGTTGACTATTACTCTTACACCAATTATATTTACTCCATCGACAACGAGAACGGAGTAGAGAAGATGAAATTATATTTAGTAGAAGCCTCCTGGTGTGGCTATGACCAATACGATTCTTTTGTGGTGTGGGCGAAGTCCCCCGATGAAGCATTGAGCCTGGTCCGTGCTAAGGATGACCCAATAACCATGAATAACTTCAACGTCGAAGTAAAAGTTACAGAAATCAAGAAACCGAAAGAAAGCGGCATCGTACTTGGCTCATTTAACGCGGGGTAAACAGAAATGAAAAATAAGATGAAATTAGCGGACTTTGTAGAGAAACATAACCGCCGCACATACCGCATGAACCTCTGGTTCCGCCGTTCACAGAAACGCAATAACGACAAAGTTACTAAGCAAGTAAACCGTTATGTTTCGGCTTTAATCTTTGGACATGAAATGGCGGTGTCATGAAAGAATACCCATCAAGTAACTTCCATAATGAGCATGTTATGCAGTTCTACCGTCATAATCTGAAAACTAAAGGGGTGTTTGGAAAATGAAAATCACAGATATTGAAGCATTTAATGACGCACAACTGATGGCACGTATTGCGGTTAATAACCTGAGCGGCAATATTCCTGCTGACGCGTTCTGGTTCGCCGCGATGCAGACACTGAAAGAAGCATATGCAGGAGAGAAGAAATGAGTGAACAAGGCCCAGCAAGCCAGCCATTACGAGTAGGCCGTAAAGTTAGTCACACCCCGTTCCCGACACGTGAGGAACTGATGAAACGCAACAGTTTCCCGGGGCCGGACAAGAACAAGTATCTCAATCGCATGTGGGGAGAGCGTAAAGAATGACTAACAACGAATACGAGAAACTTAGCGTCGAATCCGCGACCGGTGAATCTGAAATAGCATGGATTGACGCCCACATTGAGCACCACTTACGGCAGGTAGATAATCTTATGGAACGCCGCCGTGAACTGATTAACCGCTTCAACCTGAACAAAGGCGACACCAATGCCTAAAATCACAATCGCATCACTTGAGCGCCGTGTCCTGGTACTTGAGTCGGAGAAACAGACGTTAGGCGGGCAACTGTCGATTAACGGTGAGTTTCAACTGGAGGCGTTTAAATTCTTGCTCGGGAAATTGAAGGAAGAAGAGCAGAAGCTACTCCTTCCTCCTGAGTTCGATTACGGTGCTCACGATGAAAGCGCCTGAGCCGGTAGTTATTGACGGCGTCCTGTGGAAACCTTACTCGGTTAACCACATCGACGCCGACGGGAAGAAGTTCAGCTTCTACATTTTTGCAATTAGCCGTGAACACGCCGCTTGTGTGGTCGATGATATACGAGAAACGGCGTGGCTTGGCGATGAGATAGTGGGGTAGTTATGGAACAGATTGAGCAACTCAAGAAGAACAACAAAGACCTTAAGAAGGCATTGGACAAGATTAACGGTAAGTATTCAAAAGCATCCCAGGAACTGACCGCTGCGAAACTGGAGATTGCACACTTAACGCGTGTTCGCGACATTCTGGAGAACGCCGAAACTTTGCGCAGCCAACGGGCGTGGACTAACACAACAGTATCAATTTTGATTGGTGTAGCGGTTGGAGTGTTAGTTATGTGGGGTATTGGGTATGTTCAGTGACATTAACGCAGCAATCGAAGAAGCAATCTGGCGTCGCTACAACGGAGAACAACAGCGGCACTTTTGCCTTGTGCAGCGCGGTAACATGATTGCCGTAGTGCAGGACCGAGATAACAAATATCCAAATGCGATGTGGACAACGAGGAATTTCTTATGATGAAACGTTTCTTTATCAGTTATGCCTGGACTAGCGTCGCGGGCACAGGCTACGGCAACCGTACGGCGTCACCTAAAAAGGGCGAAAAACTGACAGTAGAGGATATTAAAGCGATTGAATCAGATGTGGCCTCGCGTATGCCACCCAATTCGAAGGTTGCGATTATAACCATAGTGGAGATTGCCCCAGAATGATTACCAGCATTCCGAACCTGATTAAAGAATTTGGCACGATGGCGGAGACATGCCGACAAACCGGCATCAACGAAATGACGATTGCGAAGTACAGCAGAGACATTGATTGCGAGCGCCACGTAATTTATAACAATCGCCTGATGACGCACGTTAAGACAAGCCCGGTGTTATTCACGCGCCGTGGTATCACTAAAACAGAGCAACGCATTGTTAAAAAGGAGAGTGGGGAATGAGCATTTTAGAATTACTCAGCAGCATTAGTTATATAGTGTTTTGGTTCGCGTTTTTACTGGCTTTCTGTACTAAGCCAGAAACATTTACCAATCTGCCGGGATATATCTGGTGGCCTATGTTTTTTGGCCTGGTAACATCAGGTATTGCCGATGCCCTGTTGACATTCTTAAAATGAGGCTACTAGTCATCCCCAACGCCTTGGCTATTGCCGTAGCTAACGACCACTACTGCGGCGATGGTAAAAGAGCGCCACGCCACGGCTTATACAACTGATACAAGCCCTCTACGGAGGGCTTTTCTGTACATCCCGCCCAATCCCCCTATATAATCCCTTTAGACGCGTAGGGCGCGTCTGGTGCGCTCTGATGGTCAGGCGCATATGCAAGGGGATTCTATGAAGCTGAAACTCAAGCAGCCATCGCCAGAGGTGGTGCAAGCTGCACATGAAGAAGCTGTTAGTGCAAACCGTCGCCGCAGGCGGCCGCGGGGCAAACAGAGCCTTTATCAATCGTCCCGTAATTCCGCAGCGTTGTGGGACCCGGACTATTGCGATGAGTTAATCGAGTTCTTCGACCGCACGTCGTGGGAACTTGTGCCCACGTCTAAGGGTGACGAACGCCCGCTGATTCAGGATAAACCGCCATCACTGGCCCGCTTCGCCTTACACATCGGCGTCACTATCCCGATTATTAAGCTGTGGCTGCGTGAGATTCCCGCGTTTGCGGAAGCCTATGAAACCGCACAGGCGCTGGAAGAGGCATACTTCACCGAGACAGGGGCTGCCGGTATCTCCGCTACGTTTGCTGCCGCGAAGCTGGGGCTGAATAAAACTGTTGCTGCCGAAGAAGTGCGCGACGAGCCAATCAGTGAAGTAACTATTAAGGTGGTGTCTGGTGAACGTTAATATCACGGCAACGGAACCACAAGGCGCATTTCTCGGTATGCATTGCAAGTTCCCGGCATTCGTGGCCGGATTCGGCACCGGGAAATCAGAGGTTATGTGTAACTCCGCGCTACTGGACAGCATGGAGGGCGGTAGCGATTCTATCATCGCCATGTACGAGCCTACTTACGACCTGGTACGCCTTATTCTTGCGCCTCGTATGGAAGAGAAGCTGACGGACTGGGGTATCAGGTACAAATATAATAAGTCTGACAACATAATCTATACGTCTTCAGGGCAATTCGGGGATTTTGTCCTGCGTACACTTGATAATCCAGCACGAATTGTTGGCTACGAATCGTTTCGTGCAAAAATCGACGAGTTGGACACCCTGAACATGGAACACGCCGAGCACGCGTGGAACAAAGTCATTGCACGTAACCGTCAGTTGCCGCGGACGTATAAACCTATTACACCGAAACCGGCTAATACCGTTTCCGTGTTCACTACGCCGGAAGGATTCCGTTTCGTACACGACCGCTGGGTTGTTAAAAAGAATCCAGGCTACGAGATGATTCAGGCGTCCACCCTGTCTAACCCGTTTCTGCCAGAAGATTATGTGCAGTCTTTGCGCGACACCTACCCGGGGCAATTGATTGATGCCTACATTAACGGCGAGTTCGTAAACCTCACGGCAGGGACGGTCTACTATGCTTACGACCGCAGGAAAAACAGCAGTCGCGAAACAATCAAACCTGGAGAGACTCTGTATATTGGGCAGGACTTTAACGTAGGCCACATGGCGAGCACAGTTTACGTGCAACGTGGTAAGGTATGGCACGCTGTTGCCGAGTTGGTTGATATGTTCGATACGCCTGATGTAGTGCGGGCTATAACAGAGCGATGGAAAAGTAATGGCCACTATATCGTTATGTACCCTGACGCCAGCGGAAAGAACCGTAAAAGCAACAACGCCAGTACCTCAGACATAGCCCAGCTACAGCAGGCCGGTTTCGAAGTACGCGCTAAATCGACAAACCCACCGGTTAAAGACCGCGTATCTGCGATGAATAAGGCGCTTGAATCTGGTATGGTCATGATTAATGAACAGGCTTGCCCAGTTACGGCGCGATGCCTGGAGCAGCAAGCCTACGACAAGAACGGCGAACCGGATAAATCTGGCGGCGTGGACCACCAGAATGACGGAACCACATACCCTATCGCGTATGAAATGCCGATTCGCAAACCAGTTATTAACGTCCCGGTGACTTTCGCACTTTAAGAGGATTATTCAATGTTAACTATGAACGGTCAGAATCAGGGTGTTAAGACAAAACACCGGGAATGGCTGCACCACTTCGATAAATGGCAGAAGGTACGCCACGCGCTGGAAGGCGACCTTATCCGCTATCTTCGCAACGTCGGGAAGAACGAGCCGGACCCTACCTACGCTGCGCAGCGCCAGGAAGAATATGAGAACGGCGCTATCTGCTACAACTTCACCAAACGTACTCTGGCCGGGATGGTGGGGTCAGTGATGCGTAAAGACCCCGAGCAAATTATCCCGCCTGAACTGGAGTACCTGTTACGTAATGCCGACGGTTCTGGTGTCGGGTTGTGGCAGCACGCGCAGGACACGCTGATGGAGATTGACTCGGTTGGCCGCGGCGGGTTGCTGGTGGACGCCCCAGAGACAGCCGCGGCAACGGCGGCAGAGCAGAACGCGGGGTTATTAAACCCGGTAATCGCATTCTATACCGCAGAGAACATCATCAACTGGCGACTGACACGCATCGGTTCTGTTAACCGTGTGACAACGGTCGTGCTGCGTGAGGTGTGGGAATACTCAGAACCGGGCGCGGAGTTCGAAACAAAATTCGGCGAACAATACCGCGTTCTCGATTTGATTGACGGGCGCTACCGCCAGCGCATTTACCGCTTCGACGCCGAAGGTGGTGCTCAGGGTGACGTAATCGAAATCTTCCCGGAACTCGGAGAACAGCTGCGCGGCAAAATTCCCTTCACGTTCATTGGGGCGAGCAACAACGATGCGACCATCGACGATGCACCTTTGCTGCCGTTGGCTGAGCTAAACATCGGACATTTCCGCAACAGCGCGGACAATGAGGAGTCCAGCTTCGTTGTAGGCCAGCCCACTCTGTTCATCGCCCCTGGTGAGAATATGAGCATGGAACAGTGGGCCGAAGCCAACCCACACGGCGTGCGCATGGGTTCACGTTCGGGCCATAACATTGGCTACGGCGGCAATGCGTTTCTTGTCCAGGCCGGAGAGAACAACCTCGCCAAACAGAACATGCTGGATAAAGAGAATCAGGCAATCCAGATTGGCGCGCAGCTTATCACCCCGACGCAGCAAATCACCGCTGAATCAGCCCGCCTGCAACGCGGCGCAGATACGTCCGTTATGGCGACAATTGCACGTAATGTAAGTATGGCGTATACCGATGCGCTGCGCTGGGTAGCAGCGATGCTAGGGCTTAGTGACGGTACTGAAATCGAGTTCAAACTGAATATGGAGTTCTTCCTGCAGCCAATGACCGCTCAGGACCGTGCACAGTGGATGGCGGATATTAACGCAGGCCTGCTACCAGCTACCGCATACTACGCAGCATTGCGTAAGGCGGGCGTAACTGACTGGACCGACGAGGATATTCAGAGCGCTATCGAAGACGCACCGCTGCCGTTAGGTACTGTTGCTCAGGTGGCTGGAGAGATTCCTGCTACAGCAAGACAGGAACAATCTCCGCAAGGCCAACAGCAGCAATAAGAAAAGGCCCCGAAAGGGGCCTTAATTTTAGCGCTTAAGTTCTTCCGGCATATCCGGCACGACATTATATTCCCACCATTCAGAACCATCGTATTCTCCGCGAGAAGACCATGTACCATCTTCGTACCAAATTACCCCGAAGAAGTTTTGAATGCCGTGACCGTTGTGATATTCAAAATCAAGTTCAGCCATTAGGCTTTCCCATTCTCCGCGGGAGTAATTCTCCCGCAGGAGCCATTTACTCCCCTCAACGAAATCGTAATCCGCGTCATCCGCATCATAGTCCGCAAACCAGGCGCATTTAACTACATCTTTACCATCCAGATGGGCGAGCAACTCTTCTTTAGCATTAATCATGTTTTATTCCTCCTCTTTGTCGTTTAACTGAATAGTACCCTATTATATTGGTGTCTGCAAATATTATTTTTATGCGTTACACTGGCGATACTACAGGAGGGCCTATGAGCTTACTTACATCCCTAATCAGCCACCAGATATGGCTGCAACGCACCGCATCTGGTGAAGTGAAAGACCTCGCACCATTCATTCGGGAAATGCGGGACGAAATCAAACAGCAGGTGCTGTTATTCGGTGACGATGGTCGTAGCACAGCGCGACTGAATAAATTGTTACGCGACCTCGAAGAAGCACTGACAGGACTTACTGGTGACTGGCAAACAAAGCTGACAGAAGACCTCAAGGAACTGGCGGCGTATGAGGCGGAGTGGAACGTAAAAACGCTGACCACCAACGTTAACGCGGAATTTGTTACACCCACCGCCGAACAGGTATGGGCCGCAGCTGAGTTTCAGCCGCTGTCGCTAAGTGACAAGCCTGTTGACTTCACTAAGCTGATGTCAGGCTGGGGTGAAACTGAAGTATCGCGCCTTGTAACCGGCGTTAAGATGGGCTTTGTACAAGGCCAGACAACACGGCAGATTGTTAAGAATGTTGTTGGCGCTGGTGGGCTGGCGGACATCTCCGAGCGTAATGCAGCTACAGTAATCCGCACCGCGCTGTCCCACATATCCAACGAAGCCCGTAACGAGACGTATCGCCAGAACGACGACATTATCGAGAAGTACGAGTGGGTGTCAACGCTGGACAGCCGCACCAGTACGATTTGCAGGGCCAGAGACGGAATGACGTGGGAAATCGGTAAGGGTCCGATGCCGCCAGCGCATCCAAATTGTCGAAGTACCACAGCCCCGGTGATAAGTTCCGAGTTCGACTTCCTCGATAAAGGTGCAAAACGCACGGCTAAGGGTGCGAACGGCGGTACCCAGGTAAGCGCGGACACCACCTATTACGAGTTCCTGAAACAACAACCGGCGTGGTTTCAGGACCAGGCGCTTGGCCCTGTTCGCGGTAAGATTTTCCGTAACAGCGGTATATCGCCGGAAGAGTTTCGCGTAATATCTGTAGATGGTTTTGGGAATCCGCTGACGCTTAAGCAGATGGCGGAACTCGATAAACGTGTTGCTGATTATCTGAAAGGGGAATAATGATGGGCTTTTTTAAAGTAACTGATGTGCCATCGCGCCGTGTTGTCCAGTACGCTCGCGTGTCCGGTTCTGGTGAGAACGTGGTGTTTATTGAAGACGAAAGTGTACTGGGTACACCAGTAGACGATATGCCGTTTGCAGACAAGACCGGTATTGCGTTGCCTGCGGCGGGTATGCTTTACGAAATTCCGTATCTGGCGGACGCAGGCGATGTGTATTTCTCTGTGCAACCGAAAGACGCTGAACTGGCAGACGGCAACGCGGCCATCACTGTCGAAGTTAAGGCGGGCAAAGCGCCATATACCCTGACCTGGTATAAGGACGGTAAGGAAGTGGTAAACGCTCCAGAAGAGGCCTTGTCCCTGACGGTTAACGCGGTTGGTGAATACTTCGTTAAAGTTACTGATGCCGATGGTGTAGAGGCCGTAAGCAAAGCGGCGAAGGTTACGAAGCCTGAATGATAAAAGGCCCCGTTATGGGGCCTTAATTTCAGGAAGCCAACCAAGAGCCTCTCTCGGTGAAAATTAATTTATTACCTTTTAAGAGATTAAGAACCGCAGGGATAACTTGTATGTTTTCTGCGACATGCAGCCCAGAGACAGTTTTAGCACGCAGCGGCAGCATGTGGTCGATATGCCATAAGAAACCTGTTTCGCCCGCTCGCAGTTGACATAGCTCCTGCGCTTCTTCGAATACTAATAGGTCAAATTCATCATTCCTGATGTTTATACTCCTGGCTCTTTTTGCCGTTTTATACTTCAGCCTTTGGGCTTTCCTGGCGGTTTTGTTTTTCTTACGGTACTCTGCGTCAATTTCAGCTATTCGGTCTTTATTTTCTCGCCTCCATTTTGCGTTTTTAGCCGCCCAAGAAACAACGTTGCGTTCTCGGTACGATTTTTGTATCTCTTTAGTGCACTCACAGCACCCGGTGCGGACATGCCTTTTCGCGACATGCCCACGTTTACACGGTTTTCCCGTGAAGTAATAATCATCGCCAGCGGCTATTGCTTCTGAACGTTTAGTGAGCATAAAACCCCCTGTTTAAGTTAACTGAATAGTACCCTATTATATTGGTGCCTGCAAACTATTTATTTACGTATTCCAGTTATTCCACTTAATTGTAAATGTCGGAATAAACTATTCGAATAGTTGACTTTTCACTAAAAATATGCTAAGCTCCTCCTGAGCTTGTGAAGTATGAACAAGCGACCGCGGCGCGGGCAGGTAACGGAGCGGGACGTTAGTCCTGAGTGTAGTTACGCTGACGCGTTCGGAAGGGCCATAGTCTATTGCTTGTGTAAAAAGTAACTGGTTTACTGAGATTACGCCGTTTCTATATTTAAATGATAAGGCCTAGCGCCCCGCTTTAAGGCGGGGCTTTACTTATCGAGAAAGGAGAAACATGAATCTTAAAGCAACTGTCGTAGCAGGAACATGTTTCATCATCCTGGCTTACACACACGGCGTTTATCAGTACCGTACCGGCTGGAACGAAGGCCGGGCGAATCTCGTTTCGCAGCAACAGCAGAAAGCACAGGCTGAGTTAGCGAAGAAAACACAACGGCAGCAGCAGGATGAATCAAAGGCCGCAGCCGCTGACAACGAAGGCAAGACGAAATCAGAGGTAATTACCCGTGAAGTCGTTAAGTACATTAAAACGCCTGGCCGCAGCGTGTGCACTTTTGACCCTGAGCGCGTGCAGCTCAAGTCCCGCGCCGTCGCAAACGCAAATTCCATCCCCGGATACGACGATGATGCAGCCGCCGTGCAAGCTGGCACCGCCAAGTAGTGATGCCGACGAGGATTTAGCTATTGACGTTCAGAACGCCGAATGTGTACGGCAACTGAGACTGAAAGTGTTCATGTTGCAGGACTACGTGAGGAATATTCTGGAATAGTTGCCTTGCATGTTGGAATAATTTATTCTTGACATGTAAATCCGGGTGGCCCGGGTTCCAACGTCCAGGGGACATACTGACTATGAATCGTTTTTTACGTTATCCGTTCCAGGAAAAAGCTGGTGCAGAAGATAAGGCCGGTGGCGGTGATGCGCCGAAAATGTTCACAGCCGAAGAAGTTCAGGCACTGATTGAGAAAGAAGTGGCCGGGCTTAAGGCTAATCAGGAAGCGTTGTTGGCGGAGAAGAAAGAAGCCGCCCGTAAAGCAAAAGAGGCCGAAGAAGAACGGCAGCGCGCGCACCAGGAGGCGTTAAAAGCCGCTGGTAAGATGGACGAGTTCGAAAAGACGATTCGTAGCCAGTATGACCCGGTGCTAGCCGAGAAAGATGGTCGCATCTCCAGAATGGCAGAGCGCATCCTCGGCAGCGAACGTAAAGCGGTGTTAGGCTCTTTCGCGGGAGACTTTATTACCCCGGAAGCAGTAGACATTCTTACACCGTTCGTTAAGACTGAGTTCGAAGGTGATGATGTGGTTACTAAGTTTGTTGGCGCAGACGGAAACGTAATCACAACTGACCAGGAACAGTTCCGCAAATACCTGCGCGAACACAAAGCGTTTTCGCATTTGATTAAAGCAAATGCAGCTTCCGGCGGCGGGGCTTCCGGTAGCAAAGGCGGCGGGGCCGCACCAGCGTTTAAAGACATGAGCGAAGCGGAGCGTTTAGCTCTGTATAAATCGAACCCTGCCGAATTTGAACGGCAACTTAAAGCCCTGAGGAAATAATAATGGCAATTACCACTATCGGCGATATCGTAACTGGCAACGTCCCGGTCCTGGCGTCTTATATGACCGAGGACCCGGTAGAAAAAACCGCGTTCTTCCAGTCTGGTATTCTGACCCCGACTCCATACGCTGCCGAGATTGCCCGCGGCCCGTCCAACATCGCTAATATTCCTTTCTGGAAAGCGATTGATACCTCTATCGAGCCGAACTACTCGAACGATGTATATCAGGACATCGCAACTCCGCGTAACGTGCAGACCGGTGAGATGATGGCGCGCGTTGCATACCTGAACGAAGGTTTCGGTCAGGCTGACCTGACTGTCGAACTGACCAGCCAGAATCCGCTGCAATCCGTAGCGTCCCGTCTGGATAACTTCTGGCAGCGCCAGGCGCAACGCCGTTTGATTGCTACCGCGCTCGGCCTGTACAACGACAACGTAGCCGCGACCGATGCGTACCACGAGCAGAACGACATGGTTATCGACGTGTCTGCTACTCTGGGCTTCGACGCTGGCGCGTTCATCGACGCTACTCAGACTATGGGTGATGCGCTGATGGGCAACGGCGGTGAAGTGCTGGGTGCTATCGCTATGCACAGCTTCGTATACGCGCAGGCCCGTAAGCAGCAGCTTATTGACTTCATCAAGAACGCTGACAACGACACCCTGTTCGCCACCTACCAGGGTTATCGTGTGATTGTTGACGACAGCATGACCGTAGTCGGTACTGGCGGTAGCCGTAAGTTCATCTCTATCATCTTCGGCAACGGTGCTATCGGTTATGGCGAAGGCAACCCGTCTAACCCGCTGGAATATGAGCGTGAAGCGTCTCGCGGCAACGGCGGTGGCGTCGAAACCCTGTGGACCCGTAAGACCTGGTTGCTGCACCCACTGGGCTACAGCTTCACCAGCGCAGTAATCACCGGCAACGGCACCGAGACTACCCCACGCTCCGCTTCCTGGCAGGACCTGGCGAACGCCTCCAACTGGAACCGTGTTGTTGACCGTAAGCACGTACCGATTGCCTTCCTGGTAACTGGTGTCGGGTCTTAATGTTAAGCTATAATCGAGAGGGACTTCGGTCCCTCTTTTCATTTACTAAGAGGATTCCTCAATGGCCGACGTATTGAAACGACGCATCACCGGCGTCTCTGCAGACACCGTAGGCGCTAAGATTGACATGGCGACTATTTCTCCTGCATCCTTCTCTACCGCACTTAACGCTGCCACTGCAGGGTCTACCGGGGGCACAATGACCCTTACCGTAGCCGTGGCAGGCGGCCTCGCGCCGTACTCCTACCAGTGGTACAAGAATAACAACGCTATCTCTGGTGCTAATGCCGCCACATACGAGAAAACTTCACTCGCTACTACCGACTCCGGTACGTATAAAGTGGTTGTTCACGATGTGTATGGTAATATTATCTCCAGTAGCACCGTAGCAACTGTGTCTTAATACAACGGCCCTTCGGGGCCGTAATAAGGAAAGGTCATGGCAGATAATTATGTAATCCGCGAAAAGTACACCCACGTCGATATTGTCGACGGCCAGGTGATGCCTGTTCGCGGTGTGGTAGAAGCGGATGAACTGGTTGCGACCCAACCAGACAACGAAGAAGCGCACAACAACGGTGGTGGGGCTAAGCGTCGTCGCCGTAAATCAGAGGAATAATTCATGCCGCTAATCGTGGAAACGGGGGCAATCGTCCCGAATGCTGATTCGTACATCTCACTAGCGGACGCCCGCGCGTTAGCGGCTAATTATGGCCTTGAGCTGCCAGAAGACGATACCACTGCGGAAGTAGCTCTGCGCAACGGCGCTACTTATGTCGGGCTTGCAGAACCGCAGATGTGCGGTCGCCGTGTGTCCGCCGAACAGTCTCTGGCGTACCCGCGCACTGGGGTAACGTTGAATGGCTTCCCAGTAGCTAACAATGCCATCCCGAAGCAGGTGATTCTTGCGCAAGTAATCGCCGCCGCTACATATGGTGCGGGTATTGAGGTACGGGCCAACTCAGACGGTCGTTCCGTGCAGACTGAGCGAGTTGAGGGTGCGGTGGCAGTGACATATTTCAACAACGGCAGCAGTGGGGCTACAACCGCGATTACCGCTGCTGACGACGCTTTACGCCCATTACTGTGCGGCGGTCTTAACAATGGTTTCTCGTTTAACGTGTACCGGGGCTGAAAATGGCAAAGACCAAAACAGAGATGTTTACCCTTATCGGCGCGAATCTTCCCGATAACACCACCGGGCTTATCACCCCGGCCGCGTTGCGCGAGGTAATGACGCAGATGGCGGACTCGCCTATCTACGCCACTCCGGGTGTTAAAGAAGTTGAAGTCCTCCGCGCTGCGTCTACCGTAATACAAGCGCCAACCGCGACGGACACAGCATTGCAGTTAACTTTCGGCTCTGCTCAGGGAAGCGCGTCTGACCCGGTAATGATTAATGCTGCGGGGCTGGTTACGTTCAACGCCGCGGGTAACTATGCCGTTCGCATCAAGTTACAGGCCGGGCGCACTGGTGCTAGTGGGACATCAATCCTTTTATCACGCATTCTCCTTAACGGTGCTCAATACGGTTCGCCCGCCTCTACAAAACTAGTCAGCGCCGACATAACAATTCCTATTGAGTCTCGCGTAGTTATTAACCCGGCCGCAGGCCAGACGTTTGCCGTTCAGATTATGCGAGATAGTGCCGGAAGCAACTTCGGCGGTGTATATCCGCAAGCTGCTACCGTAACCGCATGGGCCACAGCACCATCCGCGCTACTGGTTATTTCGAGACTGGAGGCTGCGTAATGGGTACAGCTTTCAGTAAACGTATGCAAGTCGTTGGTACACGCCTGCTAACCAAATTCGGTAGCACAGTATCCCTGGTTCGCGCTGGCTCGAAAGTGTGGGATGAAGTCCTCGGTGAATACGTCTGGTCTGACGATGAAGTGCTACCGTTGAAGGCCGTTCCGGTTCCTGTTAACGCAGGACTGGTGAACGGTACGACCATTCAGGCTGGCGACATGATTGTCAAAGCGGATTGCAGTGTCGTTCCGAAGATGGAAGACAAGGTACAATTCGGCGGCGAGCAATGGTCGGTCGTAGCCATCGAGATGAAGATGGTTAACGATGATGTCGTGGCGTATTTTATTCAGGTGAGAAAATGAGTTTCGCGCTTGATGTCTCTAAGTTCGTGGAAAAGGCGAAGAAGAACCCCGAGAAGGTGATGCGCCAGGTGTCTATCAAGCTGTTTTCCGCTATCATAAAGGCGAGTCCGGTAGATACTGGTCGCTTTCGTATGAACTGGATGGCGTCTGGCGGTATTCCTTCCTCCGGAACTACAGACGCTACGGATAAATCAGGAAACATAGCTATCGGAAATGCTACGAGTTTCGTGCTGAAAGCCGCAGACTGGCGCGAGTTCACGCTGACAAATAATCTGCCGTACGCGCAACGGTTGGAGTATGGCTGGTCGCAACAGGCCCCCGCCGGGGTTGTCAGGACTAACGTGTCCCGCTTCCAGCAACTCATTAACGAAGAAGCCAACAAGGTGAAATGATGGGCTACTTTGAGGACTTAACAAAGGCGTTCGATGTGCCGCTGGTAGCCTTCGGAACCGCCAACGGCATCAAGGTTGCGCTTGAAAACATCGACGCGCCGACGTCAACCGATACGCCGTATCTGGCAAGTTACATGTTGCTGGCAGATACCGAGCAGGCGGATTTGTTCTTCACGGAACAACGCTCTGGTATTTATCAGGTTGACATTAACTACGCATCGGTGAAAGGTAGCGCGCCAATCAATAAAATGGCAGACTTACTTAACACGGCGTTTAAGGCAGGTAAGTCATTTTCACGTAACGACATCTGCGCCGAGGTTCAATCGGTTAGCCTGGGGCCGCTGATTGTAGAAAACGGATGGGCCAAACGGCCATTGTCAATTAACTTTATTGCATTCACCAAGAGGCTGTGAATATGGCTACAACTCCTTTTAAGGGCGCGAATACCGCGCAATTCTATGTGGCGGAAGTGACCCCGGGCGTAACACCGACTAACCCGGTCTGGTCGCCGTTGCGTAACACGGGCGGCGTTCCCGCCATTACCCGCGACACACTGACCTCCAACGAACTGGACGGCAGCCGTGAAACCACATCCATCCGCACCGGTAACAAGCAGGTCAGCGGGGAATACGCAATTGAGCTTAGCTCGAAAAGCCAGGACGACTGGCTGGCGGGCGCTTTAGGCTCTACGTGGCAATCCGGTGTTTCTCTGTCAGGGCTATCGATTACCGTCGCACCCGCGGGAAAGACGTTCACACGCGCTACCGGCAGTTTTATCACTGACGGAGTTGGGGTAGGCGACCTGATTGCGTTTACCGACTTAACAGGCGATAACGCAAAACCATTTATTGTTACCGCAGTAACGGCTACCGTTGTTACTGGTGCAGGCATCCAACACACCCTGACCACCGAGACAAAAACTAGTAAGGCTAAAACTGGCGACACGCTGGAAACCGGTAACACGTGTAAGACGTTCTCTATCCTTACCTGGTACAAAGGCCAGTGCGGCGGTACTGACGCGTACACGTTAACCAAAGGCGTGGAAGTTTCTGGTTTTACCATCGAACAGGCGGTTAACGCGATGGTAACTGGCAGCTTCCCATTCATCGGTCGCAATCAGGAGATTCTCACTACGCCGCCGACCGGTTCTAATTTCTCCTCTGTTACGTTTGGTGACGAGCCGTTCTCCTCAGTTGACGTTTCCGTGTTCGACGGCTCTACGCCGTTGCGCTGCGACAGCCTGACCATCACCAACGACAACAGCGCGTCGGCGCAGTTCGAACTTGGCAACACTAACGTAGCGTTTGTGGAACGTAGCCGCGCGGCTAACACGTTCTCTATCTCCGGCAAGCTGTACGACATGGCGATGATTCAGAAGTTTATCAACGAGCAGCAGGTAGAGATTAACTCTATTCTGGCCGGGGTAAACGGGGCTATGTCCTTTAGTCTGAAACGCGCAGAACTTACAGCGGTTACGCCAGAGATTGGCGGGCCAGAGTCAATCACTCAGTCCATCGAAGGCCAGGCTACCGGCAACCAGTACCAGTCATCTATTGTTATCCAGCGTATCACCTACGCATAAAACTAAGGCCCCTTTCGGGGCCTTTTCTTATTCATCAATGTTGCTTCGATACTCCCGTAACTTCTCCAGACTTTCTATTGCCTCAGCTAAGTCTGTTCCGGTATCTTTGTGGCCGCGAAGGCCCATGCACAATAACTTCTTCAATGCGTGCTGTAGCGCCGGGTCACGGATGTCGAAGGCCCTTAGAACGTCATAAACGTCTACTGTCATAGTGCTGCCGTGGGTATTTGTCATTGTGCGGTCATATTTTGAAGTCATCCCAGCATCTCCGGTGAAATAGTTAAACGTGCGACCTCGCCATATTCGGCGCTATAAGTAATTACGTTTGCACTACGGCCCGACATCCACCCTCCGCGAGAGGCATATGCATCTTTCGCCGCGAGAGTGCGATGCTGCTCAACAATCATATTACGGCTTTCTACAATCTTCTGATGGTGCAGGTGCCCTACGTGAGCGTAGCTGTAAACACTCTCGCCGAACGCTTTGCGGAACTTGGCAATCATAACCGGTTCAATAACATCGAATCGTGCTTTATGCCCGTGGTGAAAGAACAGCGTAGTTTTGCCGTGTTGGACCATCTTGTAAACATCCGGCGACGTATCGACGAACACACGAGGCTCATTGTCGTATAGCGTCCTGAACATCTCAGCTAACCAAATCATTCCGCTTTCGTCGTGGTTCCCTTGCACGATAAGCAAGCGAACAGTTTTATGCTTAACAAGAGCCATATCAACAACACGGCGGACCATACGAATCATGTAGCGGACAAGTTTCTGGTAGCGAGTATCCGCGTCCAACACATGACGTGACTCAGGTGTAACGGCATCCAGACTATCAAAGTGTGCGAAGTCCCCCAGCAGATTAATAACCCCAGTTCCTGCATCTGGTGCTTTCTGAAACGCCGCATCGAACCAGCGAGAAAACAGGTCTTCCGCAATCTTCATATCCCAGTCGTCGCCGCTCTCGTCGGCCCAGGCCAGCATACCGAGATGAAAATCAGATACCGTGTAAAGATTGAGTAGTTTATCGTCGCGTTTGACGCGTGCAGCTTTAACAGGCGCAACCGGCGTAATCTCTGACTTCATGCCTTCGATTACGGCTTTCATCAACTCTACCTGACGTTCGGCATCGGTGTCGGTCTTAACCCATTGCAGCTTAGTGTTGCCGAACTCGTCCACCAGTGACGACGTGCCTTTAATCTTGTAGCCGTCGGGCACAAGATGACTAACATCACGCCCGTGGCCCACACCTTTCTTAGCCAACTTCGCTTTACGGATGCGAATTACGCGGTCGGAGATGCCGTATTTACGGGCGATATCGATATTCTTCATCCCGGCGTTCAATTCTTCCTGCAACTGTTCGTCGGTTATTTTCTTCCTGGCCATGCTTATTCCTCGTGCTTAGGATTTGTCCTATTTAACCACAGTGCGTTCCTTTAAATAAAGGCGACTATTTACTTTCCGCGCCTATCGCCCAGCCAGTCATCACCATTTGCAGGCGGGTGGCTGTCAGCAGGCTATAGAATGCATCTCTGTTTTTCTCTACCGAACGTATTACCGTATATGTTACGGCCTGCGGAGGTAGGCCTGATTTACCGACATCTACGGCAGCCTCACATTCACGGACTGTAGAGTCCTTAAATGCCTTTACAATAGTAGGGTCGGCTTTATCAAGCACACCAGAAGTCATAAGAACAGATTCGCTAAATACCTGTCCGCACGGGGACCCAAAAGTAGCAAAAGACATAAACCCCAGAGCTAATACTAATTTACGCATAATTATTTCCTCAGTAAGTTACAGGTGAATAGTACCCTATTATATTGGGGTGTGCAAGTAGTGTGCTAGAATAAGTTTGCGCCTAGTGTCGCACACGAAAAGCGGGTGGTTCCCGTCTGGCGCGTCAACCTTAACCAGTAACCTCTTAACCAAAGGATTAAAGAATGAAACTTTCTGATTTTTATTTTGCAGACCGTCACGCTGCCGGTACTAAAATGCCTATCCTTCTGCCGAGTGGTAAAGACTCCGGTGAATGGCTGCAGGTCATCGGCCCTGATTGTGACGCAGGTGTTCGCGCAGGCCGTGCCTACACAACGGCAATTCGACGCCTTACGGAAGAACTTGCACCATTAGATAAAGAGTGTGAGGCGCTGAATAACTGGGCACGCTACAACGATGAGAAGGGCTGGCGGGTTATGGACCTGAACAAGCAGCTTGCTGTGGAAATCGTCACCGGTTGGTCATTCGACGAACCGTTCAGCAAAGAGGCACTGGCCAACCTGTTCGACCAGTACAGTGGGTTGGCAGAAGCCGTAGTTAAGCACCACACCGATAGCCGGGAGAAACTCTCGGAAAAGTAAAAGCGCTGTATGAATTTGCGCAATGGTGCTTTGTCGACCGCCACAAGCGTAAGCAATTTGACGACATCGCGGCAGGCCACCAGGCGGCTTTGATTGCAATGGGCGTGATTAAAGAACCGCAGATAAAAGAAACAACGGGGCCTGAATGCCCCGTTTCTCTTATCGACGTGTTCGAGAAATACCGCGCCATTAAATTCCTACAGCGCGAAACAGATGATACTATCGTTATAATCCCGCGCGATGCGCTCAAATGGCAAGATTTGGTAGCGTTTCGTGATGTCGCCGGTTACGGCATAAGTTTGTTCGAAGCCGAGGTTATCATGGGCTTAGACGGAATATTTGAGGGCAGAGAAGATGGCTGATACGGCTTCCCTAATTGCCAGAGTAAAAACAGAAGGTGCTGACGTAGCCGCCAAACAGCTTGACGCTATGGCGTCGTCTGCAGACCGTGCGGATACCGCAGTAAACAAGCTGACTCCGGACGTTAATAAAGTAAACTCCGCCACGTCTAAAGCGGCCTCCGACGGTTTCGCTAAGTTCCGTAACGCCGCCGGGCAGGTGGGCTTCCAGGTGCAGGACATGGTAGTCCAGTTGCAATCCGGTACGTCGGCATTCGTGGCAATAGGCCAACAAGGTTCGCAGCTTGCAGGTGCTTTCGGCCCTGGTGGTGCGGTGCTTGGGGCTGTAATTGCTCTTGCGTCGGCTGTTGGCGGGGTCCTGTACAAATCGCTAACCGAAGCAGAAGGCAGTTCAAAAGACCTCGAAGCTGCGCAGAAGCAGTTAAAGGATACTTTCCAGCAAACGGCATCTGGCTCCCTCGAACTGACAGACGGCCTTATCCAGCTTACCCAAATCAGCAGAGAAGCGGCGGAGACTCAGCTTGCTCTGGCTAAGGCTAACGCAGACCTTATCGCGCAGCAAACAGCTAAAGCTGTCCGCGAGGACGCCGAGTCATGGGAGACATGGAAAGCCTCCACGGCATCCGCTATTAGCCAGTACGATGCATTGGTCTCTAAGGGTGCGGATGTAGGCGACACGTTAGAAAAACTTGGCGGCACTTACGAGGGTAACATCGTAGGCGTCAACATGCTGGCGCAGAATATAGCGGAGCTTAGCAGTAAGTTCGGGGTTAACCGTGACCAGGCGCTGGAGATGATAGCGGCGCAGAGCGCGTTTAACAAAGAGCCAACTGCCGAGAATGCCCGTCGCATCGCCGATGTGTTTACCGACTGGCTAGGTAACACAAAACAGTTGAACCCGGAACTTATCCGCCTGACGGACAACGCCAACAAAAATGCTACGGCACTGGAAAACGCAGAGAAGTCAGCAAATGCCGCCGCGGAGGCCCAAAAGAATCTCGGTCGTAACGTCAACTCAACGACGCAGAGATTCCAGGAACAGAACGAAGCTATCGTTAAGAACCAGCAAATCGCCATCTTAAGCGACCGTGAGCGTATCCGGGCGCAAGCTGAACTTGATAAGCAGGCGTTTGCTAAACGTGAAGCTGTCACCAAAGAACAGATAGCCGCGTATAACGCCGCCCGGGACGCGGAAGCGCAGCAAGACATCTCCCGCATCGATAAGACCGAGAAAGAGAAGGCAGACCGCGAGGCTAAATCGAACGAGAAACGCCTAGCGGCACAAGCCAAACGTGAAGAAATGGCGGCTGAACGACAGAAAAAAGCGGCGGAAGATTTCCTGGCTACTGTCGATCGCACAACCGGGGACGAAATTTCTCGCATCACGGCGGCGGAAGAACAGAAACTGGCGAAACTGGAGGAGTTCAACCGCGCCGGAACGATAAGCCAGCAGCAGTACGAAAACGCCAAAACTCAAATTATGCTCACAGCCGAGCAGGCCAGACAGGAAGAACTGGATAAGAAAAGAAAAGAGCAGCAGGAAAAGCAGCAGAAAGGTGATGACTTCATGGCCCAGATTATGGGCCAGAACGCTACTGAACTCGAGCTTCTCGATATCCAGGAACAGCAGAAACTGGCTGTCGCCGATAAATACCGCGAACAGGGGCTGATTAACGAGGAACAGTATCAGGCGGCACTTAACGCCATCAATGAGCAGTACGCCACGAAGCGAGCCGAGGCTTTAGGTAGTTCTTTCGGTGATATGGCGGCTAATGCTAAAACGGCATTTGGTGAAGCGTCCACCGCTTATAAAGCGTTTGCTATTGCCCAGGCCACTATCGCAACATACACGTCAGCTATCGAAGCATATAAGTCTACTGCGGCGATACCGGTCGTCGGCCCATTCCTGGCGCCGGTTGCCGCGGCTACCGCCGTTGCTGCGGGCCTGGCTAATATCGCCAAGATTCGCTCGGCGCGTGAGCAAGGTGGCCAGTTATCTGCGGGGCAGGCTTCCACCATCGCGGAACGTGGTAAGCCAGAAGTTATCATGCCCGCGGGTGCATCGCGTGTGCGCACCGCGCAGCAGATGAAAGAAATAATGGGGCAAAACGGTGGCCAGTCCGGCGGTGATAACGTCACCATAGTCAATAACACTACGGGGCGCGTAGATTCCGCCGTAACAGAACGTGACGACGAAGGTCGTTTACGTATTATAATCAGTGAAACAGTAGCGTCGCAGTTACAGGATAACAACTCACCGATTTCTAAAGCTCGCCGCTCTACTCGCGGTCAGCCGGGGTATTAATTAATGAGCGATTTGAGATTCCCTATGTCCCTTCGACCGATAGTGTCGAAGGGGTACTCCCAGACGCGTGGGAGTAATATCTGGCGTACAGAAGTCCAGGGCGGTGTTCCGCGCCAGGGCCGCGACACGTACTTCGAACCAGTGCCGATTAGTGTGACTCTGGTTGTGTCGTCGTTAGGCCGTCAGGCGTTCTATAGCTTCCTGAACAATATAGACGGCGGAGCGTCTTCGTTCATCATGCCGCACGATACGGGTCTGGGTATAGAAGACCACCAGGTGCTCATTACCTCGGATATTAGCGATAGCACTGATGATGGTAAGAATTGGGTGATTACATTCACCGCCACCGCAGAACGCACGGCAATTCAGGAAGACACTTGTCTTACGAAGAATCTTCCTGATTTGTTCGGCTGCTATGGCGATTGTCTGGGTAGTTTCCTGAAAATATATGCTAACTACGAGACGACGTTCCCACGCATCTGGAGCAATGAAGGCCCCGCCGGATATCCGCCGATTAACCTTCTGGCGTCGGCTCTGGATAGCCGCATTATGTACGAGGGACCACAGGTATACTACATCAACCGCAACGGCAGTCTTGTGCAGTCCGCCGCCAATGAATGGCCTCTTACGTTTATTGGTGGTGTTGCCGTTGGGCGTGTGCCTCCGGAAGGTGCATCGCGCAATTTGTACGTAAATTCGGAAACATGGGCAACTGGATATCAAACATCTGTACAGAATAATGCTGAAGTATCTCCTCGTGGAGATATAACTATGGCAGAAGTCACTGCGACAACCGTAAATTCGGAGCATTACGCTAACGACAGGACGATAGAGTTGCTGCAAGGTGAGTTATACTCATATTCAATATTTGTAAAAGCCACTAACGACCCACTAAACATTCATCTAAGGGTGGCATCAGGCACCACGGCCGCCACAACATTCAATCCTGTGACCGGTGCATTTGTACAGAACATAGGAGTTAATGTTGTATCAAGAAATTCCGTTAGGGTTTCCGAGGATACGTATAGGGTAACATTAGTCTTCATGGCGGGTGCAACTAGAAACTCTATTATCCGGGTGCAGCTTACATCTGGCGTGTCCACGATATTTGCTGGTACTGGAGAAAATGGCATTTATGTATGGGGTGCGCAGTTAGAGAAATCAGCAAATACTACCAGCTACATACAAACATCGGGTATTGCAGAAGATAGAACCTTAGCATCAGCAAAAGTAGCAATGAACGGTGCAACAAGCATCGACATTACCTACTCTGACGGCAATGCGGTAAACGTTCCGGC
>ERZ1034687.154-NODE-154-length-44574-cov-120.654552_pt1 | contig 44574 bp, 54 predicted proteins | sample MGYA00520704_ERZ1034687 | MGnify/ENA primary metagenome ERZ1034687 (study PRJEB33766, sample SAMN09781762) | gut metagenome | biome: gut microbiome | host: Homo sapiens | place: Madagascar | study: EMG produced TPA metagenomics assembly of the PRJNA485056 data... | reverse complement strand
GCCGGAAATTCACCTTCAGCAAGAGCGAGAAAAGCGGCCTTCGCAAATTCGTGGAGAGCTGGCAGGGGAAGAAATTCAGCAACGAGGAGTTCGGAGACTTCGATACAAATGATATGGTGGGAAAAGAAGCCATGCTGGGTGTGGTGCTGAACGACACCGGGGAATACGCCAACATCGACACCATCATGGGGCTGCCCAAGGGTATGAGCGCCGGGAAACCGGTGAGTGAGCTGATCCGGTTCGACATGGAGCCGTGGAGCCAGGAAGCCTTTGACAAGCTGCCGGAATGGGCGCAGAACCGGGTGAAGGAAAGCACCCAATGGCAAAAGCAGCACGCACCTGACACGGTGGTTGACGTGCAGCAGCAGCCGGAGAAGACAGAAACGGAGGAGTGTCCCATATGACATTTACGGCGTTTGCATCGTCCTCCGCCGGCAACGCCTACATCGTCAGCGATGGGAAAACCCGGCTTCTGATTGAGGCCGGGCTTGCCCACAAAACGCTGCAAACGCTGCTGGGGTTCAGGATTGCGGAGCTGGACGGATGCCTGATTTCACATGAACACAAAGACCACGCCAAGGCGGCGCTGGAGGTCATCAAGGACGGCATTCCGGTTTATATGAGTGAGGGCACGAAGGAGGCATTAAACGCCACTGGGGCGGCTGTGTGCGCCTCCATGGAGCAGTTTTCCATTGGCAGCATGGATGTGGTTCCCTTTGCGGTTTTTCACGACTGTGCCGAGCCTCTGGGCTTTCTGATTCAAAGCCGAGTGGACGGTGACAAGCTGGTGTTTGCCACGGACACGGTGAACCTGCGGTACAAATTTCCCGGGGTGAACATCCTTGCTATCGAGGCGAATTTTGACCCGGAGATACTGGCACGGTGCGATAAGATGCCGGAGAAAACAAGGCACAGAATCGCAAACACACACATGGACATCAATGTGCTGTGTGAATATTTATGCACTCTTGACTTATCAAAATGCAGAGAAATTTACCTGCTGCACCTCAGCAGCGCCACCAGTCATGAGGGGCATTTTATCAACAAGGTGCGCCGGATTGTGCCGCCGAATGTGGCGGTGACAGCGGCTTGCAGAGGCGGAAAGGCAAGGTGATTTTGAGTGGCAAAGCGCAGATGCTTGAGCGGAAATATCGTAGAGAGTGATGATTTTTATCGTCTTCCTGACGGTGCACAGGCACTTTATGTGCATCTCAACATGATTTCTGATGATGATGGCTTTATCAACGCTGCGGAGAGCGTCACGGCACGGATTAAAAACGGCAAGAAAATGCTGGGGCTGCTGGTGGAAAAACGCTTTCTTTTGCAGTTCGGGAGCGTGTATGTGGTGAAGCACTGGCGGATTTCCAATAGTTTGAAAAACGACCGTATCCGTCCGCTTTTGTATGAAGAAATCTCAAAAAATGTTTACATCAAGCAAAACAAGGCGTACACCGACCACCCCGTTGACGGGTGCATCACCCTATATGAATCCCGGACGGGAATGAAGCCTTGCAGGAATCCAAATGGAATCCAACCGGAATCCAACGGGAATCCAAATGGAATCCTAACTAAACCTAACTTAACTAAACCTAACTTAACTAAACCTAACCTAAGCGCCGGGGCGGGGGGTGAGCATGGTTTTGAAATCATTTGGAATGGATACCCAGAGGAGCGCCGAGGGAACAAGAAGGCTGCCATGGAGGCATACAGGAAATGCGGACTGAATGATGAATCATCCATGTATACAAGCCTAGGCGTTTGGAAACAAAGCGAGCAATGGAACAAGGACGGCGGCGTATATATCCCAATGCTGGTCAACTGGATTTCCCGTGGCATCTGGCAGACGAAACCAGACAAGACAGCGATTCCAAAAGGCGCGTCCGGCGAGCTGGGGGAGGCGGAGCTGGAAGCCATACGGCGAGTGCTGGCAGAGCCGATGGATGACCAGGAGGGGGGCGGCTAGTGTGGCGACCAACTGGCGTGACTTATATGCCAAATGCCCGTTTTACCTGCGCTGCTGCCATGCAAACGGAGGCTGGGTGATTGACTGCGAAGGTGTAACGGATGCCAGCATTTTGCGGTGGCGATTCCGGCGGAAGCAGGATTTCGAGATTCAGCAAAGGACGTTCTGCTGTGACAAATTCGAGCGGTGCGAAGTTTATGAAATGCTGGAAAAAACCTTTGAGGAGGAATGACTATGGAAATGGACGAAGACGAAAAAGAGGCAAGGGTTTATGCCGGGTGCAGTTTTTGCGATTTTGATGAAATGGAAGGATATGAGCTTATCTGCCGAGAATGCTTAGACTACTGGCTGAGATTTGTGCGCTCTCAGGAGGAGGAAAGCGAGAAATGAAAGTACTTGTAGCGTGCGAGGAATCGCAAACCGTCTGCAAGGCGTTCCGGGCGCGAGGGCATGAAGCCTACTCCTGCGACATCCAGGAGCCCAGCGGGGGGCACCCGGAATGGCACATCCTGGGGGATGCCCTAAAGGCCATCGAGGTGGGGCAAGTGACCACCATGGACGGAAAAAACCATGATGTAGGGGGATGGGATTTACTGATAGCCCATCCACCATGCACCTATCTGAGCAAAGCTGGTGGGAACCGGCTGCGGGTTAATGGAGAAATCCAGATCGAACGGTACAAAAAAGGGGTTGAGGCCGCAGAATTTTTCTTGAAATGTTTGAATGCTAATATTCCGAGAATTGCCGTTGAAAATCCAATACCACTGAAAATTTTCGGGCTGCCGCCATACAACCAGGTCATCCAGCCGTGTATGTTTGGCCATGAATATCTCAAGACAACGTGTCTCTGGTTAAAACATCTTCCCATACTTTTTGCTACGGATCTGGTTCTACCTGCCGGTAAGTGGGTCGAAACCACGCCGCACGGAGGGGCAGCAAGACCTGGAGTATGGACAAAAAAAGGAAAAAGGACGGCGAAAGAGCGCAGCAAGACCTTTCCCGGAATCGCCGCCGCGATGGCCGACCAGTGGGGATGATAAAAGCCCGGGCAACCCGGGCGGGAAGGGAGAAACGTTGAAGCGTAAAATTATTCTTGCAATTTTGATTGGCGTCACTCTGGCAGTGGCGCTGGGGTACAGCTATGAGTTCTTCAGGCTGGCAATCATCCGGTCAACGATAAATTTACCGCTGCCGGGGTGGATTCAGAATTTAATCTGGGGGTGGAAATAATGGTTGTGGCGGGCATGGTGCTGGCCGGGGTGGTGTTCCTGCTGGTGTGCTGCCTGGTGGCGGGCAGCCGGGAGGACAGAGATGAATAAAAATCGGGAGGGGGCTTCGGCCTCCTCCCTTTTCGTTATTTATAGCTTGTGCTTTTTCTTTCCTCCACGGGCAGATTTAATTTCAGCAATCTTTTTGGCGTATTCCAGCTCCCAATCTCCGTTTTCTGCTAAAACTTCTTTGTATAAAGATTCTGCTCTTTTTCTTGCTTTTTGGGCTTCTTCTATGGTTTTAAAAAGCCCGAGGTTATACTGTTTCCGGCGCAAGTTGATGTACGCCCGGTATACCCCATTCGACATCAGCGATACACCGTTCACGCCGGTGGCGGAGTTTTTATTGACGGTTTCATTATTACAGCGGGAACGCAAAGACGTTAGTTTTGTGCCGCCGGAACAGTCAACCTGGTTGATTTCCGGCAAGAAGTCTGCAATATTCCGGGAACAGGCCGAACACATCTTCATGTGTCGAAGGCGGGGCAGCAAGGTATCGGTTTCTTCGCCGCACCGTGGGCAGACGGCAATGCAAAATGGACGCAAACTCCCACGGTACTGCTTCTGATAAACGCTTTTAACGTAAAACCCGTTAATGGTTTTTCCGACGGCCTGCTGCGCTCTTTTCAGCGCTGCCTGGTGCAGTTTTTCCTTCGTCTCGGCAGACATCGGTGGGCGCGAGCAACCGCATGATTTGCTGGAACCATTCAGCAGCGAACGTACACAGACATCTTTAACGGCTCCGCACAGGCATTTACAGCGCACTCGCTGCGGGGCATCGGACAGACCTACGACTGTCCAATAACCGTAGGTCTGCCCAATCATGGAAGAATAATCTGCCATTGTCTCTAACCCCCCTGTTTTTGTTTGAGAAGTCAAACACCCGGGGTGAATAGACCAAGACATTCCTGCATCATCATGCGGGTGTATAGGGGGCACTCGCGGTCACCGGCGCACCAGGAAAAAACGGTACGCTGGGGAATCAGAAAACGGTCAGAAAGCTCTCGCGCAGAAAGACCGGCGGCGGAGCATATTTGACTGACGGTGCGGTTGGCGGCATCATAAATGCTTCTCAGCGCGTCCAGCCGCTCGGCTGGAATGTCGTTTTCACAACCATCTGGATCACCCCAAATGGCCGACAAAGCAAGGCCTGAGACGTAGGCCAGACGGTCGGAGTAATGGGGCAACTCGGACAGACAGGCGCGGTATTGCGCTTTTGTGATTTTCATAATTTTTTCTCCTCCTTGATGGACGCTGCGGCGGCTTTCATTGCCCTGCCATCATCCGGTATGACCGTGTATATATCTGCATTGAAATTTCCGTTTTCGACCCACTGATATAGCTCTTTTTTATCCATTTTCCACCACACGATGGTGAAACATTCATCAGGTTTGTGGGTGCGGTATGCCGTTGCCGTGGGATAGGCATAGCAGATAGAAGGATTTGGCGGGAAACTGATGTCACAGGTCAACCTCCTCGATTTTGAAATATTGCGTCGGCGTTGCCCGTGGGTCAATCCCACCTCTCCAAAATTACGATGCCGTCATAGACATAGACCCCGAACCGCCCAGAAATGGTTTCGGAAATGTCGTATCCGCAGTCACAATCATAAATGCCGAGGTCTCCGTCAATCATGGTGGTAAAATCTGCCATGCCGTGATTCCACTCCCGCTTCCCCACAACGGCATAGCGCATGACACCGTCACCGGAGCGGTTGGGAATGTAAAACCGGCACTGGGCGCAGCCCACAGCCAGACTACCAGCGTCGGAATAGGTCTTTTTAACACGGTCGCCAAGCATCGCTCGGAGGCGGTACCAGTGGTTGTCCCTGCACCTGGAAAGCTCTGCGTATGCCTGGGACATGGTGATTGATGGATCATCCGAACTAAGGATACGGCTCTCGAAATCTTCAACGGTTTCTGCCTGCGCCCAAAGCTGGGAGAATGCGGGGTTCTCGGTGAAGCGGACGCACCGCTTCCAAAAGTCTGCGTGGTTCCCATGGATGGTGTTGGCATCCCGGCCTTCTGCGATAAATACCTTTTTTTGTTCGCTGTTCATTGCAAATCACCCATTCGGCCGCAGTGCGTCCGCACAAATAGGGATGAAAAGGAACTGACAACTCACCCAGTTTCTGGTAAAATTAAATTAGGGAGGATGCACACTACAACGCACGGTAGGACGAGTCGTAGATTGTATATAGGACTCAAAACAGTATGCAAATCAGTGCTAGAGCCGCCTTTTCAAGCACAAATAAGTGGCGCTTTGAGCCCGTACACTAAGGATTGTTTTAACACCCGTTAAATGCTTGGTAGCTCAGTCACCGCATTCTCCCCCCATCAGTTTTACGGAGGAGGTTTTACTGTGAAAATCGTATTTCCAACCTGCTGCGGTGTAGATGTTCACAAAACATTCTTGGTTGCCACAATCATTACCACTCCCACAGACAGCTTGCAGCCCCACTACCAGAAAAAGCGATTTAGCACCTTTAATTCGGACTTGAATCGTTTTGCTGACTGGCTTCTAAAACACGATTGCTTGGATGTCTGCATGGAATCCACAGGAAAATATTGGGTTCCGGTTTTTAACATCCTGGAAAAACGTGGTATTCGGGTCGTAATTGCCAATCCAAAATGGGTAAAGGCCGTAAAAGGAAACAAGGATGATACCAAGGATTCCAAGTGGATTGGGGACTTATTTCGCATTGGTCTTGTGAAAAATAGTTTCATTCCAAACTTGGATATCCGCATTCTGCGTGAGTTTACTCGTTACCGGTATAAGCTGGTTTCTATGAAAAGTAGCGAGAAAAACCGCTTTCAAAATGCGTTTACTGTTTGCAATGTGGCATTGGATTCCGTTGTGTCTGATATGTTCGGTAAATCCGCAACGGCAATTACGGATTACCTGACATCCGACGAATGCTTTGCCCCTGAACATTGTGTTTCCTTGTTACAGCGTTCCCTCAAAAAGAAAGCAAAACAAGTTCTGGAGTCCATTGAGGGTTACTCTATTGCCGATGAACAAAAGCTTCGTATCAAAATCATCCGGGAGCATCATAATTTTCTTGAGCAAATGATTGCTAAGGTAGATACCTGTGTCAATGAAATGGTGAAAAAATACGAAGGTGAAATCAACCTTCTTTGCACCATTCCAGGTATTGAACGTAACTCCGCAATTACCATTATTTCTGAAGTCGGCACACATATGGAGCAGTTTGCTTCCTCCAAACAGCTTTGCTGCTGGGCCGGATTGACTCCCGGTAACAACAAATCCGCAGGGAAGAAAAAGTCTGTACAAATCTCCCGGGCAGGTGTTTATCTCAAGCCTGCTTTGGTTCAGGTCGCTCACGCTGCGGTGAAAGACAACAAGCACCCCTACTACAAGCTGAAATACGAGCGAATTGCCAAGCGCAGGGGTAAAAAGCGGGCAATCATTGCCATTGCCAGAATGATTTTGACAGCAATCTATTCAATGTTCCGTACCGGCGAAGTATGGAATCCTGTCGATCTTTTCAAAATCGATATGCCTGAGCATTTGAAGGGGCAACAGCTTGCGAAAGCTATTAAGCAGGCTACGAAGTTCCTTGAAAAACAAGGATTAACTGTTGCGTAGCACCTGCTCTTGTATACTTTACCCTTGCAAAACGGTGTGTTTGCAAGGGCGGGTTTGTGCGCCTTATTACCGCTGTATTGCTCAGGGGCTTACTTTCACACTAATCCTCCTCTGTGTTTGCGGCTGGTATGTAATTAGTCCTTTCTGTTGCCTCTGCCGTCCAGTTTGTATCCTGCTGCAATGTCATTGTAAATCTCAATGATTCTTGTCTTGCTGGCATGGATATAAACCGTGTCATCTTCTCTGCCTGTCTGATGATACAGTTCTCTTTTCTGCTCCCCTGTGAGTTCGTCAAAGGCCCCCCGGTTGCTGGCCTCCACGGAATGGTTACTGATTCGGTAATGGATTCCGCCCACGGTAAAGTAATAGCTATCGCCGGAAAGAGAGGTGGAAATGCCGTGCTCGGCACAGAACTTTTCGATTTCCGCCATTTTCTTTGCAAATTCTTCTCTGGCCGATTTTGACGGCCTCCAGGAATTTCTTGGCATTGATTTTTCCTTTCTGCCCTCGTAACCTCCGGGGCGGGCGCTGACCGAGTGTTAGCAGTAATCGTCTTCCATGGCATCACAATCATAAAACCACGGGCACCGGCAGCAGGGAAGTTCTTTGTGGGCGGCATCCAAAATAATATCAGTGTCGCTACAGTTGATATAATCGTCATACTCCGGGTTTACAAGTTTGGCAACGGTGCGGGTGGTTTCGGGGCATTCCGGCAGGTCTTTTCCATCGATAGAAACGCACTCGACTTGACCTTCGTTCAGCGCTATGACTACGCGCCCGCCCAAAAAAGATAGGGGCTTGCACCAACCAAGGTTTACTTGTTCTTCGATCATCATGTCTCTGTAACTCATTTTTTATTCCTCCCTGGGCTTCATGCCCTTGATTTATAGTGCTATTATACTGCACAATGTGCTGTTTGTCAAGCACAAAATGCAGATTTTTTTAATTTCCAAAAACAGCAGAACGAAGGGGAATGCAGCGAAAACAAGCAGAATCCCCATCCTATCCAATCCAAGATAAGGGGGCGGATAAGCCGCCCGCACACAATGGGTGGGTTTAGCGCCCGCAACGGCGATTTGATACAATTGGCAAAAAGGGGGTGACGGAGCGTGGATTGGACGGCTGCAAGAGACGAGTACATCCAGGGTGGCATTACATACAGGCAGCTGGCGGCCAAGTACAAGGTGCCGCTGCGGACTCTAGGCAAGCGGGCAAAGGCGGAAGACTGGGTTGGTCTGCGCCAACAGGTGATAGACAAATCGGCCACGCTGGCAGCTGATGCCACCGCACAGGCCAAGGCGGACATGGCGACCAGGATATACGATTCCGCCGGTCTGATGCTGGACAAGGTGCTGGATGCCTTGCAGGATGCCGTCACCCCCAAGGACATCCGTGCGCTGACGGCGGCGGTCAAGGACATCCGGGAGATTGTGGGGATTAAAAGCGCCGGTGACCAGGCGGAGCAGGAAGCCAGGATTGCCAAATTGCGGCGGGATGCCGCCCAAGATGGGGAAAAGGAAAACACCGCGCAGCTGGTCATCAGCGGCTTGCCAGAGGGGTTTGAAGTGTGAGTACAATTGACTTGTCAAAAATAAGTGATAAACAATACCGTTTTTTAACGGACGGCCACCGGCACGTTGGCTATGGTGGGGCGCGGGGCGGCGGCAAGAGCTGGGCGGTCAGAACCAAGGCCAAGATTCTGGCGGCGGTATATGCCGGAATCAAGGTGCTGATTGTCCGGCGCACCTTCCCGGAATTATTAAACAACCACATCAACCAGCTGCGGGAGGAACTGCACGGGCTGGCAAAATTTAACAAAAGTGAAAAAGTATTCACTTTTCCCAACGGCAGCACAATAAAGTTCGGCTATTGCAACTGCGATGGAGACCTTGGGCAGTACCAGGGCGCAGAATACGATGTGATTTTTTTGGACGAAGCGACCCAGCTTCAAGAAGAATGGATTAAAAAAATCAACGCCTGTGTGCGTGGTGTGAATAATTTCCCGAAGCGCACCTACTACACCTGCAACCCCGGGGGCGCTTCCCACGGCTACATCAAGCGGCTGTTCATCGACCGGCGGTTTGAGGAGGCGGAGAAGCCGGAGGACTACAGCTTTACACAGGCACTGGTACAGGACAACCGGGCGCTGATGGAAACCCAGCCGGAGTATGTGGCAGAGCTGGAAACGCTGCCGCCGAAGCTGCGGGAGGCCTGGCTGTATGGAAAGTGGGACGTATACGAAGGGCAGTTTTTTGAGGATTTCCGATTGGAACCGGATGCCAAAAAGTGCCGTGAAGCCGGAATCACGCTGGAGGAAGCCCGGGAGCAGGGGCGGTGGACACACGTCATTAAGCCATTTGACCTAAACAGCGGCGAACGGCGAGGCTGGAATATCATGCGGTCGTATGACTTTGGCTACGGCAAGCCCTTCTCCCTGGGGTACTGGGCAGTGGACTATGACGGCGTGTTGTACCGCATCCTAGAAATATACGGCTGCACAAAAGAACCGAACGAGGGCGTGAAGTGGTCGCCGGATGAACAATTCCGGCGATTCCGGGAATTTGAGAACGAGCACCCCTGGTTAAAAGGCCGGAAGATTGTGGACAGCATTGCAGACCCGGCGATCTGGGACGCCAGCCGGGGAGAAAGAATTGCAGAAACGGCGGAACGGTATGGCATTTATTTTTCCCCCGGAGACAATGCCCGGATACCGGGATGGATGCAGGTACACTACCGGCTGCAATTTGACGACAACGGCTATGCGCGGATGTATGTTTTTGAGGGGTGCAATGCCTTCATTCGGACAATTCCATTGATGATGTACAGCCAAACGAAGCCGGAAGACCTGGACACGGATATGGAAGACCATGTGGCTGATGAAGTGCGGTATATGTGTATGTCGCGGCCAATTAAGCCGGTTGTGGAAAGAAAGACAGAGCTGGTGTACGGTGACCCCCTGAACCAGTTCAATTTTGAAAAAAATCGGAGGTAAAAATATGGAAAATGGCGGTATTCTGGGGCTGGCAGCTGCCGGGAATGGCGGGCTTCTCCCCACCGAGGGGACGATGCCGGAAAGCATGGCGGCAAAGCCCATCGGGCAGGAACAGCTTTTTAAATTTACGGACATCCTGAAAAAATACAACGGCGGCAAGGCCAGAACCACCGCCAGAATACAGGCAAGCGAGCAGTGGTGGAAGCTGCGGAACAGCGCGGAGGAGCTGGAGAAAACCAGAATCGGGCAGGATGGCGGGTGGGTGTCCTCCTCCGGCTGGCTGCACAACGTCATTGTGGCGAAACACGCGGATGCCATGGAAAGCTACCCGGAACCGAATATCCTCCCCCGGGAGCGGGGAGACCGGCAGGAAGCGCAGATGTTGAGCCACATCATCCCCTGCGTCCTGGAACAGAATCAATTTGAACGGACGTATTCCGATGCCATGTGGCAAAAGCTGAAAACCGGCACCGGGGTTTACAAAATCGTGTGGTCGAAGAACAAGCTGAACGGCCTTGGGGATATTTCTGTGGAAAATGTGAATTTGTTGAACGTTTACTGGGAGCCGGGGGTGACGGACATCCAGCAAAGCCGGTTCCTATTCCACACGGAACTGCGGGACAAAGAGGTGCTGGTGGAGCAATACCCGGAGCTGGAAAGCAAGCTGAAAAGCAACGGCTTTGTGTCGGCGAAGTTTCTGTATGATGACACGGTAAGCACGGAAGACAAATTCACCGTGATTGAAGTGTACTACCGGAAGCGGGTCAACGGGAAAGTGACGCTGCAATACTGCAAGTACATTGGGGACACGGTGCTGTACGCCACGGAGAACGAGCCGGAGATGGCGGAAAGAGGGCTATATGACCACGGAAAATACCCCTATGTGTTTGACGCGCTATACCCCATCGAGGGCAGCCCCTGCGGCTATGGCTACATCGACATTTGCAAATCCCCGCAGACGGAAATTGACCTGCTGAAAACTGCCTTTGTGAAAAACGCCATGGTGGGGGCAACACCACGGTATTTCGTCCGGGGTGATGGCGGCGTAAACGAAAATGAAATGGCCGACACAAGCAAGCCCTTTGTACATCTGCCCAATGTGGACGAGACATACTTAAAGCCCATTGCGCATAACCCTCTGGACGGCAACTACATCAACGTGATGCAGGCCACCATTCAGGAGCTGCGGGAGACCAGCGGCAACACGGAGACCAGCACCGGAAACATCCAAAGCGGCGTGACGGCAGCCAGCGCCATTGCAGCCTTGCAGGAGGCCAGCGGCAAGGGGAGCCGGGACAGCACCCAGGCCAGTTACAGGGCATACTCGCAAATTGTAGAATTTTGCATTGAACTTATCCGGCAGTTTTATGATGCTCCCCGGCAGTTCAGAATTGTTGGCGAGTATGGGGCACAGGAGTTTGTCAGCTACGACAACAGCGGCATCCAGCCCCAGTATCAGGGCAATGATTTCGGCGTTGATATGGGGTACCGGGTGCCTGCCTTTGATATTAAAATCTCTGCCCAAAAACACAATGTGTACACCAAAGTCACGCAGAACGAATTGGCACTGCAATTTTTTAATCTGGGCTTTTTTAATCCCCAGATGGCAGACCAGGCGCTACAGTGCATGGACATGATGGACTTTGAGGGCAAGGCGGAACTGATGCAGAAAATCAGCCAGCAGGGAACCATGTATCAAAAGCTGCTGCAATATATGCAGCTGGCGTTGACGCTGGCAGAACGATATGAACCGGAAGCTGCCCAGACAATTGCCCAGGATGTAAACGTCACCATGGCCGGGGGCACCGGGGGCACGGTTGGAACGACCAGCATCTATCAGGGGGACAACATCGGCGGCATCCAGAAGCAGGAGCCAACCATTGTGCAAAATGCGAGAAAGCGGGCGGCGGGAGCGGCCAGCACCGGCGGGGAGGCATAGAGATGATTGTTATTGATTACAACCGACAATGCCATCGGGTGACGGTAAGGGGGCACGCAGGGACAGCACCGGCGGGGCAAGACCTGGTATGCGCGGCGGTATCGACACTGACCTACACGCTGGCAGAAAATGTGGCGCAGCTGCACCGGCTGGGAAAGGTGGCAGAACCGGAAATCCGGCTGGAGAACGGGGATGCGGAGATTTCCTGTACCCCATCGGGAGCGTACAAAAACATTGTAAAGGCTTTTTTTGAAGCGGTGTGCATCGGCTTTGCACTTTTGGAAGAAAAATACCCGGATGTAATAAGCTATCATGTATACGGTTGAGAAATGGGGCTGGCATTTGCCAGCCTTATTTTTTTATGCCCGCTGTGGGTTTAGAAATCAGAAAAAAAGGGACGTATCATATAACCGTGGGATTCGCCGCCCCCAAAGCGGCAGACAAAATACCGGAGGGTTTACTCATGGAATTTTTCAAAGCGCTGCTGGACTTGCAGCTGTTTGCCGATGGAGCCGGAGACGGCGCAGGGGCAGACGGCGGGGCAGCCGCGGCAGCGGAAACGGGCGAAAATGCTGTTGACGCCGAACAGCAAAGACTATTGGAACTGAATGTTCCAAAGGACAAGGTGGAGCGATGGGCGAAGCGGCGGGATGCCAGAGCCAAGAGAAACGGCCAGACCGTTCCTCCGGCGGCAGCCCAGCCACAGCCGGACGCCACGGCACAGACGCAGACCACCGAACAGAAAAAAGAGGAAGAACCGGAACAGGCCGAAGAACAGGCAGGAAAGCCGGGAAAGCCCAGCTGGGACGAGCTGATGAAAGACCCGGACTACAACAAGGCCATGCAGGAAACCATGAAAGCCAGGGTTGCCAAGGCCAACCAGGCGGAAGGATTTACCAGCATGATTGCTCCCCTGCTGGCGCAGCAATACGGCCTGGATGCCGAAAACATCGACCTGAACGCCATTGCAAAGGCGGTGGGAGATGCAGCAGACCACCAGCGGGAGGAACAGGAGGCCAGCGCCTTTGGCGTAAGCGCCGACACCATCCGGCAGATTCGGCAGAGCCAGCAAGCAGAACAAGAAAGCATCCAGGACAAGCGGCTGCGAGAACACGCCGCCAGGGTGATTGCCGAAGCGGAGGAAATGAAAAAGCTTTTCCCGAACTTTGACCTGATGGCCGAACGGGAGAGCAACGAGGTGTTCCGCCGCATGGTGGACAACCCGGACAATCCGGTTCCCTTGCAGACGGCCTATTTCGCCGCCCATCACAACGAGCTGGTGCAGACGGCGGTGCAAAAGGCTTTGCAGGAGGCATCCCAAAAGCTGACGGCATCCGTCCAGGCCAACGCCAGAAGGCCGGACGAGGCGGGCGCTGACCGACAGGCTTCCTCTGTGACAACATTCGATTATGCAAGGGCAACGCGGCAGGAGCGGGAGGCATTAAAGGCCAGAATCCGCGCCGCTGCTGCCAGGGGAGAGAAAATTTATCCCGGGATGTAGCGGGTTTTTCTCTTCCAAAAAACAAAATGGAGGAGAATAAAAAATGTTTGAAATCAAAATGATTACCCTGAATCTTCAGCTGTTTGCGGAAGCCGGTACGCTGGTGAACGCAAGCACCACCTATGTCAACGCCTACACTGGGGAGAAGACGAACTTCGACACCAAGAACACGATGTCTGGTGAAATGAAGACGTTCTATGACACGGAACTGCTGGAAAATGCCAGAATTGAAGCTTACTACGGCCAGTTTGCCAAAAAGCAGAACCTACCCAGAAACCACGGCACTACCATGGAGTGGAGAAAGTGGAACACCTTTGCCAACGCCTCCAAGCTCCAGGAAGGCGTGATTCCCACCGGTCAGAAGTTCGGCATGAGCAGCAAGGTTGCGACCATTGACCAGTTTGGCACCTTCGCCGCCATTTCTGACATCCTGGAGTTCCACGCCTATGACAACACCATTCTCGGCGCAACGGAGGAAATGGGCGCTTCTGCCAGCAAGACCCAGGAGACGCTTATCCGAGACAGCCTGTTGACCAATACCAACGTGCTGTACTGCGACAACATCACCCTTGCAACCAACGCTGTTGCATCTACCCCTACCAGCTGCGCCACCATGGAAGCAAGCGCAACAGTCATGAGTATGTTCACGCCGCTGATGGTTGCCAAAGCGGTGCGCATCATGAAAATGAACCGTGTTCCCACCATCAACGGCAAGTATTACTGCGTGGTGTCCCCCTCTGTGGCTTACGACCTGCGGAACTGCAAGGACTGGATTGAGGCGCACAAGTACGCTGCTACCAGTGAAATTTTCAACGGCGAAATCGGTGAGCTGCACGGTGTGCGGTTTATCGAAAACGTGTTTGCCCCGGTGCTGGGTGGAGAAACCTACAAGAACAAGGCCAACGGCGCTACCTATGCCAGCTATATGTTCGGCAAGGACGCATTCGGCATCATTGACCCGGAGGGCGGCAACCTGGAAACCATCATCAAGAGCCGTGAAGAAGTGGGAGGCCCCCTGAACCAGTTCAGCACCGTGGGCTACAAGTTCGAGTTTGGCACAACGGTGCTGTACACCGAACGGGTGCTGCGTATCATGAGCTGCTCCACCTTCTCCGCAACCGATGAACTAAACTGAGGAAAGGAGACATAATTAATGGCTGACGAAAAGAAAACCACCTGGGAGAAGCTGGTGGAGCTTCGGATTCCCCGGGGCAGAAGCAACGAAGAACCCTGCCTTATGATTGGCGTAAACGGAAAGAACTGGCTGCTGCCCAAGGGGGAGACCAGCAAGGTACCTGAGTATGTTGCGGAGGAGTACCACCGCAGTGTAGAGGCGGTGGACAGCTACAGCGCCAAAATCAACAACATTCAAGGAGAAGAACAGGCGGTGAACGCCTCCGCCAGAGCAAGAATCGGCGGCTAACACAAAATTGGGGGGCTTTATGCTCCCCTTTTTTGGAATTGGAGGGAAACGACATGACCATTCAGGAAGCATTGGAACGGCTGGACAGTCTCAAATACAACACCTATACGGATGCGGAGAAAATTGTCTGGCTGGACAGGCTGGACAGGACGGTTAAAGCGCAGGTGATTGACACCCACGAAGGGGCAGCAATCCCCGGTTTTGACGGATACACGGCGGGCACGGCGATTGACACAACGCTGCTGATTCCCGCCCCCTATGACGAAGCATATATTCACTACCTTGCGGCACAGATTGACTTTGCAAACGGTGAATTTGACAAATATAACGCAGAAATTACCATGTACAACACCCTGTATACAGCCTATGCGGCGGCCTATAACCGGGAGCATATGCCGGTGACGGCGGTAAGACGGATGCTTTTTTAGGAGGACGGTATGATTTATCCTACGGTGGCGGCGGCGGCTTCCAGCCGGGAGGTGGTGGAGGAGTTCCGGGGGTACAACCACAACCTGCGGATTGGCAGCGGCGAATTTTATGACATGAAAAACTTGACATCGGACAGCTACCCGGTTCTGTCCCCCCGGAAAGCAAGGGGCGTGTATGCAAAGCCCGCAAGCCCCAACGGACTGATTGCCAAGGAAAAGCTGGGATATGTGGACGGGAGAAATTTTATATATGGGGAAAGTACGGTTCCCATGGGGTTGAGTACGGCGGCTGAGGACAACCCAAAGCGGCTTGTATCCATGGGCGCTTATGTGATTATTTTCCCGGACAAAAAATGGCTGAACACCGAGGACTTGAGCCAATACGGCGAGATAGAAGCCAGCTTTACCAGCAGCGGGAATGCCCATTTTTCCCTGTGCAGTATTGACGGCGGAGAAATCAGCGGTGTGAGCGTGTCTGAAACAGCACCGGCAGAACCAAAGGATTTGCAATATTGGCTGGACACCTCCGGCAAGCCGAATGCCCTGAAACGGTACACCGCTGCTACGAAAACATGGGTTACAATCAGCAGCACCTATGTCAAAATCAGTGCGGACGGAATCGGGGCTGGATTTTCGCAGTATGACGGCGTTTCCATCACCGGTGTAACCGTGCCTGGGCTGGAGGACTTGAACGGAAACCACACAATCTGGTCAAAAGGAAACGACTGGATTACCGTTGTGGGGCTTTTGGGTGAGACGGCGATTCAGGCGGGCGCTATTACCGTGAGCCGGAAAATCCCCAATATGGATTTCGTAATTGAATCGGAAAATAGGCTTTGGGGATGCCGGTACGGCGTGGCAGCAAACGGACAGACGGTGAACGAAATCTATGCCTGTAAGCTGGGTGATTTCCGAAACTGGAATGATTTCAGAGGGTTGAGCACGGACAGCTATGCCGCCAGCTGCGGCACGGACGGCGCATTTACCGGGGCTGCTGCCCACCTGGGTTACCCGCTATTTTTCAAAGAAAACTGCGTGCATAAAATTTATGGCAGTATGCCAAGCCAATACCAGATTCAGACAACGGCGCTGCGAGGCGTTCAGGCGGGGTGCGGGAACAGCCTTGCAATTGTCAATGAAACGCTTTTTTATAAATCCAGGAACGGCGTGTGTGCCTTTGACGGCTCTTTCCCGGTTGAAGTGTCGGCAGCACTGGGAACAGAACCCTATGGGAATGCAGTGGCGGCAGGGCATGGGAACAAATACTACATCAGCATGGAAAGAGGCGGAAAGTGGGCGTTGTTCGTTTACGACACGGCAAAAGGGATGTGGCATCGGGAAGATGCGCTTCATGCCAGCGCCTTTGCCAGCCTGGAGGGCGAGCTATACGCGGTTGATGCGGTTGACAGGAACATTATTACGCTGCTGGGAAGCGGCGATACGGGCGAAACCAGCGTGCAATGGATGGCAGAAACGGGAGACCTGGGGCTATCCAGCCCTGACAGAAAGTATCTTTCTCAAATTTCCGTTCGGATGCGTGCTGGAGAACAGACCCGCATTGAATTTTTTGCACAATATGACCAGGATGAAGAATGGGTGAAGCTTTGCACGGCCTTTGGCATGGGGCTTAAAAGCTTCAGCGTTCCAATCAGGCCACGCCGGTGCGACACGCTTCGGCTCCGTTTGGTTGGTGACGGTGACGCAAAGATTTATTCTATTGTCAAAACAATCATGGAAGGGAGCGACAGATTTTGATGAAGCTCAGATTCCCGAATGTGCAGGGAAGCACACAACAGCAGGTGGAGCAGCTGACGAAATACCTTTACGCGCTGGTGCAGGATTTGAATTATGCGCTGGAACAGCTGGAAAAGGGGCAGAACCAGCAGGAGGGAGATAACAATGGGAACGTTTAAAACCGTTGAAGACAAGAAAAAGATGCAGGAACAGCCTGTGCAAAACCAGCAGCCGGTACAGCAGAACCAGCAAAGCCAGCCGGTGCAGCAGAACCAGGGAACGCAGTATGTTCAGCAGCCCCAAAGCCAACAGGCCAACGCCAATGTTGCAAATGCCCAGCAGCTTTTGCAGCAGGGACTTGAAAGCACCGGCGGCTCTTACCAGTCCAAGTGGACGGAAAAACTGAATGGGCTTCTGGACAAAATCACCAACCGGCAGCCATTTCAGTATGACGTGAATGCGGATGCGCTTTACCAGATGTACAAAGACCAATATGTGCGTCAGGGGCGAATGGCAATGCAGGACACCATGGGGCAGGCGGCAACCATGACCGGCGGCTATGGCAACAGCTACGCCCAAAATGCGGGACAGCAAGCGTATGAGGGATATTTGCAGCAGTTGACCGCAAAAATCCCAGAGCTATACCAGGCGGCTTATGACCAGTATTCCCAGGAAGGGCAGGACTTGTACAACCAATATAACCTGATTGGCAACCAGGATGACAGGGATTATAACCAGTTTGCCAACGAGCGGAACTATCAATACACGGTCAGCCAGAACGAGCAGAAGCTTGCACAGGGGCAGGTGGATTACCTGTTGAGCATCGGAGTAACCCCCAACGAGGAGCTGCTAAAGGCTGCCGGGTATAACAGCCAGTATATCAATGAGATTCTTGCGCGGACAAAACCACAGACCGGCGGTTATTCCGGCGGCGGAGGAACCGTGAGCCAGCCGAAGGAGCAGAAAAATGTGGAACTGGTGAAAACCGGTTCCGTGGTTGAGACAGCAAAAGAAACGATGAAAGCTGGCTATACGCCTTCTGAGGTTTACAGTGCGCTGAAAAAGAACGGTATTTCCTCCGGCAGAGCACATACTGCGGTGAAACAGGCGCAGATTTTGGAAGATTACCTTAAAAAAATGAAGTGAGGGTTCGGATATGTCCAGGAAGAAAAACGCAGAAGAATTTGTTGCACAGCAATTGGCGAAGCCAACGACAAGCGGCGGTTCAGAACGCTATAACGAGGCAAAACAGTTTGTTGCAAATACACTGGATCGAGCGGCTGTTTCCAAACTGAAATCCATGGACGATGCCTACGCAGAGCAGCTGCGCGCAAGAAGCCGCCCTTCTACCGCTGCCCAGTTTTCAGCCGGAAGCACACCCCAGGTGAACCAGCGGATTAACGACTACCTGGGGCAGCTGAAAAGCTATAAGGATGCTTTGCTTCTTCAAGACGAGAAAAGCCGGCTGGAAAATGAAAACAAATGGCTATCTTCCAAAGGCCCACTTTGGAAGCAAAACAGCACACGGATTTCCAAAATCGACACACTTCTGAAAGGCTCACAGGTAGAAAAGCCGAAACGTCCGCTGCTTGAGCCGAAGAAATATGCCAACCAGGATGTGACCGGCACAAAGGAAAATTCAGAAACCATCAAACTGCGTACTGATGCGGCAAAACTGCTGCAACAGAGCGAAAAAGAGCGGAAATATTGGGAGGATGCCCAGAAACGCTATCAGCCGGACAGCCGAGATTACGCAGACGCAAAAGCCCGGTGGGAACGCTTCACTGAACAGTATCAGGCACTTGGTTCACAGCTGCCGGGTGGTGTACCAGAAATCAGTGCCACTGACTTCAGCAGTCCGCTTGCACGGGCGAAGGCTGCATATGCTGCTGCGGAAGATGCCTTTAAGGCTGCGGAAAACGACTACTACAATGTGCCCGATGGTGACTTTGACGGCGTAGAGGCGCGGTATCTGGAAGCCGAGAAAAACCTCGAGGCAGCGAAAAAGCAGCTGGACGATGCCGCGAAGCAGACGAAAAAAGAGGCAACAAAGGCTGACAGCACAGGAGAAGCACAAAACGCGGCGGAGGAAGAAAAACAGCAGAAGATTGAAGAAGCCTATCTTGCGTTTACCCAGGCACAGCAGCAGCTTGAAGATGCGCAAAACAATATGGCAAATTCTACCGGAGAAGATATTACGCAATATTCGGCGGCATATAACCGCGCCAAGAAAAACTATGATGCGGCAAAAGCAGCTTATTACAATCTTAAAAATGATGCCGATGCCAGCGAACGCAACGGGCTGATTGCAGCGCAGGAAGACAAGGTACAGCGGTATGAAACATACCGGTATATGGACGGTTTTCAGGAAGATGCTGAGGCAGGCATGGAAAAAGGGCTGGTTGAGCGGAATGACCCGGTCAGCCGATACCTTGCGAATAAAACCGAATATGACGCGCAGGCTGCTTTGAGCGGTACTTCAATCAGCCGGTACAACTGGCTTGCCGACAACGAGCTGAAAATGTACTATTTCCTTCTGAACCGATACGGACTGGGCGAAGCCAAACAATATCTGAGCGATTTGGAAGTGACCCTTGACAAAAGAATCAGCGATTTCAAAAATTACAACACAGAGATTACCTACGGCACATCCGGTGCTATTGGAAAAACGGTTATGAATGCGGCTACTGTCCCTGCCAATATTTTTGGCGGCGTTTCCTCCGCTGCGGCGGATGTGGGCAGCGCTATTACCGGAAAATTCAATCCCTACTCCGCCGGGCATGAACTTTCTGATTATGCAAACACCGTGCGCGGCATTACGGCGCAGGAGATTGTGGACAGTATTGATTCCCCGTTCTGGGGCGCGGTGGCGGCAAACACCTATCAGGCGGTTATGTCCGGCGCTGACAGCGCATTGGGTGCTACTCTTTTTGGAAATGGGTACACCTGGATTATGGGCAGTTCTGCGGCAAGCCAGCGGGCGCAAGAACTATACGAAAAAGGCGCTTCCGGCACACAGATTGGCTTGGGTGCAATTGCCTCCGGCCTGATAGAAGCGGCCACGGAGAAATATTCCATTGAATACTTCACAAGCCAGTTTTTGGAGGGAAACGTAACTGGTTTTCGTGACTGGGCAAAGAAAACGCTGATCCAGGCATTGAACGAAGGCAGCGAAGAAGTGGCCTCGGACATTGCAAACCTGATTACTGATGCCCTGCTGGAAGGCAAGAACAGCGACTATCGGAACAACATCCAGGAACTCGTTGAGCATGGGATGAGCCGGGAGGAAGCCCAAAAACAGGCGTTTATTAACCAGGCCATTGACACGTTTTGGTCGTTCTACGGCGGCGCTGTTTCCGGCGGCTTGATGGGCGGCGCTGGCGGCATTGTGAATGCTACCACCAGTGATGCAAGAAAAATCGGCAAAGATATGGTGGACAGCGGCAGCTATGACGAAATTCTGAAAAATGCGGTGGAGCTGGGTTCCAAAAATAAGGACGTTCCAAAATTACAGGCAAAAGCAGAAAAAGGGAATTTAGGCAAGCGGGGCAGCGACTACGCCAAACTAACCAACATCTATCAGGAAAACATTGCGGCGCTGACAAAGCAGGATGTCTCCAATGTAACAGAAGCGATTGCGGCACAAGCAGAGCAGCTGGGTGCAAAGAAAAATCCGGGGCTGATTGCCAGCGGCATTGTGAAAAAGCTGACGGGTGAAAAACTCACCATGTCGGAACGGTATGCTATGGCGCAAAACCAGGAGATTACAGACACGCTGCTGAACGACATCAGCCGTGCTGGCTCGAAGAGTGACGGAAGCGACTGGGTGCGCAATATCGGAACCTATACTCTGGCACCGGAAATTTTCGGCACGCGGGAGACGGAAACGGAAAAGAGCGCCAAAGCGGCGGTTCATGACCAGCTGAGTGAAGCGGCAGAAAGCATCTTTGGGAAGGAACACGCTTTTGCAATCGAGCAGATGTATTACCCAGGGCAGAGCCGAGGCAGATATGTGGAGGAGATGGCAAAAGCCTATAAGGCTGGGCAGGAAGGAATCGACATTGCTGACATTGAAGGGATTAGCTCTCTTACTGTTGGGCAGGTGGATTTGGCGTATAAACTGGGGAAACAATCCGTGGATGGGAGCAGCTTTGACTATGACGGAGAAGCCGAAGGGCAGAGCTATCTTATCAGTGACAGCAGCCCGGTAAACATCTCGGAAATTGCTTCCACTGGTGGCGGCGGTATGGTGCTGCTGACGGATGAGGGCAAACAGGTAAATGCCCAGGACGTGAAATTCGGCAGCTATGGGACAGCACGGCTTTTTAAGGCCATTGAAACCATCGGGGTTGATGCCCGGACCGGAAACACCATTCTGGAAGCATCCAAAAACAGTCAACTGAGCAATTCCAATTTCGCGGTGGCAGTACTTGATGCCTACAACGCGGGCAGAAACGGCGTTGCCATGAACGCCATAGGGCGGGACAGCAACGCAATGCGGCTGGATGAAGCTACTCGGGAAATTGCCTGGGAGGCTGGCAGAGACCGCAAGAGGGCAAAAAACCAGCAGAAGCAGCAGACAATTGACCGGGGAGAACACGCGGCAAAGAAAGGCAGCCTGACGGTGAAGGACAGCGCCAAAAATATTGAATCGCTGAATGCGCAGCAAAAGAGCGGCATGGATGCGGCGCGGCTGCTTTCGGAAATGGGGCTGAACATTACCGTTTATGCCAGCACCGAACAAGAGCGGAATGCCGGAATGGAAAACGGCAGCATTTACCTGGAGGACGGAAGCATCTGGGTTGACCTGAATGCCGGTGCAGACGGTCAGGGCGTGATGGCCTTTGCCCTGAGCCATGAGTTTACGCATTTCGTGGAGGAGTTCAGCCCTGAAAAGTTCCATCGGTTCACGGAAATCCTGTTTGAAGCCGTGGGAACCGATGTAAATGTCAATGAGCTGATTGCTGCCAAGGCGGCAGCACTGAAACGACAGGGCTACAAGGAGCTGAGTGCCAAGGAGCTGAACGATGTGGCATACAGCGAAGTCGTTGCGGAAATGATGGAAACGGCACTGACGGACACGGACGTGATGGAGCGGATTTCTGCACGGTTACAGCAGACGGACATGAGCCTTTGGGAGAAGATTAAGAAGTTCCTGCAAGGGCTGGTGGAACGGCTGAAGGAAGCCTACCGGGGGCTGAACCCGGACAGCAGCATTGCCCAGCTGGCAAGGGACACCATCCGAAGCAGCGAGGACGCGCTGAACGCCTTTGCCGATGCCGCCAGTGATGCGGTGGTGAACTACCAGTTGCAGGATGGGGAAAAAAATAACGCCCCGGAGGGCATGAGGTTCAGCACCAGAGAGAATAAACAAACTGTTGCTAAAATGGAAACAGTAGCAAGTGTTCCCAGATATGATGGCTCTTTGAGAGCAAGTGATGTAATTCAAGCCGTGTCGGAATTTTTTAACAGCGTCGGGAATACCGCTGAAAATGAAGAGCTTGGGAGCATCATCTTGCGAAAGCGAGGCGTAAAAGATGATGTTTCCCACGGAATCGGGAGAGAAAAAGTCGCCGCTTTTATGGCTGTGCCTGACGTACTGAAACGTGGAAAGGTTGTAGATTATCGGGAGAACTGGAAGGGCAGGGGCTATGATACAGCGGTTGTTGCTGCACCCATTAAGATTTCTGATGAGGATTATATTGCAGGTGTTTGCGTCAAACGTGCAAGTGGCGAAAACAGGTTTTATGTCCATGAAGTTCTCCCAATAAAAGAAGGAGCAACGCCGTTCGACCGGGCGGCGCTTGAAACAAGCGTTGACTCCGGCGGCGATACTCCTTCTATGAATAATATACTTTCAGAGTTGCTCTATGTCAAGGGAATTTTGAGATTTTCCTCCCGGAATAGCAATGGAAAGCAGCTGACGGAAGCACAGATGAGGTATTTCAAGAATAGTCAGGTACGGGATGCAGACGGGAACCTAATTCCGGTATACCACACCAGCTACGACAACTTTTTTTCATTTGACCGGCAACGGCTAGGTGAAAATACGCTGGGGAATGCGGTGGATGCTGGGCTTGCGGCAACTGCTCTTGTGGGACACTGGTTTAACACACAGGATTTGTCCGAACAGATAGGCGGCAAAGCGGCAACGTACTATCTTAATGTAGAGAATCCTTACGTTGTATCTTCTTTGAACGAGCTGTCATCTGAAATTATGTCCTTTTCCGACGACCCGGAGATAGCGCAGGAGGAGTATGAGGCTGGCAGCTATTCCGCAATTCGAGCGGCTGCGAACGCCTATGTAGAACACTTGCGAGAGAATGGCTATGATGGAATCATTACGCCAGATGAAGAATTTGGCGGGGAATCCTATGTGGTACTTGATTCTGCGCAGGCGAAGCTTATCTCAAATAAAAACCCGACACAAACCCCGGATATTCGCTTCTCCCGGCGGATTAGTGCCGAGAAGCAAATGGAACGGATGGAGACGGAAATCCAATACCTGAAAAAGCTGGTTCAGATTCAGAAGCGGGGCAACAAAGACTATACCCTTGATAGAAACAGCCTAAACCAGCTGGCGGCGCGGCTTATCCGCGAGGGAAATGCCAATGGCAGCACCACTGAACTGGCAGCACTGCTGGAAGACACCTACAATTACATTTCCAGGGATGCAGATGTGTCCTGGGATGGGATTGAGGAACGAGCCGGGAAAGCCGCTGACTGGCTGGAGGAGCACCGGAAAGAACAGCGGGACGAATACGCCCAGGAAGTGCTGGACTGGATGGCAAAGCGGCGTGTGCGGCTGAGCGAGGGACAGCTCGGTGAAATTGAATACAGCTATGGAAGCGTAAAGGATTTTCAGAAGGCAATCCGCGGGAGCATCATCATTGACCAGAATGCCAACACCAGCCTTGACCAGTTCTGGCAGGAGGCAGCGGCGCAGTTTGCAGACCAGTTTGATTCTGAGCTTTCCGATATGAATATGCCTGGAGCACTTGCGGAACTGGTGCAGAAGCTAAAGGACAGCAGGAGCACATCTGACATGGAGGCGGCATATTATCGGGATGCGGAAAGAAAAGACCTGATTGAAAAAATCGTTGCAATGGCCTGGGACGCAAAGCCGGTTGAGAGCGTTTCCGACAAGCTGAAGGAGGAAATCTCCAAACTGAAAAAGGAACGCAACGCGGCGCTTCAGGAGGCCGCACAGGCACGGCAGGACGGAAAGAAAGCCGTGGAACAAGCGCTTTCTGACTACCGCTATCAGCGGGATGCGGAAGCGAAGGCTATGAAGGCGGTTTATGAAGCCGAACGGGAGCAGATTGCTACCGCACACCAGCGTGAAATGAATAAGCTAGAAGACAGCTACACCGAAAAGATTGCGGCAATGAGCAAAGAAATTATTCGTCTGCTGGGGAAATACGGGGAACAGGATAACGGCCTTGAAAAAATCAAAGAAGAACTTTCCAAAACCGAGGAAGATGCTGCAATCTGGCAACGGGAATTTAAGCGGCTGTTGCGGGAGTATGACACCAGTGGGCGGAATATTGACAGGCTGGAAAAGAAAGTGCAGGCGCAGCAGGAAGCGGCAAAGGCCAAGGTGGAAAGTGCCAGAAAGACAGAGGAGCGTTTTAAGCTGGAGCGGGTGCTTACTGACCTCAACCGGCGGCTGCTGAACCCCACAAAGACGCTGTATGTGCCGGACAGCTTGCAGCCTGCGGTGACCATGGCGATGCAGTCCATTGCCACAATCAAGCAGCAGGACGCGCAGGAGACTGCCAGCCGAGTGATCGCCCGGTACGGCGCACAGCTGGAACGACTGGGGAAAGATCCGGTGAAGAACGCCCAGGCCATTGCAGAGACGGAAGCAAAACTGCAAAATGTTCTGGAACGGCGAAATGCCACGGTTCAGAATGCCCTAGCGCGGCTGCAACAGGCATACACCGATTTGGCGGAAGTCAATAAGGGGGTGTTTACCCAGGAATACAATAAAGGCATCCTGGAATTTATTTCCGATGCCAAAGAAGCCATTGGAGACACCTTCTACGGCGAACTGAACATCCAGCAGCTACAGGCGGTTCGCAATGCTTATACGGCCATCCTAAATACCATCCGAAATGCCAACAAGCTCCACGGCGAAAATCTAAAGCAGGGGTGGGCAGAGACAGCCAAGCAAGCAATGGCGGAGTTCCAAGGACAGCCGGACAAGACACCGGCGCTGGGAAAGCTAAAGAAAACAATGGAAAAACTGAGCTGGAACAACGAAAAGCCCTATTATGCCTTTGAGCGCATGGGAAGCAACGTTATGATGCAGCTCTATGAAAACCTGCGCAACGGTGAGGACGGCTGGTATCGGGACTTTGCAAAAGCAAGAGCCATTATGCTGGGGTGTATGGACAAATACCACTTTGATAAGTGGGAAAACAATCTGGTAGAAGTGGAAATGGCAGACGGCGAAAAGGTGGCGCTGGATTTGCAGGAGCGGATGAGCCTGTTTGCGGCATCGAAGCGAGAGCAATATCTCAAACACTTGACGGAAGGAGGCTTTATTCTCACCGGGAGCAAGCGGAACGGCAAGGATTACATGGATTATTCCTCACACGTTCTGGCGCTGGAAACGGTTATTCAAATCAGAAACGGTCAGGTGTTGGGGCTGACGGCGGAACAGATTGCCTTTGCAAACGAAATGCAGGAATATCTTTCCACCGTGTGCGCAGAGCAGAACAACGAGGTGAGCCGAGCGCTGTATGGCGTGAGCAAGGCGAAGGAAAAGGATTACTGGCCGATTAAATCCTCCGCCATCCGGTCTGAGCGGGTGCGAGACAGTCAGGAATCCCCCGGCAATCGGCAGAAAAACGCTGGGCATATGAAGACCACAGATAAGAACGCCAGCAACGCTGTGGAGCTGCGCGGTTTTATGGAAACCTGGGCAAACCATGTGAACGACACAGCCATGTATCACAACTTCACGCTGCCCATGGAGGACTTCTACAGGGTGTACAACTACAACACTTCCGGTGACGGCATCCGGCAGCAGATGCTGCGGAAACACGGGGAAGCATCGGTGGACTATGTAGATACCTTTTTAAAGGATGTGAACGGCGGCGTAAGAGCAGATAACCGAGAGACCGTTTACAATATGTTTTTAAGCGGATTCAAGAAAGCGGCGGTATCTGCAAGCCTGAGCGTGGCTATTCAGCAGCCAAGCGCGGTAGGGCGGGCGTTTTCCATCATCGATGCAAAGCATTTTGTTGGCTCCAAGGTGGACAGCGCGGGCGGAATTTCCGCAACCTGGGAGGAAATGAAAAAATATGCTCCGGTGGTTGGCCTGAAGGAAATCGGGCGGTTCGACACGGACATGGGAAGAAGCACCCAAGAGCTGCTTTCCGGGGAAAATGGAAAGGGCTTTATGGCCGCCGTGGACAAATTCGGCGGTTGGATGCCGGAACAGATGGACAAAATCACATGGGTTGCCATGTGGGAAGCTGCCAAGCGGCAGACCAAGGCAGAGCACCCGGGGCTTAACGGCGAGGCACTGAAAACGGAAGCAGGAAAGCTCTTTACCAAGTGCATCACCCAAACCCAGGTGTATGACAGCGTGTTTTCCAGAAGCGGCAACATGAGAAGCAAGAGCGTTTACATGAAAATGTTGACAAGTTTCATGGCGGAACCTACCACCACCATCAATATGATGGGCAGTGCGGTGCAGGACATCCGCGGGAAGAACTTCAAAACCGCCGGAAAGAAAATCTCCTCGGTTGCGGCGGCGCTGATTCTGAACTCGCTGTTGGCAAGCCTTGTCTATGCGGCGCGGGATGACGATGAAGAAAAGACATATCTGGAAAAATATCTGAGCAGCCTTGCTTCGGAACTGGTGGACGGGGTAAACCCAATCACCTATTACCCCGGCTTTAAGGATGTTTGGAGCATTGTCCAGGGCTATGACGTGGAGCGCAACGACATGAGCCTGGTGTCGGATATGTACAACGCAACCCAAAAAGCAACTGACAGCTGGAAGAAATTTCTGGAAACAGACCCGGAGGACGAGGAAGCCAAGAAAGAGAACCTGGGGAAATTCGGCATTGCTTCACTGGACGCGGCAGCCGGTTTGCTGAACATGGGCGGCATCCCGCTAAAGAATGTTCTGCGTGAATTGCGAGGGGTAAAGAATACCTATGAAACGGTATCCACACCCAGAGCAAGCGATTCCTACACCAGAGGAAAGGCTATCTGGGACGGGATTCAGGAAAACATTCCCGCTATTTTCCGAGGGAGCAACGGAAAAACAGAGCGTCTTTACCACGCCATTGTGACTGGAAGTCAGGCGGAACAGGAACGGTTGAAAACCACTTATTCCACGGAACAGAAGTATGAAAATGCTGTTGTGACCGCGCTGGCAGACCAGGACAGCCGGATTCGACAGGCGGCAAAGGAAAAGGCCGCTGGAAATGCGAAAGAGGCGGAACGCATTCTTGCCGAAATTGAAGCCGAGGGGAATTTCAACCGGAAGCAAATTCAAAGCGCCTTTGAAAAGCAGTTGAAAAAGGTTCCCGGCGGCAGCAAGGAATCGGTAAAGGAACAGTATTTGAATGGCGAAATCGACCGGACAGCAGCCATCAAACAGCTGAACGGGGTGCTTGGAATGCGCATGAAGGACGCAGAAGAACAGGTAACGCAGTGGAACAGCGTCCGAGACACCGGCATTGAATACGATGAAATCCGAGATTCTTATCTGAACAACAGCCTGACGGAGAGCAAGGCGGCACAAATGCTTGTTCGCTACGGCGGGAAAAGTGAAGATGCCGCAAAAAAAACCGTGCGAGAATGGGGCTGCAAGAAAGACCTTGACGTAAACTACAGCGAAGTGAAGGAAGCGTTTATTGACGGCGAAATCACGGAACAGCAGCTCAAAAATGCGCTTGTTCGCTATGGCGGCAAGGACGCGGAGGAAGCGGAAGAAACGGTGAACGCCTACCGTTGGCAGAAGCAGCACCCGGATTCCGATTTGAGCAGCGAGCAGGTTCTAGCGTATACGAAAAAACTTGACGAGCTGGGCAAAAACATTGAAGAAACCGGGATTCAGCCGAATGTGTTTGCTGACTATAGAAGCAGAAGAACGGAGTGTACCGGCGTGGATGCAGATGGGGACGGGAAGACGGACAGCGGCAGCAAGAAGAAGGAAATTCTTGCCCTTATTGACAGCCTTCCGATTTCCGACAGCCAAAAGGATGCGCTGTATTATGACAACGGCTATGCTGCAAGCGGCCTGAAAAAAGCGCCGTGGCATAAACGGTAAAAATAAAGTCCGCCGGGTTTAGAATTACTCGGCGGACTTTGGTATTCTGTAAAAAAGGGGGTAGCGGCGTATGATGCAGGGGGACAGTTATTATTTGTCAATCAGGCTAAAAAACAATGCAGGGCAGCCGATCACTCCGCTAGATGTGGAGGATGTGGAAGTTACTATCGGTCGAAGGACGAAAAGCTACAGGAACGGGAAAATTCTGTTTGAGGATGGCCTATGGTTCTACCCAGTAACCCAAGCGGAAAGCTTTGAGTTCCGACCGATGAAAGCAAATGCTCAGGTACGGGTAAAGTGGAACGGCGGCGTGATTGAAGGACAGGAGCTGACCGGAATCCGCGTGCAGGAGAGCAGCAGCAAGGAGGTTCTTTGAGATGGCTTTACAATATGGAAAAACGGCAAACTATACCGCTGAGTTTGCTGGCCCTTTTTCGTCAATGGTTGGCAGCACGGCAAAAAGGGTTATTATTTCACTCCCTGCTTCCGGGTGGAAAGGCGCTGAAAGCCCGTTCAGTCAATCCGTAATCGTCGAGGGGATTTCTACCAACAGCAAGGTTGACTTGACGGCTGACAGCGCTCAGATGAAAAAGCTTGTGCAGACCATCATCTATATTGAAAATGACGATGGTGCTGCAACGGCATGGGCAATCGGTCAAAAACCGGCAGAGGATTTTACGCTTACTGCCTTTATCACGGAGGTGACAAGCGCATGAAAATCATCGGCGCTTCTATCGGAATGATTATCCCAAAGACGGACTACAATCAAGCAGATTCCAGCAGCCCGGATTATTTGATGGGGCGGGACACGCTGAACAACCACATCAATGAGTTGCGGAAAGCATCGGAGAACGCGCAAAAAACCGCTGAAAATTCGCTGCCAAAAGCAGGAGGAGCAATGACCGGCGCGGTGACGTTCAGCGGAATTGTGTTAAAGGAAGGCGTTGACTATGGCGATACGCTCCCTGAAACGGTGATTCCTGGCAAGCTTTTCTTTTTGAGGGAGGTGTAGTTATGGCAACCGGAAAAAGCGGAGTGCTCAATGTTTATGTTGGCGGAGGCTTTTCGGCCACATTGAGTGTGGAATGGTCTGAGACAACTGGCTCTGGATATTCCGAACTGGCGGTGACGGTGAAATTCAGCCGAAGCGGCGGAGAAATGGGCGGAACATGGTACTCCGGCGGGAGCGGACGGATTACGGTGAACGGGGTGACTGTCTGGGCGTGGTCGGCGGACAGCACCAGCCTGAATGTGCCTACATATGGCGGCGAATCAACCATTGCCGCAAAAACCGTTCGCGTTGAACACAGCGGGGCTATTGAAGTTCCAATCAATGTAGATGCGGCGAGCTGGTACAACACCAGCTACAGCTCCCTCGGTTGCAGCTGGGAAGCGGCGAATGGAACGGCATCCCTGGGCGAAAAACAGATTTATACATTGACTATCACTACTGACGAAAATGCCAGTGCAACTGTCACAAGAAACGGCGAAGCAATTTCCAGCGGGGCTGGACTTGCAGAAGGAGATGTTCTGACAATCAGCGGAACTGCCCAAAGTGGGTACATCCTGCTATTAAAAGCGAATGACGAAACAATCACAAGCGGCGCAACGCTGACAGTAAACGGTAACGTGGCTATCAGCGCAAAAGCATTAAAACCTGGGGCACAGTATGTTCGGTATGTTCCATACATCGGGATGCCAGACGGCTGGACACCGCTATAAAAATGAAAGGGCGATGAAAATGAAAACAGTAAAAATCCCGGAATCAGCGTCACCGTGGACGTGTATTATTGATGGGGTTAAATACACTTACCCATCAGGTGTTACAATGCAGGTTCCTGACCAGGTGGCAGCGCTGGTGGAAGCGTACAACAAGAAAATGGAAGAACCCGCATATTGGGTGCCGGATGCGAAAGTAAACCAAGACCCCAAAAGCAGCGCGCCGTTTACCATCGGCGCAGACGCAGGCGGCGTGTATCATGTAAAAGATGGGAAGAAGACGTATATCGGCGGAGCTGATTATTCTAAGCCGGAGTTTACAGATGCTACTTACAAGGCCATGCTGGACGGGAAAAATACAACGAGCATTTTTGACATTTGGTGGCCGCTGTCGGACAACGGGCAGGACAGCCGGTACCGGCGGCTGGAACGCTTTGCGAAGATGCTGGCGGATGCCTGGGCAGGAAAAACCTACACGCTGCGAGGATATGCGGCGGGGGTTTCCAGCGACCCAGCACTGACCCCTCTGGACGACCTGGCGGGGCGGGAAGCGGCGGTTCTGGCAACTGACACCGCCCCCGGCGGCGAAGACTGGGCAGAAGAAGACCCCATGACCTGGTACGTCCGCGCCAATGCCCTGAGCCTTGCAGACGGCACCATGAACGTGCTGGCGGTGGAAGGAGAAGATGATTTTGACATCACCGGCGAAAATGCCCCTGTGTACTGCTTTACCCTGGCCCTGTGGCTGAAAAAGGTGGAGGACAGCAGCTACGAAACCAAAAGTTGGAAGACGGTTAAAGCCCCTGGCTATCGGCCTTATGCGGAAGCCGTTGCACCGGACGGAAAGAAGCGGCTGCTGACCTGGCACCCTGCCTTTGGCGGCGGCCTGACGGCGGACGGCAAGCTTACCTCCGGCGCGGGCAAAGCCCCCTATATTTTTGCGGCGGCAACCACTGGCGTGACGAATGCCCAGAAGTGGGAAGGCGGCAACGATGGCCTGTGGGCGGACGTAGACACCGAATGGGCGCTGGATATGTGGCAGCTGCGGCATTTTAACAAAGAAAACACCGGCATCTGCAACGGCTGCGTCAGCTTTAACTTCCAGCCAACGGTTGCCCTGGCGGAAGAAAACGTGAAGCGTGTGCTGCTGAAAAAAACGGATGCCGCCAATCTGGTTGACGGCGCTACCGTGTCCGTTGGCGAGCCTGGGGGAGATAACAACATTGACCGCAACCAGGCCAGTATGCGAAGCATTGCCCACCTGGCCAGAATCACCAGTATTGCAGACGTAACGATTGGTGAAGTGACCTATTCTGCTGTCAATCTGGATGTGGACAGCCCCTTTACGACCACGGCAACCACGCGGCTTTCCACCATGCCCTGGCACCGAGGCAGCACCGAAGCATTGCCCGGACATAAGGACGGCTGCTGCGGCAGTCTTACCGCCGGTAAAACGCCCCTGCGCGTGGCTGGCGTGGAGCTGCTGGACGGCGCGTATGCGACTGGGCTTGACCCCCTGTATAACGTCATTGCTAATGCAAGCGGCGGCTTTGACTACGCCGTGTACACCTGCAAGGACAGCAAAAAGCAGTCCGGCAGCATTACCGCTGACTACGCCGATACCGGCATCCGGGGCACCGGCATTGCATCCGGCTGGAACTGGGTGAAGCATTTTGTAAACACCACCCTGGGCGTGGTATTCCCCGATGCTTTCGGCGGCAGCTCCTCCGGCTGGCTCAAGTCCGCCTTCGATGGCTCGCACTCCGCTGGGGTGCGTTGTCCCTGGCGCTTTGGCAACCTGTACGATGGTGCCTCTGCTGGCCTGGCTTACGGGAATGGCGGCTATTCCCCTAGGAGCGCGAGCTGGGTTGGCTCCCCTCGGCTTTCCGGCAGCGGGAAAAAGCGGGGTGAATGGACGGCCTAAGCCGTCCAGAGTGGCTGCAAGCCGCCGATGACGGCAGAATCACCGCCGTCGAAGCCCTGAAAATCTGCGGGGTGCGACCGAAGTGATGGCGAACGAAATCGCGGAAGCGGACAGAAAAAGGAGTGAGTTATTTGACAGTTAAGCAAATCCAGTGTCTTTTGACATATCTTGGTTACGACCCCGGGGGCATTGACGGGGCAAACGGCAGAAACACCATTGCTGCCGTCAAGCGCTTTCAGTCAGACTACGGCCTGACTGCGGACGGCGATGCTGGGGCGGCAACCCAGAAGATGCTGACCGGCGCTGTGGCCGGGACGGCGGTGAAGATGGAGAAGCCGGTGGACACCATGGAGAGCGGGGAAAAGACCGGAACGTTCTGGGATGAAATCACGTATTTTGCCAGGGCAGAATGCCACTGCAAGTGCGGTGGGAGGTACTGCAACGGCTACCCAGCCGTGATGTCGGAGGAAACAATGCGGTTGGCTGATGAAATCCGCCGCCGTGCTGGTGTTCCCCTAAACGTCAACAGCGCCCTGCGGTGCAAGCGGCACAACGCCGAGGTGGGCGGGGTGTGGAACTCCCTGCATTTGACCGGACAGGCCATTGACCTTGCCCCCATCGGCGGGAACATTTCAACCACCCGGTTGCAAGAAATTGCCGAGCAGGTGCAGGTGGAAAAGATGCCCGGACGGGGCGGCCTAGGCCGCTACGACTGGGGCGTACATGTGGACAACGGCAAATACAGCCGGTGGAATGGCTAAAGAAAGAAGGAAAAAATTTGAGCAATTTTTTACAAACGCTAGTGACAATTCTGCTGGCGCTTATCGGCTCCGCTGGTTTCTGGGGGTATCTGGATGCCCGCAGGGCAAGGAGAGAAAAAAAAGACAATAAAAAGAATGCCAACACGCGCCTGCTAGTTGGCATGGCACACGACCGCATTATTTTTCTCGGCATGAAATATGTGGAACGTGGATTTATTACCAAGGACGAATACGAAAATTTGAATGACTACCTTTTTGAACCTTACGCTGCTGCCGGTGGAAATGGTTCTGCCAAGCGCGTTATGGAAGAAGTAAGAAAATTGCCGCTGCACAATAATTAAGGAGGAAAAACCATGAAAATGAGCAACAAAATGTACGACATTCTAAAGTGGGTAGCACTGGTGCTGCTTCCTGCTGCGGCTACGTTCTACGCCGCCATTGCGGCGGTGTGGGGTTTGCCCTGCACCGAACAGGTGGTGGGAACCATTACCGCTGTTGATACCCTTCTTGGCACGCTGCTGGGCATTTCCAGCGCGAATTACAACAAGGAGGCATAGTGAGTGGATGCGGTTCCATGGAACCGGGTTTTTCTGGAAGAATTTGTTCGACTGGCGTGCCTTACGCCGGAAGACGAAAAAATTTTGAGAACCCGAGTTGCCGGATGGGGCCAAGTCAAGCAGTGCCACGCTTGCAGCATCTCCCTTGCGACGCTGAACAGGAGAATCAAAGAAATGAAAAGGAAGTACAGGAGCGTTCAGAAGTACAGCAACATACTCCCAGAAAACATTGATTTCTGAACACGCCTGACAATTTTTTGAAAGAAACCCGACAAGTAGGTGAGAATCTGCTTGCCGGGTTTTTTGCTATGATTTGGGTAAGAGGTGATACCGATGTGGACGTATTATAACCCCAACCCTGTTGCGGTTCGGGTGGGCGACTGCGCCGTCCGGGCGGTAGCCAAGGCCATAGGGTGCAGCTGGGAGGAAGCATATCTCCGGCTGGCGCTGATGGGGCTGCAAATGGGCGATATGCCATCCGCCAACAATGTGTGGGGCGGCGTTCTGCGGCAAAACGGATTCCGCAGGTTTGCCATTGACAATGGCACAGTGGAAGACTTTTGCAAGCATCACCCCAGGGGAATTTATGTGCTTACTCTTGACCACCATGTAGTTGCCGTTGAAAACGGGACGGTTTTTGACACATGGGACTGTCGGAAGGAAGAACCGGTCTATTTTTGGAGCAAGGGGGAATAAGAAATGTTTGGAAATTATTATTATCCGCAACAGCCTCAGCCCCAGCAGCAGAGCCAGGGGTCAAATAACAATATCGTATGGGTACAGGGACTTGCCGGGGCGAAAGGGTATCCTGTGGCACCTGGAAGCGCTGTGTGGATGATGGACAGCGAGGATAAAAGGTTTTACATCAAGTCTGCTGACGGCAGCGGGCTGCCTAACCCCCTGCGAATTTTTGAATACAGCGAAGTGCAGGAGCAAAAAACAGAACCAACCGGAAATACTGAACAGTTTATCACTCGGGACGAATTTGAGCAGCGGATTGCTGCGCTGATGGGAGGAACGAAAAATGAATGACCTTTTTCAGCAATTTGGGAACAATATGCCAATGCCCGGGGGAATCGGGAATCTTGTCCAGCAGTTTAACCAGTTCCGGGCGAATTTTCAAGGGAACCCGCAACAGCAGGTTCAGCAGCTTTTAAGCTCCGGGAAGATGACCCAGGAGCAGTTTAATCAACTGGCTGGGTTGGCAAACCAATTCCAGCGACTTTTGTGATAAACCGGTGCGCAACGGTTTATAAATATTAAATTTAGGAGGAAAGATTATGAATGATATGATGTCCCCTGCCGACTATGCTGCCGTTTCCGGTCGGAACAACGATGGCATGTTTGGCAACGGTGCGTGGTGGATTATCATCCTGTTCCTGTTTGCTTTCATGGGCAATGGCTGGGGCAACAACGGACGTAGTTCCGGTGCTGCTGACAACTATGTGCTTGCCAGTGACTTTGCAACGGTGCAGCGGATGATTTCCGATTCCACCAACACCATTGAACGCAAGCTGGACAACACCCAGAACGGCGTTTGCGACTTGGGCTATACCCAGGCACAGCTTATCAACGGCGTTCAGGTAGGCCAGATGCAGCAGGGCTATGAGACGAGAAATGCTATCAATGGCGTTTCTCAGCAACTTTCCGGCTGCTGCTGCGACATGAAGCAGGCTATTGCAGAAACCAATTACAACATGGCTACCCAGGCCAACGGCCTCAGCAGAGCCATTGAAAGAGGTTTCTGTGATACAAACTACCATTTGCAGGAGCAGCACAACGCTACCATGATTGCGGTAGACAAGGTGGGCGACCGGATTATTGACTACCTGACCAACCAGCAGAACCAGCAACTGCGTGATGAAAACCAGGCTCTGCGGCTGGCGGCTTCTCAGGCGGCACAGAACAGCTATCTGGTCAACACGCTCCGTCCCTCTCCTTCCCCTGCATACGTGGTGCAGAATCCCTATTGCTGCAACACCCCGTGTGGGTGCTAAGTAGGGAGGACTAAACATGGCGGTTGAACTTACTGCAAGTGCTGCCCAGACCGTCCAGGCAGGGCAGAACGTGCTATTTACTGACACCCCTGTTGGGTGCAATCGTGGGTATGTTGTTCACCGAGAAGGGGCTGGGCTGGTAACGCTGCGGGGAATGTGCAACGGCTGCGCCAACATCGCCAGATACAAGGTGCTGTTTGTTGGCAACCTTGCTGTTCCCACCGGCGGCACTCCTGGTGCAATCAGCGTTGCGCTGTCTATCGGCGGCGAGGCAATGCAGCAAACCGCGGCTACGGTAACACCAACCGTGGCAGACAGCAGCTTTAATGTTACCACGGCAGCATTTGTGGACGTGCCGAAGGGCTGCTGCGTTAGCCTGGCGGTCAAAAACATCAATGCACAGGCCATCAGTGTTGCCAATGCCAACCTGCTGATTGAGCGGGTAGCATGAGGGAAAGGAGGAGCAAACCATGGGAAAACTGAATGAGTTGAAGCGTTTGGCGAGAGAAGAACTGGAAAACTTTGCAGACCGTGGGCTGTCTACCCAGACCGTAGAAACGGCAAAGAATCTGGCATCCCTAATTTGCAAACTCGATTGCATTGAGCAGGGGGATTACAGCCAGTACAGCCGGAGGGACTACCCGGACTACCGCTATAATGACGGTATGGGAGGTATCGGTATGCCAGCCTATAGCCAGCGCCGAGACAGCATGGGACGGTATGCCAGTGATGGAGGCTACTCCTACCACGGCGGCGAGCTGGAACGAGCGATTGACAGTTCTGGACTGAACGAGGAAACCAAGAGAGAACTGAAGCGGCTTCTGAACAAAATGGGCGGCTAAAGTGTCTGTAACCGTGTCTGTAGCTAGATAGATACACAGAGAAGTTCCCGAATTTTTTTAGATATAAGTTTGTGGTTTTTCTTTGCTATATCTGGATAAACACGATTTATCCCAAATAAACTTCTCTTATTATTGCGGAAAAAGCAATCAGACTGGGATTTGAACTTTTGAATGTCACACAAAAAAGCCACGAAACGCAGTATTTTGTGGCTTTTTTCTTTGTTTTCCGAACTTTTTTAGGCTGATTATTTTGCCTTGGTTTCTTGTGTCTGTAACGTGTCTGTAACCGTAAGCTTCGAGGCTTCCTGGAGTATTTCATTTATTTGCAAGTGTGTGTATACGCCAATGGTTGTGTTATAGTCGGCGTGGCCTATGATTTTTTGAAGGATTTCCGGTTTGACACCGGACTGAACTGCCATAGTGACGAAGGTATGGCGGCAGTTGTAGGGGGTCATGTTTTCAATGCATAGGCTCTCCATCAATCGCTTCCAATCCCTCCTATAAAAGCCGTCGTAATTCTTGTTTCCACTGTATGCTCCTATCAGCTTCTCACAGCCGCTTTCAATGGCAGCGGCGCGGAGGGACTGATAGGCAGGCAGGCCGAAAGCGGCAACCGGAATAATGCGGTTTTTTCCTGCCTCGGTTTTGGAACCTGAAACGAAATAGGTTTCCTGGGCTTTTGCGGTGGTGGCGGCGAACAACTCATTAGGTCGGCAGCCGGTGGCAAGCAGGATTGCGGCAATCTGGGCAGCTGGATCAGGCGAACCCAGAATCGCGGTTATCTGGTCAGCGGTAAATGGCTCTTTGGTGCTTTTCTGTTGGGCGGTGACAACAACAAACTGTGCGTAGTTGGTATGACAAATCTCCTCCTGGATCGCCCACTTTGACAGCTGCCCCAAAAGCTGCATAATTTTCCCACAGCTTGATTTGGAAAAGCCTTTGCTTTCCGCTTCCAAAATTATTTGCTGGAAGTCACTGGTGCGAAGCCGCCGGAACACTTTGCCGTGCAGCGGCGCGCAATGGGAAAAAGCGAATTTGTACCCTGCGATGCCGGATTCTGTTAAGGTACGGGAATGCACCGGAAACCACTTCTCATAAACCTGCTCAAAGGTCAGGTTCAGCGTTTCTGACACGGGCAGGTCTGCCAGCCGCAGGAGGGCTTGCTCTGCCTCGTATTTTGTTGCATAGGCACCAACATAGATTCCTGATTTCTGCGCCTCCCAGGGCTTGGAGCGGTTTCCCGGTTTGCGTATCACAGTGCCGGAACCGTTGGCACGCTTCTTTTTCTTTTTCTTCTCCGGCTGCTGCTTTTTGCCGCAGTAGGGGCAGAAGATTCCATCCTCCGGGATGGTTTTTTTACATTTTACACAATTCATAGCGGCCTCCTAGGGGGTGGCAATTCAGCCAGCCCCGGGATGAAGGATGTCCAGCACAAGCCAGACAACCAGGAATATCACCAGGACGGTAACGGCTGCGGCAAGCACCGCGATTGACCTTCTGTCCTGCCGGCGCAAAAGGCTATAGTGGGTTTGCAGCTGGGTGATGTGGCGGGAATATTCTTCGTCCTGGCGAATGATGGTTTCCCGTAGAAATTCGGCGTATTCTTCCCTGGAGCAGCTTGCAGGTGGCGGCTGCTGGGCAGAGGGCGGAACATACTGTACGGCGGCCTCAATCCGTTTGACCAGCTGGATTGTCGGTTCCGTTGCCCCGGTCAGGGTGCGGTAGATGGTGGCTTTGGACACGCCGCAGGCATCCGCAACGGCCTGATAGGACATCCCGCGCTGAACACGCAAGGAATCCAGCTCTGACAATAAATCCGAAATTTCCACAAAAAACATCTCCTCGGAAACAAGCTGAAACAAAATGGTTCACCTGAGAAACGATATTCCATATCTGGCTATTTACGAAACGACCACCGATTTGCTAAGGTAGCCATGCAGCCGGCAAGGGAGCGGGTTCATCCGGCGGCATAGCCCCCACCGCTTGTGGCACGGCGGCGGGGGCACATCAAAAGAACTCGGATTCATCGGAAGGTGTTTCCTTGAAGTTGCCGTCCGTCACCGGGAAAAGGGTGTAGGTGTAGGTGTACCGCTTCAGGTAGAGCGTGTGGATGTCCTTTGTGTAAACGGTGCTATCTCCAAACAGCTTTCCTTTGCCATACCCGCGCCACTCAGAACCGTCACCGGAGGCGAAGAAAGCATAGAGCACTTCAGCCGGCACGTTGACGGTTACGGAATCACCGGCCTGGACATAAAAGGCGTAGTGGGTTACGCCTGCGGCGGTTTTCAGACAGACAACCACGGCGCTTTCTTTGCTGGCGTTGATGACCATCTTGCAGTTTGATTTCAACTTTTCGCCAAACAAAATGGTTCCGCTTTTTGGCTCGACCTCCACCGCCGCCTCGGTGGGGAGACTTGCGGGAGTTGTCTCCGAAAAACCGAACAATGCGGCCTGGTAACCCTGCCGGAACCCATCCTGATAACCGGCTTGGTAGCCCTCGGTATAATCCTTGCTGCTGGCGCTGGCGGTAATCGGCACGGTCAGAAGCATTGCAGCGGCAAGGGCTGCTGAACATAGTTTTTTCATGATATGTCCTCCTTTTTTGATTTACGTTAATATTTTACGATATAACTTCATATAATGCAAGGGGCATTCTTCCGCAAATTCAGCCGAAAAACAGGCAGAAATGTCGAACGGACGGCGGAGAAAACCATAATTTTTTCTTAAAAGGAGGAACGGAACGTGGAGGACGGAAAGAAGAAACTGGAAGCCATTGTGGCGGCGCTGCTGAAGGAGCTGAACATGGAGCAGCTGCGAATGGTCTACATTCTGATGCTGCGGCTAATGAAGAAATAAAAAGGGCGCTCCCCCCGGTATGGCCGGAGGGGGCGCGTCAATGGAATATTTGCCCTAGTCGGCAGAATACAGGGTACATGGTTTCTGAAAGGAGACGCTGGAACAGAAGGGTTTCCTGACGAACGGAGAAATCTGTAATCGGCCCTAAAAGCGGCAATGGTAAGGATTCAGGATTGGGAGCATATTTTTCTACGGCGATGTCGTATTTTATTAAGAACTGGAACTTTTCAAACACGTCATCCAGCCCATCCGGGATGCTATCGTAGGAGGCCAAAATCTTATCATAAAGCTCCCCGCGATCGGAAATCATTGTAATAAACTGCAAGCTGTTACGCCGCCGCACGGCGGTCATAAAGCCATCTTCAAACGCTTCAGCGTTCTTCCCCCGGCCGATTGCACACAAAAGCAGGGCGCGAATGGTAAAGGTGGCGAAAAAAACAGTTTCATCCTTCGCCAGCGGTGAGCTGTTCAAAAATTCGACGTTTTGGTTCCCCATGAAGTCATCCACAAAATCCAGCATACGCTTTGCCGTATCTTCTCCGACAGTGAAACTGAAATTATCGACGCTGTCGACGGTGGATGTACTGGCAGTGGATGTGTCGCTCCTTGCGGCGAAGATGATAACAAAAATGACAACACAGATAATAGCAAAGATTATTCCCATGATTTATACCTCCCATTGTTTTTCTGCCCATGCGGACACTGCACTCAGTATATATCTTCTACGCTTTTTATACAACTTGTAAATATCGACAAATATCGAAGTAAACTTTTTGCGCACAGGAAAACCCCGCTGCTTTTTGGGCAGCGGGGCATTTTTTACTCTCCCAGTTCGGCGGACAGTGTTCGGATAAACTCTACCAGCGCGGGGAAGGCAGAATCGGGGACGGATGCCACGGCGCGGAGAAACTTATCCTTGTCAGAAACGCCTTCCAAAGCATCGCTGAAAATAGCATTCAGCTCCTCCTTGCGGGACTTCTTGATATTCGGGCTACCAATGCCGGTGCGAAGCCAGACCTCGTCTATCCCGTGGGCTTTGCATACTGCCATAATCACTTCTGGCTTTGGGGATGTTTTGCCGTACTCTATATTTTTAATCTCGCTTCTTGTTCGGTTTGCTCGGGCAGCGAACTCCTCTTGTGAAAGCCCTAACTCTTCACGAATAAATCGAAAGCGCTCGTTGATTGTTTCCACTACTATCACCTCCTTTTGGATGATTGTAGCATATGGGAAATGGCTTGTCAACCCACATGACATGAATTTATTTTATTTTATGGGTTGACAACCCGCACTTACTGTGATATAGTGTGCTTACAACCCAAATCAAACGGGCTATCAACCCAGGAAGAAGGTGAAGGAGATGACACAAGGAATTATTGACCTGCTACAAACGATTGCGATCATCAGCCTTGCAACAGCAGTTTTAAACCTTGGGAAAGCAGTTCGTTTCCTTTGCGAAGCAAACAAAAGGAGGTGAGAGGAATGGCGTGCGATGCGGATTTTGGAAGATGCATGGGCTGGGGGGAGAAGAAGATGAACCGGGAATTGAAGGCATACCGGGAGCGAAAGAGGATTCTGGAGGTTCTGGGGCTGGACGAAAGCGACATGGTGCGGGTATACCGGGCGCTGGGAAGGGACGAAGAATTCATCCAGGACATGAAGGATGTTACAAGGGCACTGGACAACCGGCTTTTGGCCTGGGAGCTGCGCAGGGTAGATTGGTGGTTACAGCTGGTTGCGGTGTTTACCGTACTACGGGCATTGGTGGCGGTTATTGCAGCATGGTGACGAGCAAGGCGACAAAAACCAAACAAGGAGGTGAAGAAGATGCCGGAGAAGATTAAGGCGCTGGCAGCGGAAGCTGCGGCTTGCATGAAGACTATTCCCGTGGACAAGCGAGAGCTGGCAAGCAAGGTGATGGAGGCTTTTGCCTCGGGAATCAGCGTTGGAAGTGAAATTTACAAGGAGGAGGACAATCATGAAACCGAGAATGACCGTGAATGATGTGCTGGCGGAGATGCGGCAGCGAGGGATGCCCATTGGGCAGGGAACCCTTTCTGATGGGATTGCGGACGGCACATTCCCCTTCGGGAAGGTGATCAGCACCGGGAAGGCCGGGCGGCGCACCTTTTTGATTCTCCGCCGGGACTTTGAGAAGTGGGCGGAAGATTACCTGGGGGACGAAGGATGAAGAACGGCAAGAAGCCCACGGTGGCACAGCGGATGCACATCCGCTACTATCGGCTGAATGACGCAAACTGGCTGGTGGTGAAGGACACTCCCGATGAGTTTGTTATCGTCCACCGGCTGAGCGGCGGGCTGCGGAAGCTGCCCAGCAGAACAAAAAAACAACGGAAGGAATAAACAATGGCAAAATACAAGGTTGGAGACCGGGTGCGGATTGTGAACCAAAAGCCGAACCACCCCGGCTTTATGGCCGACATGGAACAGTACCTCGGCAAAACGCTGACGGTTCGGAGTGTTGCTGAGGGCAGCACCGGCGCACGCTACACATTTGACGAAGCGTATTTAATCCCCATCTATGGAATGTATTGGACGTTTCCTGAAGCCTGGATTGCCGGGCTTGCGAAGCAGAAGAAAGAAAGCGGCCTGAGAGTGGTCATCCGGTTTGACGGAAACGTAACAACGGCAAGGATGATTCGGGGAGGGACCGTTGTGAAAACCGCGACAGCCCGGTGCAGCCCAAAAGACCAATACAGCCATGCGGAAGGCGCAAGGGTTGCAATGGAGCGGCTTTTCGCCAAAAAGGAGGAACAGCCATGAACGCAACACCAGCCGAAATTGCCGCCTTAAAGGCGCGGCTGGCGAAGCGGCAGGAGGAGCGGCGGTTTGACCGGGATTCGGATGAAGCAATCCGAATGGTTCAGCACCGGCAGCCGTTGGTTGTGGAGGAACGCATGACCGAGCTAGAAAAGCGGGAATATGTGAGCCGGGTGATTCCGGCTGGGAGGGCGTTCAGCGCTGCGGCGGTGGCGTTTCTGCTGGCCAGGGCATTCAGCGACAACTGGCTATTCCTGCTGGCACTGAGCCTGACGGTGTTCACGGCGGCGGCAATTGCTTAAAAAAATAACATGACGGAAAGGGAAAATGTCAATGGATATTTTCATAAACGAGGAAGAAGCGTTTGAAGAAGTCATTCCTGGTAAAAAACTGAGATTTGATTTCCCCGCAGTATACTTTTACCGGCCAGACTACACCCTGGTTGCGTATTTTAATAAACTCGCTGCGCAGATGATGGCGGATGCAGAACGAGTCAAGGTTAAAATGAACAGTCGTTTTATCGTATTCCTGCCATCCAATAGCGAATCGCACAACACATTCACAAAAAACTGCGGCAATACGGCACATCTTTCCGTAGGCAACCTTGCCGGAATAGTTCCGGTAGGAGCGGCGTTTCGATGCTATCCGTACAAGGGTGGAATCGCAATCAAGCGAGATGAGCCTATTTTGGATGATGCAAAGTGATTAAAAAAGCCGCCTCCGGTGGGCTAGACCGGAAAGCGGCAAGGAAAAGATTTACAAGGCCATTATAACATGGCGGAAAGGAAAAAGCAATGGAAATTAAACTGATTCGACTGCACATGGAGAATTTCAAGTGCCATAAAAACCTGACGGTAGACTTCGGCGGGGAGGACACCAGCATCTATGGAGACAATGCGACTGGCAAGACCAGCATCTATGATGCCTTCTGCTGGCTGCTGTTTGGCAAGGACAGCGCCGGAAACGGAGAAAAGAACATCGACATCAAGCCCCTGGACGAAAACGGCGAGGTGGCCGACCACGAAGCCGTGACGGAGGTGGAAGCGGTGCTGCTGGCGGACGGCGAGGAGCGGAGTTTGAAGCGGACGTACCGGGAAATCTGGAGCACCAAGCGGGGGGCGAGCGAAGCCAGCTATGACGGCAACACCAGCGACTACTATGTGGACGGCGTGCCATGCAAGCAGAACGCCTACAAGGCGGCTGTGGCGGAACTGGTGGATGAAGACACCTTCCGGCTGCTGACCACGGTGAACTACTTCCCGGAGGTGATGCCCTGGGCGAAGCGGCGAGAGACCCTTTTCAGCCTGTTCGGGGCGGAGAGCGACCGGGAGATTATGGAAAAAAGCGAAAAGTTCCTCCCGCTTCTGGAGGCCCTGGGACGGATGGAGCTAGGCGACCTGCGGAAAGTGCTGACCCAGAAGAAAAAGGGACTGATGGCCGACCGGAACGAACTCCCCGCTCGGATTTCCGAATGTGAGAAAACCATTGCAGACCTGGAAGGGCTGGACTTTGACGGGGCGGCAGAACAGCTGGAGGTGTTGACCGGGCGGAAAAATGCCATTATGGCAGAGCTGCTGGCCATCCGGCAGAACACGGCGGTACAGTCAAAGCGGCTGGAAGTGCGAGAGAGTCAGATGGCGCTGGACAGCCTGGAAGCGGAAAACCGGCGGCACCGGATGGAGCAGGAGGCACAAAAGCCAAATGTGGCGGCACTGGAATGGGAACTGCGGCAAAATGAGGGGTATCTTGCCTCTGCCAAGCGGCAGCTGGAACGGCTGGGGCTGGAAAAGAGCCGGTGCGAAAAGGCCATTGAAGCATCCCGGGAGCAATGGAAAAAGAAGCACGCCGAACGGTATGACGGCAGTGAGATGTGCCCCACTTGCGGCCAGCGGCTCCCGGAAAGCGTGGTGAACGCGGCGGTGCGCGCCTGGGCAGACCGGCAGAAGGCAGCGCTGGACGGCCTGGTGGCGGACAGCCAGCGGCACAAGGAAAACCTGGCACAATACCAGCAGGAAGAAAAAGAACTGGTGGCGGACATCCAGGGATACCAGGAACAGATTGCGGCACTGGAAGACCGGATTGCGGCGGCACAATCCCAGGCAGCAACGGTTAAGGACATTGATGGCTACCAGGAGCAGAGAGCGGCGGCAAAGGAAAAGATTACCCAGAAGGAAGCGGAGCTGGAAGCTCTTGAAAAACAGGCAGACAGCACCACCGCTGGGCTGCGGACACGGCAGCGGGAAATTGACTGGGAAATTGAAAAGCAGACTGCTATCCTGGGCAAAAAGAGCGCCCTGGAATATGCACAAGGGCGTATTCAGGAGCTGCGTGAAAACGCCAGGGACGCGGCGGCGGCTCTGAGCGAGGTTGAAAAGCTGCTGTACCTGGCGGACGAGTTCAGCCGGTTCAAGGCCGGGGCGCTGGAAGACGGCATCAACCACCACTTCAAGCTGGCAAACTTCCGGCTATTCCGGGAACAGGCCAACGGCGGCGTGGAGGAGCGGTGCGACGTTACCTATGACGGTGTGCCCTACACCGGACTGAACAACGGCATGAAAATCAACGTGGGCATTGACATCATCGACACCCTGAGCGCCGCCTATGGCGTGAGCGTTCCCCTGTTCATCGACAATGCCGAAAGCGTTACCAACCTGAACCACTGCGGCTGCCAGACTATCCGCCTGGTAGTCAGCGAAAACGACAAGGAGCTGAGAATCAATCATGGCTAAGATTAAAGACAAGGCAAAGCCTACCATCCCACCTGTAGCCCCCGGTACTTACTCCGCCATCTGCGTGGCGAGCATTGACATCGGGGAGCAGCTGCACAAATTCAAGGATAAGTCCAATTATGTCAACATGATGATGTTTACATTTGAACTGGTGGGTGAGTTCATCGAGGTGGACGGCAAGCAGGAGCCACGGCTTCTGAGCCGGAAATTCACCTTCAGCAAGAGCGAGAAAAGCGGCCTTCGCAAATTCGTGGA
>ERZ1034687.151-NODE-151-length-44742-cov-22.441292_pt1 | contig 44742 bp, 75 predicted proteins | sample MGYA00520704_ERZ1034687 | MGnify/ENA primary metagenome ERZ1034687 (study PRJEB33766, sample SAMN09781762) | gut metagenome | biome: gut microbiome | host: Homo sapiens | place: Madagascar | study: EMG produced TPA metagenomics assembly of the PRJNA485056 data... | reverse complement strand
GATAAGACATACGTTCTTTTTAAAACAGTTAGCCGGGACTAACCGGGGAACGGCGGAGGGGCACGACAAAACAGCGACCTCATGTGCGTGCGTGAGAAAGGCAATTCTTGAAGAATTTTTGGCAAAAAATAAAAGATGTATACCCGTTTCACAAAAAAACGTGTTATATATGTATCGTGAATATTTTGAAAGACGGATTTTTGGCATGTGATTCGTCTTTTTTATGTATTCATGGCACAGTGTTTTTCGTGGGACTTTAAACATTGTAGGGTGTGCCTCCTTCGCCAAAATTGGTAATAGGATTATTGCCTTGCTTATTGCATCCCTTCAAATTAAGGAGGTTTTTATGGCTTGTCGAAATAAACCGTATAAAACAAAAGAATGGAAAGAAGTTAGAGAACAAGTTCTTAAAATGGATCATGGATTATGCCAAAGATGTTTAGGAAACTATAAACCTATTCCAAATACCACTAGAAGAAGAACTAAAGCTACTCTAGTACACCATCATTACGAATTAGAAAAGTACCCAGAATGGAAATATTCGATTTACATTACCGTGAATGGAAAAAAAGAAAGAAATTTGTGGTCGCTATGCAATGACTGCCACGAAGAAATTCATGAGCGTACTCATCGTTCACGTTCTTTCAAAAAAAAGAATGATGAATTTACCACAGAAGAAAGATGGGATTAGGAGGAAAATCAAATGCCAAGAAAGGTACAAAAAAAAGACTACAAGTCTTTACTTGAAAACTTCAAAAAGAAGATTCAAGACAATGACATGCTAAATAAAAATGCTCTACTAGCACAACAGTTAAGAGATTTTGAAAGAATGTCAGAAATGAATGATAACCTATGGGATAGTATTCAAACAGATGGATATACTTCCATTAATGAAAAAACAGGTGTCCCGGTTGTCAATCCTGCGGTAGCTGCTTTCAATAAGAATGCTTCAACATTACTAAAAACTGCTCAGTGGATAGAAGAAAAGACAAAGGCTATTTCTTTGAATGAAGAAAGCAAGAGTTGGTAAGCCTACAACAAAGCCACCTAGAGATGTTGAAACTTATTTGAAAATGGTTGAGAATGACAAACCTAAAAAGGCTTGTCGAGATCAAAAGAAATTAGCTAATCTTGTTAGAAAAGCGTTTGCGAGTGGTGGAATCTATGTGAATAGAGAACAGTACAATGCATATATAAAAATTGGTGAGGCAATGTTTCCTGAATTATTTCCTTGGCAGAAATTTTTATGTTGTTTGCTGCTATGTACTTACAATGTAAAAGATTATAGACCACGTTGGAAACATGCTTTAGTTATGCTTGCAAGAGGTGCTGGAAAAGATGGTGTCATTGCATGGTTTTCTCTGTGCTTGATTTCAAAAAACAATCCCGTTGAAAATTACAACATAGATATCTGTGCAAACAATGAAGCACAGTCTCTGCAACCTGTTAAGGATGCAGTTGATTTTTTAAATAAGCCGTATTTCAAAGATGCCAACAAGGCATCTTTTTATTGGACGAGTGAAAGGATTGAAGGACTGCAAAATGGCGGAATCATCAAAGGACATACAAACAACGCTAAAGGTAAGGATGGACTTAGAAGTGGATGCGTAATACTGAATGAAATTCATCAGTATCAAGATTATTCCAATATCGATGTATTTTTGACTGGTCTAGGAAAGAAAGCATGTCCAAGATCCATTTATTTCACAACTAACGGGCACGTTAGAGAAGGTGTTCTAGATGATGAACTGTCACAGGCAGAGGATGTTTTAAATGAAGTAATGGATGATGGTGGATTCTTTCCCTTTATTTGTCGCATCGATGATAAAAGTGAAGCACATGATGAGAGCTGCTGGTATAAAGCAAATCCATCATTACAATATTTTCCTGACTTGTTAGATGAAACAAAAACGGATTATATCAAATGGAAAGATGCTCCAGCTACATTACCAGGATTCATGGCAAAGAGAATGAATCTTCCATCTTTGCAAAGTGCTATGGAAGTAGCACCTTATGAATTGATTAAAGAAACAAATCAACCTATACCATACGACAAAATTGAGAAACAAAGATGCGTTGTTGGTATAGATACTGCTCAAACGACAGACTTTATGTCGGTATCTGCTTTGTTTAAAGTGGATGGGAAAAAGATTGTATTAAACCATACATGGGTTTGTTTACAATCTAAAGATTTGCCTAGAGTTAAGTTTAAATCTCAATTCCCTAGACTAGTGGAAATGGGATTATTAACTTTAGTTGATGGTGCAGAAATACCGCCATCATTAGTAATTGATTATATCGAAAATTGGAAAAGACATTATCTAATCCAATGCGTTGTATTGGATTCTTTCAAGCTTTCGATATTTTCTCAAGGCTTGGAAGAGATTGGATTCAGCACCAAGTTAAAAAATTTAAAAATAGTGCGACCTTTAGATGTTGGGCGTACTCAACCGGTAATATCGAGTGCATTTATTAATAAACAGTTTGTTTGGGGAGATAATCCAATGCTCAGATGGGCAACAAACAACACAAAAGTCAAACCTTATAACGGTGGAAATGCACTTACTTCCGAAACTGGAGCATATACTTTTGGAAAGATAGAACCGAAGTCAAGAAAAAACGATCCTTTTATGTCATTGGCACACGCAATGACAGAAGATACAAATTTAAAAGAAGCGAAAGAATTTAATCCTAACATTTTTAAAGCTAGGGTTTATTCATAGAAAGGGGAAGTGATGGCAAGATTCATAGATTTTCTGGAAAATGCAATCTTTGGTGACAAGAAAATCGTTTCATTGAATGGACTTACGATTGATGAAAGCGTAGCTACTGAATTATGGTCTTACAAATTAGCTCTAAATATCGTTGCAGAAACTTATGGGACTTTGTTGTCTAAATGCGAATTTAAAACATATATCAAAGGTGAGGAAAGAAAAGAAGGTAACTATTATCTTTTGAATGTAGAGCCAAATCCAAATCAAAGTGCACCTGAGTTTAAAAAACAATTGATGAGACGATTGATTTTGAATCCAAATCATGATGCATTAGTTATCAATTTGAATATGCCTGCTTCTCAAACTAAACAAGCACTGTATGTTGCATCTGATTTCCAAAAAAGTGATATGCAGCTTTATGAAGCAACATTTACAAATGTAAGTGTTGATGTTTTTGAAGATGGTGGAATCCCAATTAAAGGGTTTTATTCCGGTGACAAAGCAATTTATATTAAATATACGAATTCTCAACTAACTGAGATTTTCAATCAGATGCGAGAATTATATTCTGAATTGATTGAAAATGCTGTTAAGTCAGGAACATACAGACAAAAATATGTTCTATCTATGGATCAAACTGCGACTGCTGATCCACAGTTTGAAGAACATATGCAGCAATTACTCGATGAACAATTTAATAATTTCATTACAGGAAAAGATGCTGTTATTCCTTTATATGCTGGCATGAAGCTGGATCAGGTTTCTGCCGGTGCTGATTTAGGGCAGAACGCAAGTGTAGCGAATAAATCAGTAAATACTATTAATGATGAAATTTTATCTAAAGTTGGGAGAGCTTTTAATCTTCCTAAATCTGTTATGTTAGGTGATTTTGAAAAGGATGATTTAGACAATGTATTAACTTATGGATTAGACAGCATGGCAAATTTGATTTCACAAGCATTCAATCGTAAATGGTATGGCTTGTCAGATTATAAAAAAGGTACTTATTGTCGATTAGATACTTCTAAAGCTAGACATATGGATATGATTTCAATTGCATCTGCATCAAATGGAATTATTTCTTCTGGAATCTATACGATTAACGATGTCAGAAAGAAATTAGATGAGCCAGCAATTGACGAAGAAATAGGTGATGTACACTTCATTACACGAAATTATGCAGTTATTGGATCCGCTTATTTAGAAGATCCAACGAATGTTATCACTGAAGAAACAGGACAGGCACAAGATAATCCTGCTCAGAAAAATACAAGCAATCCTAAAGAGGGAGAAGGAGAAAATGAAAAATGATTTCAGCTAAAGCAGAAGAAAACGCACTTACATTAAACATCCATGCTGCAATTGGCGAGAGCTGGTGGAAAAGTGATGATAGAGAAGAAGGAATGGTTGAAGATGTTGAAGATTTGCAGAAAATCTTGAATCAGAACAAAAATGCATCAAGAATCGATATCTATATCAATTCACCAGGCGGATCAGTTAGTGAAGGTATCGCAATTTACAATATTTTAAAGAGAACACGTTCATATAAACGTGTTTTTATTGACGGATTTGCTTGTTCTATCGCATCTGTTATTGCGATGGCTGGTAATTCCATTTCGATGCCAAAGAGCTCGATGCAGATGATTCATAATGCATGGACTTGGACAGCTGGAAATGCAAGTGAATTGCGTAAAGCTGCCGATGATTTAGATAAAATCAATGAAGTTGTTGTTAATGCATACATGAGCAAATTTAAAGGTACAGAAGAAGAGTTAAGAGCATTGCTAGACAATGAATCTTATTTAACTGCTGAAGAATGCTTGGAATATGGCTTGTGCACAAAAATCGTAGAAGATAACGAAAATACACAAGAAGATGTTAATAGTGGTATTGAAGCCACAACAAATCTGTTCGAGAACAAGTTAAACAAACTTGTATCGATAAAAAATGCTATTAAAGAATTGGATGCGGAGACAGTAAAACCGGAGACAGTCAAAGAAACTAAAAACGTGGAGACAGTCAAAGATGGGGAAACAGTCAAAGAAACAAAAAATGCTAACGTAGCAAAAGTAAATGAAATCAAAGCAAAAGTAGATGAAGTAAAAGCAAATGAACTTCAAAGATTTTTCGGTTTCAAAGCAGAATAAGAAAGGAAAAAATAAAAATGAATTTAGACAAGATTGTAGAATCAAATGAAGAATTAGTTGAAGCCATCAAAAACGGTGACACAAAAGGTTTTATTGATAAGCTTTCAAACAGACTGAATGAAAGCGTAGAAGATGCAGTCCAGAGCGAAGTAATGCAAAAGTATGAAGCACTAAAAGATGAAAACGATAGTGTTATTTTAGCATCTAGAGGAATTAAAGCATTAACTTCTGAAGAAAAGAGTTTCTATAACACATTAATTGACAATTCAAAGAATGAATTAACAAATTTTGAAGTAGCACTTCCAAAGACAACAGAAAACAAGATTTTCGAAGATATCGAACGAGATCATCCTTTATTAGCTGCAATTGATTTTGTTAACTCTAAGGGTTTGACAGAATGGCTATTAAGCAAGGATTTAGACTATGCATATAAATGGGGTGATTTGAATGAAGCAGTAACACAAGAAGCGAAAGCTGCATTTGGCAAGGTTGAATTTTCTCAATACAAGCTGTCTTGCTGGATTCCAGTTCCTAAGACAATGCTAGATTTAGGAATGACATGGTTAGACCAATTCGTAGTTAGATATTTATCTGAAATTATTGCCCGTGCATTAGAAGATGCAATCATTAATGGAAATGGTCAAAAGAAGCCTGTAGGTATGATCAAGACAGTTGATCTTGAAAACCAGACAGTGCCGGCAGTAGATAAGACTGCAACGAAGATCACTGAATTAGATACAACAACATTCGGTACAATTGCTGCAGCATTAACAGACGGTGGCAAGCGTAAAGTTGCGACTGTAGATTTAATCTGCAATCCATTAGACTATTGGACTTTAATTTATCCTGCATTGTTCTATACAAATGAAAATGGACAGGTTGTTAAGTCAAATCTTCCAATCAACATTTATCAGTCTTTATCTATGACACAAGGAAAAGCTATTTGTGGTTTACTAGGAAGATATTTCGCAACTGCTGGATTTGGTGCTAAATCTGGAAAGATTGAATATTCTGATCATTACAAATTCTTGGATGACACAAGAGTTTATAAAGCACGTTGCGTTGCTTTTGGAACACCAGTTGACAATACATCTTTCTACTTGTATGACATCACAGGATTGAATGAAGCTGCTATGCCTACTCGTGCCAGAAAAGAAAAGGCAAAAGCAGAAGGTGAAAGTTCTGTATCTCAGAAATAACAGAAAGCGAGGTTAAGATATGTCTACAATTACAGAAGCCGATATGAATAAACTTCTTGAAGAAGAAAAGGCATATCTTGGCATTACGTGGAAAGATGAAACAACTGATTCTTTATTAAAATCTTATATCAAAACATCAATCAAAAGACTTGAATCAATCTTTGGTGATGATTTGAACTTTATCAATGGTGAAGAAGCTTATGACAACTTAGGTCATGAGCTTCTTATTACTAGAGTTTTCTATGCCAGAGAAAAAGCACTTGATGATTTCGATAGTAATTTCAGAGGCGAACTGTTAACACTTAGAAACTATGGCAAAGTAAAACAATTAATGGCTAGAAAAGAGGGATCAGAAGATGCTAACGAATAACAAAACATATGATGATTCTAATTTGCGAGATCATTTAAAAGTTTTCAATGATGGAGTGGTTGATTTCTATGAAGCAAGTGAGAGAGTTTTAAAGAAACTGAAAGCTCATTTTTATTATGCAGTGGAATCAATCAGCTACGAAACTTATTTAGAAGCCAGTCAGAATTCAAAACGTGACGTAATCGCAATTGCAATTCCTGCTCAAGGTGAAACGATTGAACATGGTGATATTGCAAAAATCGGTGATAAATTCTATCAAGTGGATCATGTACAATACAAAGATTATAATCTTCCACATTATTACAAAGTTTTCCTTTATGGGTTAGCAAATAAATATGTGGTAGAAACAGGTGAATAATATGAAAATGTTTGAATCATATTATGATTTTTTGACACAGCTTGAAAATGAAACTGGTTATCAAACATATGATCAGAGAACAGATTCAAGCGGTGTTGAAACACCTTATATCGTTGTACAACGATTATCCAGTAATAACATCCTGGCAGATAATAAGATTCTGGTTAAAAGAGATCAGTTGTCAATCAATCTACATACATATCAAGAAAATCATTCTTCAACAGGAGAAAAGATGATCGCAGAAAAGAAGCTAGAAGATTTCTTTGAAAATAGTGGTTATATTTTCGAAAAAGAGGATGACTGGCTTGATGATATCAATCTGTACAGAATTTCTTATGAGGTAGAAATTGCTTATGACTAGAGAAGGAAGAATTGTTCCTATAGATCAATTAGGATCTGAAATTGGTAAAATTTTAGATGAAATTATATCTGAAAATTTGCAAGATAAATGTGGTAAAGTCGCATATGACATTGTAAAGGAATTCCGTCCTAAGCTTAAAGCACAGGCAAAACAAGATATTAAAAGCAAGCGAAATGTGCATGTAAATAACTTTGTATCTGTTCCTAAGAAAGATGGTATGGGTTTTTATGGTGCTGTATTGTGGAATAAACAATATACACTTTCTCATTTAGTTGAAGATTCTCATTGGGTCTGGGGTGGACATACGCACAATGATTATCATTTCTGGAAAGAAATTGCACCAAAAATGAATGAAGAATTTTCGAAAAGATGTAGAGAAACAGTGCAGGAAGCACTGAAAAAATAGAAAGGAATATAAAATGTCTAAAGTTAAATTTGGTTTATCAAATGTAAAAGTTGCACCAAGAACAGAGTCAGAAGGAACAGTTACATACGGAAAAGTTACTGACATTCCAGGTGCTGTTAATCTTTCTATCGAAAGAGAATCTGATCAAAATATTTTCTATGCTGACAATAAAGCATATTTCACAACAAACAGTAAGAGTTCTGTTTCTTTGGAACTTGAAATTGCGGAAATTGCAAAAGATATCATGTTGCAATATCTTGGGTATGTTAAATCAAAGAATGGAACAGTGTTAGAAACAAATACTGCTGTCACACCATCATTTGCTTTAATGTTTCAGATTGAAACAGATGAAAAAGCTAGAAAGGTTTGTTATTACAACTGTACAGCTGTTGAATCTGATGAAGAATATTCAACACAGGAAGAATCTATCGAACCTACAACTTCTAAGCTGACTGTTACTGCAATCGGTGAAGATGTATCTGATGTAGTTGTTTTTAGAGAAATTGCTAATTCTGGTGACACAAACTATGGTACGTTCTTCAATAGTGTTACAATTCCTACACTTGTGGAAGAAGTAACACAGTCTGTTAAAACAAGCAAAACTGTAGCTGACTAATCAGGGGAAGTACTTAAAGTACTTCTCTTTTATTAAAGGAGAATAAAATGACAACATATGATCGTTTAATTTTTGGTATGAAGTGTCTAAATGTTTCTCAAATCGGTAGCGGATATGACGGAAAAAATCACTATTCTCATGTCAGTTATGAAGTTGACTTAGCTGGCATGGATACTGGTGCCGATGTTTGGAGAAACAAGATGCCTAATACGCTCTGGTACTGTGCTGGTGCTTGGGGCAATGCAAAAACCGGCAATACTAGATTCTTCTGGTCTTGCGACAAGAATGGCAAGGCAAAGAAGGTACTATGTGCAGATGGCTATCTAAGATACATCACACTTGCTTTAACACACTCTAGAAGAAGTTTCACAGTAGGTCACTACTACAAGTATGACGAAATTATGTATCAAGAAGGTACAAGCGGACAAGCTACTGGAAATCATATTCATCTAGAAATCTGTGCAGGACACGTTAGAACAAAATATAGAAACCGTGCAGGTGGCTACAATCTAGCAAACATGCTGCCGGCAAACAGAATGATGTTCCTGCTGAATGGATATTCATATATCAGGAATGGTGGAGGACTCTTATGGAAAACAACTTCTAAAGTTCCTTACACAGATAGTTCATCTTCTTCAAAAGATACATTTCAGAAAGGCTACGAAAAAGGAAAAGCTTTCACAACAAAAGTCAATCTCAATTTGAGAAGTGAGCCTAACACATCAAGCAAGGTGCTTTTAACGATTCCTAAAGGCAAGAAATGCTATTACTACGGATATTATCAAATGGTTAATAATGTAGTTTGGTTTAGAGTTTCTTATGGTGGTAAAGAAGGATATATCTACGGATATAAATACAAAGTTGATGAAAAAGCACCATATATTACAGGCTTAACAATCAACGGAAAGAACGTATAAACGGAGTAAAAACGAGTAGAACGGAGTAAATATGGTATTAAATGATAATGTTTATAAAGTATTAAAGTGGTTGGGTTTAATCGTACTTCCTGCAATTGCTACATTGGTTAAGGCAGTATTTCCAGCGTGGGGACTGCCTTATGCTGATGCAATTGCTATTACATGCACTGCTTTAGGCACTTTTATCGGTACTATTATCTGCGTTTCTTCTGCAAATCTTAAATCAGAAATGGCAGAACAAGCTGTTTATGTTTTAGATACAGATGAAGAAGAAACAGCAGAAACAAGCGAAGAAGCAAAGGGGTAATCAATGCCTGCACCAATAAGCCAAGAAGTGTGGGCGGTAATTGCTCAATGGATCGTTTATGGTGCATCTGTTACTGGTGCAGTAATGGCAATCGCAAAATTCGTCACATGGTGTCGCTCAAAAACAACCATTGCAAAGCTGGAAAAAGATATTATGAATCATGCAGAAATGCTTGATCGAGACAATAAACGTATTAAAGCTTTAGAACGACATATTACTGACGTTGACGGAGATTTGCATGATATGCATGTTTTATTACGATTAAACACAAAAGCACAACAAGCAATTATGAAATCATTGCTTGATGGAAACAACAAAGATGGTATTCAAAAAGTATCAGATGAGATTCAAGAATATTTGAATCAGCAAATCTGATATTTCTTTTTAAGGAGGAACAAATGAGAACTTTAAAATTTAATGATGATGCTTTTTCGATTGCAACAACCGGAGAAGTGATCATCATTTGTATGGAAGAATTACATTCTGATTTTTTAAGATTATGTAATGCATTTCAAACAAGTTTTGCGAGTGGTAATATTCCCCCATTAGATATTACTGCCAAAATTATGTATTGCATGATTAAGGGTGCTAACAGAAATGCTTTTAAAAACTATGAAGAATTCATGAAAGCAAACAAAAAACTTTCTCCATTTGTTGATATAGAAAATATCACTGCAATGATGAATGAAATCAATGATACTTTCGTATCAGATGAAGAAGAGAAAGAAGAAACGGAAAATCAGAGCAAAAAAAAAGAACAGAAGTAATCAGTTCTAGTGACTTTATTCTAGCGTGTTTATCATTGAAACTTACTTTATCAGATTTTAGGAGTTTATCGATAAGCACGCTATTTTCATTATTAAAAGCAAAAATAAAAATGAATTCAAAATATGAAAACAAGTCAATCAATAAATCATATCAAAAAGGAACACAAACAGATATCGATGCATTCTTTGGCTGATATAAATAGAACGGAGGTTGAAGGATGCCAAAAGAAGAACTAGGGATGAAAATCACCCTTGAAGCAGATGCTAAGAATTTAGAAAATGAATTAAGGCAACTTAAATCTGATCTTACTTCTATAGACAAACAAGGCAGAAGCTTAAAAAATGCAATTAAGTTTGATCCTTCAAACGTTAGCAATTACACAAAAGTAATTGAAAATTTAAACAGCAGACAAGATACTTTATCTAAAACAATCCAAACAAATAAAGAAAGATTAGTTGTTTTAAATAAGCAATATGCACTTCAAAAAGAAGCAGCGAATGCAGCTAAAGATGGCTATAACGGAATCAATACTTCACTTAAACAGCTGGAAGATTTGTACGGTAAAAATTCTGATGAAGTAAAAGTCTATAAGGAAGCATTAGACGAGCAGAAAAAAGTTGTTGATAAATCAGAAGATTCTGAAAAAAACTTTGCACAGCAAATTGACAGAACAAATAAAAAAATTGCAGAATCAGAAGCTGAACTGACTAAAACAAATTCTGAATTAGTTAAATATGAAAAAACAACAGATGATGCTGGAGATGAAACAAAAAAGTTAGCAGAAAAAGAAAAGGAAGTTGCTGAAAAAACGCAACAAATGAATGATAACTTTTCTAGCACTAATATCGTTATTGCAAATCTTGTTGCCGATGGAATTAAAAAGTTAGCAAGTGAATTAAAAGATTTATCAAAAGAAGTTGTTGAAACTGGATCTGGTTTTGAAGATGCTATTAAAGGATTGGCATCCATTCTCCAAGAATCTAGTGATTCCTATGTTATTCGTGACCTTGCGGACTATTTTGAAGAATTAGGAACACAATCAGCTTATTCCGCAACTGAAATTGCAAACAACGCTCAAATATTAGCGAACGCTGGTTATGAATCTGATCAGATTAAAGATTCCATAAAAATCATTGGCGAATTAGCTGCTGGTACAGGTGAAGATTTTGAAACAATGGCTGACATCGTTGTAGATGGTCTTGCTGCCTTTGGAATGAGTTCGCAGGAAGCAACAAGATTTTCAGATGCATTAGCTAAATCTGCAATTTCTTCCAATACTAACATTACACAAATGGGAGAAGCATTTAAATACGTTGGTGCAGTCGCAGGAACAATGGGTTATTCAGTCGAAAGCGTTGGTGTTGCAATGGGTGCAATGGCTAACCAGGGTGTTAAGGCTTCCAATGCAGGTACTACGCTAAGAAGCATCATTTCCAGACTTGCAACAAACACAAGCAAAGCCAGAGATGCGATTGAAGAACTTGGAATTTCTTTCTTTGATGCTGATGGAAATGCCAGACCATTAATTGGGTCGTTAGGTGCAGATGGTCTTGCTGGCACCGCAGATGATACAACAGGTGTATTAGATGAATTGCGTACTGCAATGGCAGGGATGAACGATGAACAGAAATCAACAATTGAAAAAGCTGTTGCAGGTCAAAGAGGTTTAGCTGGTTTAGCTGCAATTGTCAATACATCTACAGATGATTGGAATAAATTAAAACAAGAAGTCCAAGAGTGCAATGGTACAGTTGAACAAATGGCAGAAACCCGTTTAGACAGTTACTCTGGTGATGTCAAAAAATTAAAGAATCAGTGGGAACAAACTGCATCTACAATGTACCAGGAGGTAGAACCTTCGCTGCGTAAAGTTGTCCGAGCGTTAACTAATTTGATGAAAACAGATTTCTTTAAGAAAGATGTCAAGAAAATTGCTAGTGGATTTGGTGATGCGTTAGAAAAAGTTGCAGATATTACTTCTGATTTAAATCCAAAAACGATAGCTGCGGGGGCAAACCTAGCAAAGATGGCAACAACATTTGCTGCTACAACTATAACGATCAACAAAACTTCAAAAGTGATGGGTAAAGTGGTTGATACAGGAAAAGGATTAGGAATTTTATTTTCTTTACTCAAAACAAAAACAAGTGAAGCAACTTCTGTTACTTCTGGGCTTAGTAGTGTTTTATCTCTTTTAGGTAATAATATGGGTTTAGCAGCTACTGGTGTAGGTTTAGCAACTGCCGCAGTAGTTGGTATGGTAGCTGGTATGAAAGCTGCACAAGAAACCCATATGGAAGAAATGAATGCATTGTATGGATTGAACGATGCTACAAAAGAAACGATTGAAAACGTTAATTCTTTATCAGAAAGCTATGTTTCACTGCAAGAATCCAGTGCACAAAACGCATTAGCAATTACAAATGAATATGGTTATTATGAACAATTAGCTGCGGAATATGACAGCATTAAAGCTAAAGGTGATGCAATAACCACAAGTGATCAACAGAGAGCAGACACGATTTTAAATGTTCTTTCTCAGGCATTGGGAATTGAAAAGACACAGTTAGAAGAACAAATTACTACAGAAGGTAATTTAACTAACGCAATTGCTCAGACAATTGAAATGAAGAAAGCAGATGCATTATTAACTGTTTACCAGGATCAATATGCAGAAGCTATTCAAAAAGTTTCAGAGGCTACACAATATCAAACAGAATTGTTAGCAACTAGACAAGAGCAACAGGAAAAAGTTAATGCGTTAACTGATCAAGCAACTGCACTGCACAATCTTTTATCTGATTCTGAAAATCTGACATCTGAAAAAGCAAAAGAATTATCAGATAAATATTCCGAGGTTTTAGGAGCATTGAGCATTGCACAAAATGGTTTGAAGTCAACAGATGATGCATTAGCAACAAATAAAGCAACATTGGAAAATTCGCAAGCTACAATTTCTAATTATGAAGCATTAGTTGGTGCTGCAGCAAGTGGAAGTGCCGAACAAGTTGAAAGTGCAGTCAATAAAATGACAGGCAACTTTAAGACTGCAAATGATGCATCATACGAATCGCTGTATAAACAAACACAGAACTATAAAACACAATGGCAAACTGCTAAAACTGAATATGAAAGTGGAAGCAGGACTGTTACAAAGTCACAAGTTGATATGTATAAGAATTTATATGACATGTCAAAAACTGAAACTGATAAAGCACGTAAACAGATGAGAGAATATGGAAAGAATCAATCTAAAGGTGCTGAAGAAGGTATCGAAGATGGCAGACCTGCATTAGTTCGAGCTGCAGAAAATAATGCTAGAAAATCTAACAGCGGTTACGCAGGTGCTGCAGGTGTTAATTCACCTTCTACAATTTGGAGACAGTACGGTGTTTACCAAGCACAAGGTGCTATTAATGGTTTAGACAGCATGCAAGGACGAGTTGCAGCTGCCGCTAGCAGATTGGCATCCGCTGCAAATAATGCATACAGGAGAAAGTTAGATATTCATTCTCCATCTAAAGTTATGTATCAAAATGGTGTCTGGACTGCTGAAGGTGCAATTGAAGGTATGGATTCTCAAATAGTAGAGATTGCTAAAAAAGGCAGAGAAATGGCACAAGTATTGAATGATAGTGTGAGTGACTATATTGACAGCGGTTCTTTAAATACAACTAACAATTATCACAATTCTACTTATTCGCCTAATGTGATTATTAATGTCACTCAAAGAGATGGCGAAGATGCTAACACATTAGCTAAACGTGTTTCGGAAATCATCAATAATGATGTTTATAGAAAGAGAGCAGCATGGAAGTAAGAAAACAATTTTTATTTGATGGAAAATCATCGCTGGATTTTGGATGCTATATAACAGGATCCGATACTTTTAATTCTGCATCTAAAACACAAAGTAAAATATCTGTACCCGGAAGAAATGGAGATGTTATTGTTTCTGATAATAGATACGATAATGTCTCCTATTCTATTAAAGTTGGAATGTATGGAATTAACGAAGCTGATTTGCATTATAAAATCAGAAAATTAAGATCATATCTTCTATCTAGAAAAGGTTATTGCAGACTGGAAGATGATTATCATTCTGATGAATATAGAATGGCACAGTTTGCAGATTCTATCAATTTTGATATTACAGATTTAATTGTTGGTGAAGCAACATTAACTTTTGATTCGAAACCACAGCATTTTTTGAAGAGTGGTGAAACAAAATTAGTATTCACTGCAAATGGAAAAATTGAAAATCCAACTTATTTTGAAAGTAAACCTTTATTAAGAGTTTATGGGCAAGGCACATTAGAAATTGGGAGTGGATTAATTAAAATTAAAATTCCTTCTTCCATTTCTTCAAACTATATTGATATTGACTGTGAAACATGGAACTGTACTGAAGAATCTAATAACATGAACGCTTATGTTACTGTTTCTAAAAACGGAACAGAACATTATTTTCCTACATTAGAAGAAGGTACGAATCAAGTTGTTTTAGGTAGTGGGATTACAAAAGTAGAAGTAACTCCAAGGTGGTGGCTATTATGATACCTGTTTTATATGAAGGAACAGAAACAGAATTTACATCGCAAGGTTTAGGATCTCTTTCTGATGCTACATCATGCACGATTTCTGAGGAAATAAACAACACATATGAGTTAGAAATGAACTACCCAATGACGGGAGTTCATTTTTCTGATATTCAAGTTGGAAGAATTATTTTAGCAACACCAGCACCAAGAAAAGAATCAGAACCTTTTTCAATCTATAAAATCAGTAAACCTATAGATGGAATTGTAACAATCTATGCAGAACATATCAGTTATAGATTGTCTTATATTCCAGTCAAGCCATTTAGTGCAAGCAACTGTTATGGGGCATTGAATGGCTGTGTTGAAAATTCGTTAGAAGATAATCCGTTTACAGTCTGGACTGACAAAGCATTGAATATTGATTTTTCTTTTAATAAACCACAATCATTTAGATTGTGCTTAGGTGGTGTTGAAGGCAGTATTCTTGACATCTATAGAGGCGAATATGAGTTCAACAGATTTGCTGTTAAATTACACACACATAGAGGATCATTAAAAGATACTGCAAAAATCATCTATGGAAAAAATTTGACAGATTTAAAACAAGATGAATCAATTGAAAACACAATTACAGGAATCGTTCCTTATTGGAGTTCTACAGTTACACAAACAAATGATGAAGGAAAATCAACAAGTGAATCAGTTGAAGTTGTTGTTACACTTCCAGAGTATGTTCTCGAATCAGAATATGCAGATAAATTTCCTTATAGAAGAACAGCAGTTGTTGATTTAAGTGAATACTTCCAGGAAAAACCAACAGTAGATGAATTACGCACAAGAGCAAATCAATATATGAAAGATAATCTAACAGGATTACCAACTGTTTCTCTAACAGTTAGCTTTATTGATTTAGCAAGATCTGAAGAAAATAAAGATTTTGCAAGTGAGATTGTATATTTAGGAGATCAAGTTCCAGTCTATTTTGAAAATCTTGGAATTTCTGCAAAGGCAGAAATCACTAGAACGGCTTATGATGTTCTGGCAGACAGATACGATTCATTGACGCTAGGAACAGTTTCCTCTTCTCTTTCTAAAACATTAAATGAAATTTCAAAAAAACAAGATACAGTTGTTACACAAACCAATTTGCAAAGTGCATTAATCTTAGCTCAAAAAATTATGGCTGGTGGAGCTGGTGGCTATATAGTAACAAAATATTTCAATGGACATCCGGCTGAAACATATTATGGTGATACAGATAATGTTGATACGATGGTTAATGTTATTCGCATCAATAAAAACGGAATTGCTTTTTCTAACAGTGGAATCTCCGGTCCTTATGTTTCTGCTTGGACGATTGATGGAAAATTCAATGCAGATTTTATTCAAGCTGGCAAAATTAGTGGATCTTTCATTGAAGCAAATTCACTACAAATTGGAAGCTTTGATGAAGCCACTACGAATACAATTACTTCCGGCCTTTCCGAAGCAGTAACAGAGTGGTATGTAAGTACATCTCCAACAGAGCCGATAGGTGGTGAATGGTCTGAAACAAGTCCTCAATGGGCAGAAAACAACTACATCTGGCAGCGTTTAAAAACTATTAACAAGAAAGGTGAAATCAGTTATTCAGAGCCATCTTGTGTGCAGGGAGATAAAGGCAGTACAGGAATAAGAAATCTGATAAGAAACTCTAAGACAATGATATTCGAATCATACAGCCTTGTCTCATCATCCATCAGTTCATTCTTGACTGATGAAAACGGAAATATTTTGACAGATGAATCAATGAACAGATTCATTGCATAGGAGTATATATGGCAGATAGAAAATTAACAGAAGTAACAACAGCATCAAGCTCAAACAGTAATGATTTCGTTGTACTCATTCAATCAAATACGGTCAAAAAAATAGAACTGTCTAAATTGAATGTTGGAATCAGTGAAGAAAGGATTACACAAATTGTTGAAGAAAAAGTGAACGATAAAATTCCGCCAAGTGCGGAAGGAGAGTACTATTAATGGCTAACAGAATTATTGATGACGTGAATCTGAAGAATATTGCCAATGCAATACGAAATAAGAAAGGAACCACAAATCAGATGCTGCCTAGTCAGATGGCAAATGAAATCGCATCTATAAAAACTGCAACATCAAGTAGCGGTATTCAAGTCAGAACAGGAACTACTACTTTAACATCTATTGATACAGGCTTAAGCTCTATTGACAAGTTCATTATGTATTCGGATAAGATTTCATCAGAAGGACTTGTCAATGTTGTATATGACAGTTCCAAGTCAGCCGTAACGTTAACTGTATGCGGTGACTATAACAATTTTGTCAAGCAGTGCAATGTAATAACACAGGCAACAGGATATTCCGTAAGTGGTGGAACATTCCAATGGACAGACAATTCCTCTTTAGGAAATTTCATGCATGATGCGACATATAATTGGATCGCCGTAGGAAGTTAGTTATGTCAGTTATTAAAGAAGTTGATACTTTAAATCCTTATGCAAAAAGTGATAAAGTTTTAAACATTAATTTAGACAGTCAGTCAGATGCATATATCATGAGCAACCTTATTTATGAAGCAGGAACATATGTTTTTGCAATATGGGTAAAGACTGATGTAAACAGCACTGTCAACTTTAAGATTTTAGGAACTGATGTATCATTTGAAGCCACAGATTCATGGCAATTGTTTACAAAAAGAATCGATGCAGACAGCTCGAACAAGTCTTTAGAAATTAAGCCACAGATAAATATAAATTCGTACTTTTATGAAGGTTTTCTTTCAAAAGGAACAACTTTTACAGGATGGTCTCCTGCACCAGAAGATATAGATGCAGATATCAGCAATGCTCAGTCATCGGCAGATAAGGCACAGAAAGATGCAAATGATGCACAAACTAGTGCAAATAATGCACAGCAAGCAGCATCAAATGCAAGCAGTAAGGCAGAAAATGCTCAATCAAGTGCTGATACCGCTCAAACAAACGCAAACGATGCTATCAACAAAGCCAAAAAAGCACAAGAAGATGCAGATGGTGCATCAAAACTGGCTAATAATGCATGGCAAGGTATAGACAATTTATCACAGGTTGTAGTGGCAGATAATACAGGTGTAAAGGTAAAAGAAGCAAGAAATTCAGAAAATTATGGGCAGTTCAGATCAGACGGAGTACATGTTTTTGTAGCAAATGTAGAAAGAGCAAAGTTTGGCATAGAGTCACATATTGACAAACTTGCAGTAAGTGGATACTTGATGTCAGGTGCTCACAGAACAGAAACAATTATGGAAACAATGGGTAGCGAAGAAAAAGAAGAGTGCACAGCACTTTACTGGACGGGAGATATTAAATAATGGTAGCACTACAGAAAGCACATAGATTGCATACAAGAACTAATAGTTTGTATGCAGACTGGTATATACGTGCACAAGAAACAAGTGTCGATACCGCAAATAATAGATCATATGTATCAGTTGCGATTTCAATTTTCTGTTCTTCTGGTTATAGTTTTTCTGCAAGCAATAGTGGCAGTGGATTGACCGGAACAGCAGATACGTCTTTTGGATATCGTACATACTCTGATGGAGAAACAACTCTGGCAAGTGGTGGTTTCTGGGTAGCACACAACGATAATGGAGAAGCAGCGGCTCATATCTTTTATTGGGGAAGTACTACTTTCGGAAACGGATGCAGTGGAGACTTCTGGCTGCCTCTTACTACAATTGCCAGAGCTTCACAACCTTCTATTAATACATGGCCAAACAACTCACCTGATATTACAGCTGGTACAGCTTGTATGATTCACATGAACAAAAAAGCAAACTATACACACAAAGTTTCGTACTGGTTTGGCAACAGAAAAGGAACGATTGCAACTGGAGTAGTAGACAATTGTTCGTGGACTCCACCAACTTCTTTGCTGGATCAGATTCCTAATGCACAGACAGGAGCAGGAACAATCACTGTTGAAACATACAACGGTAATACAAAGATAGGCGATGGCTCGTGTGGATTTACCCTACATCTTCCAAGTGATGCAAGTCCAAGTGCAGGAGAACTTACTATTACGGAGAATAATGCAAATGTAAAATCAAAAGGCGATGATATTACAGTACAACAGATTTCCAACAAAACAGTAAAAGTAACCGCTACTCCAAAGTACTATGCAAGTATCAGCAGTGTGACTTTAAATGGTGCAAATATGACACTGAATAATGGAGAATATACAGTAACTGTAGGAAATCTGAATGATGGAAAATTTACAGTCAAGGTAAAAGACAGTAGAGGACTGACAGCATCTAAAGCAGTTGAGCAGAAATTCTATTCCTATTCTAGACCACAGATTACAGGTGCAAGTCTGAAACGTGTTTCTGAAACAGAAGCAAACGGTGAACTTAAGATTGATGGCAGGTATTCCACAACACTGAACAATACACTTAAAGTCGAGATCATGCGAAACGATGTAAGTTACTACACAGTACTTGAAGCAACACTTAGTGATGGGAATATGTCTGCAAGCAAAACATATGACGATTTGTACTACACAGCATCATGGAGCGTAGACATCAGACTGACAGATGATTTTGGAGAGACAGCAAATACAACAGTAAGACTTGGTGTAGGGCAGTATGCTGTCGCAATCGGAAAGTATGATGTGAAAGTCGGAAGAAATGCATACGTAAATAATGAAGTCCGTGCAAAAAATTTCAAGTTTGCAGGGGCATCGCCTTGTATGCATTATGTAGGAAGTGCTTGGCATAGTGCTTATGACGGTGGCATTAAAGTTCAAATGAATTCAACATTGTCTGGGCACAGATTTACATCAGTCGATGTATATGACCCAGATTATATCGAAAGTGTCAAGGATGATGATGGATATCCGTCTGCAAGAATCAAAAAGAAAGGTAGATATTTATTACCAGCGATGCTACGTGGAACTAACGTTAGTGGAAACAGCAGTTACGGATTTGGATTCACAGTAAATAAAACTGATAACAGTGGTGAATGGGGATGGAATCAAATTGATATTCGATACACTACATATAGCTGTGGAGCTTCAGCCACATTCGTAGTAGACCTGAATGAAGGTGACATCATCCGTTATCAAGTTTTTAGTGATATCACTAGAACTTGCGAATATCTACAAATCGGTTTCATTTACTTGACAGACCAATAAAGGAGAAATATGGCAAATCAAAGAATTAAGGCGAATCTTATTCCATCATGCGATATTTATCCTGTTATTCATCTAGCACAGTATGACGTGTCAGATGGAACAGGGAAGCAGGTGGAAATAGAACTGTATTACGGTACAGACAAGTTTACAGTCCCTAGTGGGTCAAGTATCACTTTTAGAGGGACAAAGAGAGACAAAACAGGTTATTCATATGAAATTACTAAGTTTTCAGACAATGTTGTAACAGTAGATGTAAAGCCACAGATGACAGTATTGAGTGGTACGCACTTTGCGGAATTAAGGATTTCAAAGGGAAATACAATTTCAAATACAATCAAGTTTGTGATGAAAATCGACAGTTCGGCATTGGCTGATGATACAAAGGTGAGCGAAACAGATTTATCCGTTATCGAGAAAGCGTTACAGGCATCTGATGCTGCTATTCAGGCGAAAGCAGAAGTCGAAAAGTTAAAAGAAAGTGTAGAAGCATCTGAGAAGAATGCAAAGCAGTCAGAAACAAATGCAAGTCAGAGTGCAACGAATGCTCAAGAAAGTGCAGAAAGTGCATCTACATCAGCTGCTACTGCAAGTACAAAGGCTACAGAAGCAAGTGCATCAGCTACAAAGGCAAAGGAATCTGAAACGAATGCTCAAGAAAGTGCAGAATCAGCTATTCAGACGAAAGCAGATGTCGAACAGTTAAAGCAAGAAACTGTAGAACAGACAAAAACTCTAACAGATAGTGCTAAACAAGAGATTTCAACAGTAAAAGATGCAACAGTATCAGAAGTAAATCAGATTAAGACTGACACGATTTCAGACATTACAAGTATTAAAGACAGAGCAGTTGAAGAAGTCACAGTTATAAAGGACGATGCTAAAGCAGAAGCAGACAAGGCAAAGGAATCTGAAACGAATGCAAAACTGTCGGAAACAAATGCATCTAACAGTGCGAAAGAAGCTAAAGTAAGTGCAGAATCAGTCGCAAATGTTGTGACTGATGTAAGCAAGATAAAGGAAGATATAGGTGATTTAAAGGATAAGAAAATCACAAAGTTTTATGCGAGTAATTTAGGTGAAACTCATATTACAGATTCCGATAAAGGATTGATTCAAGATATGATGATATATGGCAAATCATCACAAGATGGAACACCATCAGTCGAAAATCCAGTTGAGATTAAGAACGTTGTGAACCCTACAGTAAAACTGCTTGGAAGCAATATTTTAAAAATTGAAGATGGTGAATATCAAGACGGTGGAGTTACAGTTACTGTAAGTAACGGAGTTTTAAAATTAAAAGGAACAGCTAATCAATTCATTGATATTGAAATTACAGCAAATAGCAAAATTGTTTTTAAAGAAGGAACTAAAATTATATTTTCTTCAAATAACGTAAAAGGCATTGAAAATAAAAACGCTCCTTACTTGGATTTTACCAACAATAATACCATTGGCTTTTCAATTGTGAATAATAATCTCAATACCCCTTATATCATTAAAGAAGGTGATACTAAGTATCCGTTTATTCTATTTATTAGATGCCACGAAGGGAAAAACTACGATGAAACATGGAAACCACAAGTCTTAATTGGGGAAACAATTACTCCGTTTAAGCCATATACTGAACAAACCATTACATTGCCAATAACGTTAAATGCAGTTCCAGTCTCAAGTGGTGGCAACGTCACAATCAACGGACAACAGTATATTGCGGATAGAGTTGTGGAAAAAGACGGTGTATTTGGCATCAAAAGAAATATCCGAGAAATCCATACGAATACAAAAACTATGAATAACAGCGAAGAGTTTCCTGGATGGGATAAAGTAAAAGGCATATCTGATACTGTATATTACAATGAGCAACCCGTAGGAACAGCCAGAATACTTACTTTTATATCTAATTTTACACAGTTCGCTCTTTGCCAAAATAATATAAAATCCAATAATATCGTGTTCTTGACACGGGAAATTATTGGTTATTCACAATCTGAATTAATTACTAAAGCCATAGATGTAGATATGTATATCAGATTGCAAGATGCTATATTTGAGCCTCTTCCGGAGGATATACAAGCTAAATTGCGAACCCTTGTCACCAACTACCCAGTAACCAACATCTCCGTCACATCCGACCAGTTAGACGGATATACAGTATTTAACTACCAGATTAGCATGGCTAACGGTTGGAATTACGTGAAAAAGCAACTCAACGACAATCGTGATTATATCTATGATATGGATTTGCAATCAGCAGAAGCTTATGTAAATTCAGAGTATGCAGTAACATTAACAGAATTGGAGGTATAGAATATGTTATATAGAACATTATTAAAACTTAAAGAAAGAAAGGGTCTTACAGACGATTTAAAGAATAAAATTGATATTTTCTTCGCCACGGGCAGAATTACTGAAGAACAGTACAATGAGCTGATGGATATTAATAATGACACATCAAGTTCCTTGGAATAAAGTTATTCTAGAAGAATTCATCCGCATAGGATGTCTAAGCAAAACTGAAGAAATGATTATGCGTACAAGAGTACATGGATGGACTATCACCAAGCAATCGTATGAATTGAATATGAGTGAATCCAATATCAAGAAGATAATTGCACGCTTAAAGAAGAAATATGATAACGCAGAAAAGTACAGTGCTATATTACCGCCTAGAAAACAAAGTGAAAAAGAACTGTACATGGATGAGAACTGAGAAGCAGAAATGCTTCTCTTTTTTTATTTATGTAGAAACTTTTATTATACTTTTTTGGTACTTTTAATTATCAATTTAAAGATATTATATAGATAGAAAAAGGAGAATAGACTATGTACGGAGATTATTATAATCCTTACAACTATCCATCTAATAACCAATGGCAAAATCCTGTTAATAGGAATAGACAAGAAATCATAAAAGTAAATGGCAAGAATGGAGCAGAAGCTTATCAGATGATGCCTAATTCACAAGCATTGTTATTAGATGAAACAGCACCTATTGTTTGGCTGGTACAAACGGATGGTGCAGGTTATAAAACAATATCTGCATTTGATTTAACACCGCATGAAGAAATCAATACAAATTCTACTTTAAAGAATCTTGAAGAAAGATTAAAGAAAATTGAAGAACAACTTTCTAGGAGTGAAAATAATGTCAATGAATCCAATTCTAGAACAACTCAACAGAACACAAACAACAGTTTCAAGAAATAATCCTATTGAAATGTTGAAACAATTCAATGAATTTAAAAGGAATATGCAAGGCAAGGATCCGCAAAAGATTGTGATGGATTTATTAAATAGCGGTAGAATGTCCCAACAGCAATTTGAATTACTAAAGCAGCAGGCACAGCAATTACAGAATTTTTTGAAATAGGTGATAAACATTTAAAGGTGCACATTTGAATGTTTACATAGAAAAAAGAAAGGAAATAAAAATTATGACAGATTATTCATTATCTGATGTTGCATCCGTTGTTAGAGGAAACGATTATGATAACAATGGATTTGGCGGTGGTGCGTGGTGGATTATCGTTCTATTCTTATTCGCATTTATGGGAAATGGATTCTATGGTAATCGTAGCACTAATGGAGAGCCAGTAACTGAAGCAGGTCTGTGCAGTGCGATGAACTTCAACGACCTTCAAAATGCTGTCGGTCGATTATCAGACATGACCAAAGAGCAGACTTCAATTATTTCTAATGGAATTTGTGATTTGGGATATAAGATGCAGGCTGATATTGGAGGCTTAGGACGTGACGTAGCACTAGGACAGGCAAACATTTCACAGCAGATTTGCAAAAACTCTGGTGATATTAAATACGATATGGCTATGGGATTTGCTGCTGTCAATAAGAATGTTGATGACAAGTTTGCACAGATGGAGAAATACCAGCGTGATCAGACAATTGCAGCTCAGGCAGCTAGAATTAATCAGCTTGAATTAGCACAGCAAATGGCTAATGTTGTACGTTATCCAACATCTTATGCTTATTCTGCTGGCCCATCACCATTCTGTGGTGGATGCTGCAATAACATTTAGTGAGTGTATTTAGTACACCTAAAACTTGAAGATGGTGTATTGCCATCTTCTTTTTAAAAAGAAAGGACAATTTATGATAGAGACTTATTCAAATAATATTACAGTTCCTTCTAATGCATCTGTGCCGTTAAATACAGTTTTCAGAAAAGGAACTACAGTCACAAAGAGTGGTGATGCATCCATTCAATTGAACAAATGTGGTATCTATGAGATTTCGGTCAGTGCTAGTGGAATTGCTGCAAGCGGTGGACTTATGACATTGCAGCTAATGGTTAATGGTGTTGCACTGCCAAATGCATTTGCTAGTTTAACTGCTGCAGATACTACTTCAACACATTCTTTAGCTTTCACTACAAAAGTTCAAGTACCTACAAGCTACAATGAGAATTGCCCATGTAGTGAATCGTTTATTGTTTCTTTGATGAATGCTGGTGTAGAAGCAACATATTCACTAGTAGATATTCTAGTTACAAAGCTGGTGTAAATATGGAACTGATAAAACAATTAGCCGAACAGATGGAAGATGAGATTTGTGACAGTAAACATTATGCAAAGTGGGCGGTAGAAGTGAAAGACAAATACCCTGAACTTGCAGAAACTTTATATACGATCTCATTGCAAGAAGAAAAACATATGCAGATGTTACATGATGAAACTGAAAAAATAATCAGTGTATTAAAACAAAAAAATGTTTCTATTTCTCCTGATATGTTAGCTATCTATGAGTATCTGCATAAGAAACAAATAAAAGAGCGTGAACATGCACTCAGATACCAGGAATTATATAAAAAATAGTAAATCTGGATGCCACAAGGATGCCACGCAACAAAAAAACCGCTTATTTATGCGGTTTTTTGATATTGAGGGCGACTAGTGGGAAACGATTATAGGCTTTTTTTAACATTTATTACCTTCATTTTTTCGCTTATTTATGCGAAATTGCATTTTTGATTTTTATGCTTTTTTATAAAATGGATGCCACAAGGATGCCACGGATGCTATTTTTTGCATGCATGTTTTCTATAAGAATCTTCTATAAAATCCATCATCTGATCGTCAGTATCTTTTAATAAGTGCGTGTATGTTTTTAACGTTTGATTTATATCAGAATGTCCTAGCCTTTTACTAACTGCAACGATATTAACACCAGCGTTAATTAACATGGTAGCGTGGCTATGTCTTAAATCATGCAGTCTAATTTTCTTAACACCACTCTTTTTTATTCCTTCATTAAAGTAACGATCAATAGTTGTTCTGGTGAGTGGACTATCACCACCGAAAAGATAACCTTTTCTATACATTTGTTTTAGCTTCAATAATTGAGAATAGACTTCATTGTTTAAACGCACGTAACGTTTATTTCCTGTTTTGGTAGATTTAATACCTGTAGATGCATCTCTTTGTGATCCATGTATATAAATTGATTTATCATCTTCTATCAGATCAGAACACTGCAAAGCTATTACTTCACCTTTTCTGGCACCAGTCCAAAAGAGAGTAGTAAAGTAAATTCTGTACAGTTCATTGTCAACACCAGTAAGAAACTGATTAAACTCTTCAACAGTCCATACTTGCATTTCTGACATTTTTTCTTCTTCAGTGTTTTTGAAATTTTTGAGAACAACACTAACATTAGAAATTCCATATATTTCAGACGCAAATTTAAAAACGGATCTTACATAAGAAATACATGTATTCTTTGTTTTTGTGGCATAATCCATCTTGCCAAGATTATTTCTCCATTTAATCAATTGTTCTTTAGAAATTTTCTTAATTGGTTTCTCATACAGATCAGAAAATCGTTTTTCAAAGTGTTCTCTATGATGCCTTTTTGAAATTTCAGAAGATTCAATTGTTTCTTCCCACAGTTCAGACATTTCTTTAAAAGTAAGATTAGTATTAGCAGAAATAGCAGAATCATTCTTTTGCATTTTGAGTTTTGCTTCTTCTTCTACTGCTTCACGTTTTAATTTGAAACCACGTTTTTTTATGCACTTCTTTTTATTTGTTAGTGGATCTTTAGTTGTCACCTGTACAAAATAAGTTTTTCTTTTCTTATCGTAGCCAATCATGGTATAATTACCTCGCACATTTATAGATTTCTTTTTTGGACTATATCCAAGGAAGAATCAGCACTGCTCTTTTCTTATTCCTACTTAGAGCAGTGCTTTTTCTTTTTATAAACTTAGTAGAGAATTGATTGCATCTTTTATGTTTTGTGGTGCAGTACGATAGCCTGCTACTAAATCAATTTCTGATCGATCTGTTAATAATAAATTTTTATTTTCAGAATTGCCATCATTAAACAATTGACTATCATCAACCATATCAAAAAGCTGTTGAACAGAATAACCCATGTTTATTGCTATTGATTTAAATGCATCTAAACTTGGATTCTTTTTTTCACCGTTTATTATTTGAGAAATATATGTATTTGATAATCCACATTTTCTAGCAAACTCACGAGCTGATAAATTGTGCTCTTTTAAATAATCCGTAATGATATCTCCTATATCCATATTGTTCCCTCCATGTAAATTATAAAGTGCATTTATAGATTTTCTTTTTTGGACTATATCCAAGGAAGGATCAGCACTGCTCTTTTCTTATTCCTACTTAGAGCAGTGCTTTTTCATTTTATAAACTTAGTAGAGAATTGATTGCATCTTTTATGTTTTTTGGAGCAGAACGATAGTTGCTAATCAATTCAATCTCTTTTATATCTGTTAACGTTATAATGTTTTCTATCGGTACGTCGTAACCTAGTAGCCATGTGGGAGAAACATTCAATGCACTTGCAATTTCATAAATCCTATTTGCTTTTGGAACTGCAAATCCAGACATATATTGAGAAATTGAAGATTTAGATATTCCTGACTTTCTACTTAGTTCGATAGCGGACATGTTTCTAATTCTTAAACCTTCCTTAATCCTATCTTTTACTTCTTTCACACTTTCCTCCTATTCGTGATGCATATACATTTTAACTGATAATTTATACGTTTAAAACAAAAAAGTTAAAAAAGTTTAACAAAAGTGTTGACAGTAAAAGTTTAAAAAGTTAAACTTGTAATCGTTGAAAGGAGGTTAAATGTTGGACTTTAGAAAATTAAGAGGAAGAATTATTGAGAAGTATGATACGCTTGAAAATTTTGCTAAATCATACGGAATTTCTCCTGTTTGTTTATCTAAAAAGATGAACAACAAATCTCAATTTACTCGAAAAGACATTTTGGAAATGTCAGAAATGCTAGATATTAGTAAAGAAGAAATTGGTGATTATTTTTTTACAAAAAGAGTTTAAAAAGTTAAACTCATTCATCTGCTGAATTCTAAGTACAATCTGGATCTATCTGTTTCTTGATTAAAGGCAAATAAAAAACCATTTGGACTATGGAGATTCTGACAAGAATTTCTGAATGCGTAAAAAACGTAAACTCAAAAATATTTCACAATTTAAAAATCAGCAATGATGCCTAGCTGATTACTCACGAAAGATTGTACTTAGTATTCAGCGGATGATGGAAAAAGAAAGGAGTGAAGATGCCAAGACCTATTAAGACAAGAGAAAAGATTGCTTCTCAATTCTATCTTAATACAACAGATATCATGGTGCTGATTGGATGCAGCTGGCAAAACGCAAAACGATTATTCAACAAAGCGAGTGAAGTTGATAATGAAGAGCTGCCATTCAGAGTTGAACCTTTAAAGGTTAGAACTCAAATAGTTCTCAAATTAGCAGGAATATCTCAAAGGCAAATAGATAGGATCGTTCAAGGCACAAAAAAAGAAATCCAGTCATAGAGAATTTATGGATTTCCGGGTGAAGCCAAGACCAATTAACTTCACCCACATTGTAACAAAAATAAGGAGAAAAAACAATGCTGGAAAAAACAAGAAAAAGACATTTGAGATTGTCTCTACAAATGCTGCTGACACTCATCATACCAATCTGCGGATTTATCGCAATTGGAACAGAAGATACATTCTTATGTGTTTCATCTGCATTCATTATGATCTCGTCTTTAATCATTATGAATAGATATGGAGATTGAACATGCCTAAGTTATCAAGAGAAACATTAGAAAAGAGATTGAATGATGCACTGAAAGCATTAGATCAGGAAAGAAAAATGAATTTGAAACTCTGGAATGACTTCCATGAAGCACAAATAAGAATTCAGTACTTAGAAAATGAGAATTCTATGTTGAGATTGAAAGATGGCAGTTAACTGGAATCTGTTAAAGGAGGTAAGAAAGATGCAGAAAAATTACCATTTAGATGCCTATGCAGTTGATGCAGTAACCTGGAAGAATCATCCCACAAGATTTGAAATTACTGATGGCTGCAATGGCAAGTATAAGATTTGCACAGAACACGATGAATTATTTGTTTCTAAGCAGGACTTGATCGAAGTCCAGATCCTTATCGAACAGGCATTAGCAGACATTAAAATCAATTAGAAAGAAGTAAACATGCCAAACAGAATTATTAGAGAAAGTATTTGCAGAAGCGATTCTATTGATTCTCTATCTTGGTTTGAAGAAGTTCTGTTTTACAGATTGATTGTGAATGCAGATGATTACGGCAGATTTGATGGAAGAGAATCCATCATAAATGCCTATTGTTTTCCGCTAAAGGAATTGAGAAATAAGCAGATCGGTGATGCCCTTAACGGCTTAGCCTCTGCTGGAATGGTTTACACCTATGAGGTTGAAGCTAAACCCTTCCTTCAGATTGCGAACTGGGAGCAATACCAACAGATCCGTGCTAAAAAATCCAAATATCCTGCACCCGAAAACGATACTTGCAATCATTTGATATCAAATGATATCAAAAGTCACCGTAATCCAATCCAATCCAATCCTAATCCGAATCCTAATCCGAATCCTAATCCGAATCCAAGTATATATCGTGCAAATGATGCACGAGAAGAGACTGAAACCTTGGATCTTGTTGAATCGTGGTTTAACTCGTTCTGGAACGTATACCCGAAAAAGGCTGACAAGAAGAAAGCAAAAGAGAAGTTTAGAAAGATTTGTAAGACGGAATCGGACTTTCAGAAAATCATGACTGGTTTAAATCAAACAGTCATTCCGAAAGCAAAAGCAGAAGGTAATCAGTTCATTCCATTGCCTACGACCTGGCTGAATGGTGAAAGGTGGAATGATGAGCCTTATAGACCGAAAACAAACAAGAATAGCGAATGGAGGTTCATGGATCTATGACAAGAGAAGATGCGAAAAAGATTCTGCAAATGTTCCAGATTAGCTATCCACACAGCTATTCAAACATGGATGCAGATGAAGCAAGACTGTTTCTGCAATTGTGGACAGATGCATTTAAGAACATACCTACAAAGGTTGTTTTTGATGCAGTGAAAAATTACATCTACAACACTGATGAGAAGTTTGCACCTAACGTAGGGCAGATTAGAACTGCAATTGTGAAGAATCTGGCACCAGACGTAGAAGAGACTGCAATTCATGCATGGGAACAGTTTCGAAAGTTTGTTTCCAACGTGGATTCGTGGTCAACAGTTGCAGAAGAAGAGCCGAAGTACAAGAAGCTTGATCCAATCACAAGACGATTGTACACACATCGAGAAGCTAGAAGTCTTGCACAGCTAGACAAGAATGTTCTGGAGTATCGAAGAAAAGAATTCATAAGGCTGTACCAGAATATTCTGTACAAAGAGAATGAAGATGCCATGAACAGAGGAAATCTTGTTGCCTTAGCAGGCGGACAGGAAAGATTCGCTGCACTTGGCTATTCTACAGAGAATTTATTACAGCTAGAAGGGGGAAATACTGATGACAAGAATTAGAGGATTTGAACTTGTAAAAGAAGAAGCAAGACAGAATCATGTGAAATGCATTCTGCTACCTAAGAGAAGCACAAAGAACAGTGCAGGGTATGACTTCTTTCTTCCAAAGAGCGTTGCTATTCTGCCACATAGTACAACACTACTATGGACAGACGTTAAGGCATACATGCAGAAAGATGAAGCATTACAGCTGCATATCAGAAGCTCAATTGGAAAGCGAGGAATCATACTTAGCAACTGTACAGGCATCATTGACAGTGATTATTACAGCAATCCTACCAACGATGGAAACATTGGAATCATGCTTAGAAACATGACTGACGAAGTAATCGAACTGATGGGTGGCGAGAAGATCATGCAGGGAATCTTTACAAAGTATTTAATTGCAGACAATGACAACGCAACGGAAGAAAGAATCGGTGGAATCGGAAGTACAGGTAAAGGGAACTAGCATGAGTCAACAGTTAACGATTTTTGATGAGCTGTGCGACAAGTTCAGTATTACAAAGCCTATTCGTTTAATAGAATTATTTGCCGGCTACGGATCACAAGCAATGGCATTGAAAAGAGCTGGTGCAAACTTTGAGCACTACAGAGTTGTTGAGTTTGATAAATACGCTATCAAGTCTTACAACGCTGTTCATGGTACAGACTTTCCAGCAATCGACATTACAACAGTTCATGCTGCAGATTTAGGAATCGTTGATACAGATGATTACTGCTACATGATGACATATAGCTTTCCATGCACTGACTTATCCGTAGCAGGACTTCAGAAAGGAATGAAAAAAGGCAGTGGTACACGTTCTGGACTGCTTTGGGAAGTTGAAAGACTTCTCAAAGAAATGAATGAGCTGCCACAGATTCTATTCATGGAAAATGTAACACAGGTTCATAATCAGCAGAACATCGAAGATTTTAAATCGTGGCTCAATTTTCTTGAATCGTTAGGCTATTCGAACTACTGGAAAGATTTAAACGCAAAAGACTTTGGAGTGCCACAGAACAGAGAACGCTGTTTCATGATCTCTTTACTTGGGAATTACGTTTATCACTTCCCTGAACCAATCAGGGAAAGAAGGACTAAGCTGAAAGACTTATTGGATCATAACGTTGATGAAAGATTTTATCTGAAATCAGAAAAAGCAGAAAAGCTAATCAAGCAATTGATTGTTGCGAATATTCCTTCAGAAAACGAAAACGTAGAGACAGTGCTGGCTACCAAACAAGGAACAGTATTAGAAAGACAAACAGATGTAGGTGCTACCCTTTGCTCCAGAGACTATAAAGGATTAAGAAATAGAGATAATGACAATGTAGTTGTCGAGAAGATTTCAATCAGACAGGCAACGAAAAAAGGATTTATCAATATGAACAATGGGGGGTAGTTGACATGTCTTATCCAGGCTCAAAATTAAGACGAGGAAGAGTACAGGAAGATGGCAACGTATCTCCAACTCTGACATGCAGTGGCGATGCAATTATGAGGGTAGAGAAATGCAAGAAAAAGAAATAATCAAACTTGGCTATCTTGGGAATGAGAAGCATCAAAGCACATTGGTTATTTCAAAAGAAGGTATTGCTCCTACTTTGGACTGCTGCATGGGGGGGAACTTACAGGTAAAAATTATGGACGAAGTAAAAGTTGTTGGTGAACTTGAAAAAGGATTTAAACAAGTCTATCAGGTTTTATCACCAGAAGGATTATCACCCACGCTGGATTGCTGTGGTGGGGGAAATAGACAAGTGAAAATCTATGATGAGTACGAATATAGAATCAGAAGATTAACACCTAAAGAATATGGAAGATTGATGGGAGTTTCTGACGAAGATTATGAAAAGATGGCATCTGTCAACAGTAATTCTCAATTGTATAAGCAATTTGGAAATTCAATTGTCGTAGATGTTATGGTCGCAATCTTTAAAAAACTGAATATAGAACAGGAGAAAGAAAAAAATGATTAGTTGTGATGAAGGAAAGACAGCTGTAGTAGGAACAGGAAATAAAGTGTTATCAGAATGGGCAACACTGACATATTCGATTCTCAAAGAATTTACAGAGAATAACAAAGATAAGGAATTTAAAGAGCTTCTTAAAGAAAAGATGCGTGAAGCTCTGGAAATGGATTTTGCGATGGCATTCAGCGAAAAAACAGGCGAAGAAATATTGAAAGAAGCAATCGAATCGATGAAAGAAACTATTTAAAAAAATATGGAAGAAAGTTGGAAAATCTAGAAAGCAATGGAAAAGAGGATATAGAAGAGAGCAGTGAGTGAAGAAAGCAAAGAAGAATTAAGTGCATGGTGCCTTTCAAACAATCCGAAGATTCTTTCAAAAAGCAGAAATGCCGAAGAATTGAAAGAAGAGCTGTACAGAAAAAAGGAATGCTATGAAAAGACACTAGAAGAGAAAGAAAATGAGCTGAAACTGAAAATGCATAAGAACAGAGTCCTGTATGAGAACAAGATAAAAAAGCTGCAGCAAATAATAGAAAGGCTGTAAGGATATGAAATACAAAGAAATAGATGATTGTGTAAAAGAATTGAATGGGATGTATGACAAGCTGCTCGATCATTATTGCGAAGATAGCAATAGAATCTGTGCAGAATGTGTTCTTGCTGATGAAGATCATGATTGCGTACTGAACAATTTGCAGGACTTAATCAATAAATTAGAGGAGAAACAACTATGAACTATTACAAGCAAATTGCAGAGATGCTAGGTGTTGAAATCGGAGAAGAGTTTAGACTAAAAGAAAATAAAACAAAAGATATTTGTAGACCTAGATATAAGATAACGCAAGAAGAAGGACTTATGTATAGCGTGAACGGAAATGAATTTGATAGAAGTGTTAGTCTTATGTCAATTATTAATGGAAGCTTCAGTGTTGTAAAACTTCCATGGAAGCCTAAAAATGGCGATGCCTATTGGAGATACCAACCACAATTTGGAAATGCTTCGCTTTCTGCTTGGCTTGATGATGGTATTGACTTTTGCAGGTGGAAAGTAGGCAACTGTTTCCTAACAAAAGAAGAAGCAGAAACCAAAGGCAAAGAGATCATGGAACAGATTCAGAAGGAGTATGAGAAAGCATGAACTATTACAAGCAAATTGCAGAAATGCTCGGAGTGGAACTAGAAGAAGAGTTTAAGTTGAAACCTTCCTGTCTAGAAAAGCCATGGAATTGTCTATATAGATTTTCAAAAGATGGACTTGAAAACAAGTATTCTGATGGTGTTTGGGTAAAGTGTGAAAAAGGTGCGATAGACAACATTCTTATTGGACAAACTGAAGTTATAAAGATTCCATGGAAGCCTGAAAAAGGGGAACCATACTGGTACTACTCAGTAGGGTTGAAAGAAGCAAATCTTACTCAGTGGGAAGATAAACTTTGGGATTTGTTGTATTGGAAGGTAGGAAACTTTTTTAAGACAAAAGAAGAAGCAGAAACCAAAGGGAAAGAAATCATTGAACAGATTTATAAGGAGTACGAAGAAGTATGAATAAAAAATATTTATTGCTGTTGTTAGCACTGTTTCTGTGTGGATGCATCGGAAACAGTCAGATTATAGACACGACATACACGTATAAGAAAGCAATCGTAAAAATGCCTAACGGAGAAGCAAAAGAAATAGAAGTACGCAGTTGGGCTGATTACGCAAACAGCGATGCAATTTCAATTACTGGGGAAAATGGAGAACGTATTTACACGCATCTAAACAATGTTGTACTGATTGGAGATTAGTAATAAAAAGAAAGATATGAGAGGTGAATAATGAACAATTCACATGAATTATTAGATGGTGTTAAAGGAATTCTTGTCAAAGATTTCACTCCTAAATACAGCACAATCGAGCTAATTGAAAACAAAGAAACATATCCGTTTGCAAAGCCTGTAGGCTTGTTTCCTTTCAAAAAGGTTAAAAAAGACTACGGAAACAGAAAGATTCTTTCTGTGATGGATTTTAATGATACTCACACAACGTCAATAGCTATAGAGGTACTTAAATAATGATTAGCAGAGCAAAACTAAGAGGTAAAAAACTAGATGAAGATTGCAAGAGCTGCTGCACATCTTCTCACGAATATGGATTAGATGATGATAGAGTTTTCTGCTATGGACTGGTTGACTGTTCAACTGATGAACTTATTGAAAAGTGCAAGAACTGTAAAGCACTTGTTTGGAATGCAGCACCACCGGAGGAAAAAAATGAAAGCCAAGGAATTGATTGAATTATTACAGAAATACGATGATGAAACGGAAGTTAAAATATGCGATTCAAGACTTCCTGTTTATGATCCGATAGAAATATGTGATTTTGCAGATGATGAAGATGGGGCACTTATAATCGAAGGAGAATAAATATGCACAATATGGATAATAAAGCATTAAAAATTGTAAAAGATTACGTTTTTGAACACTTACACAAGGACGCAAAGGAAGAAGATACAAATCCATACATCGTATGGAAGTATTTAATGAGTACAGATCTACATGATGGAATGTATTACGAAGTCACATACAACGGAGATAAGCAAGAGTGGTATCTTGACGCTTACAAAAAGTTTGAAAACAGATGTATTCCTATGAGTGAGGTTGAATAATGAAAAGTAGAACAATAGCTGCACTTTCAACATTACTCATGTTGACAGGGTGCCAAAAATCATGTGCTGTTAATTACAATCTTAGAAATGATGCAAACAATTTTAAGGTTAGAAGAAAAGTAGTAGCACTAAATACCAGAACAGATGAAACATTGTTTTCAGTTGAAGGCTATATCTCAATTGATACAGACAGTGATGGAGATTTGAATGTAATGATCAGAACAGGTGAAGATGAATATAAATTGTTTTATGCTCATTTATCTGATGATGTTACATATACATCCATCCAGCTTGAACCTAGAGAGACAAATCAATATGCATATGAAATATCTTTCTTCCCGGCTAAAGAAGCAATTATGCATGGATTGATTGATATAAATTCTACAGAGGAAAAAAGAAAATGAATGCTGAAGAAATGTTTGATGGGGAAGTAATAAGAGCTAAGTATATTGTCGAGCATTATATAGAAAGTGGAATTACAACGTGGATATATATTCCAGAAGAAAAAGAGGAGAACAAAATGAGTGAAACAAATTTAGAACATTATAAAGAGCAATTGAAGAAAATCTTACTATTCCATTTTGACAGTCCCAGAGCTGTCATTAAGTTGATTAGAGAAAAATTTGGCTGTCAAATCAAAGTTGAAAAGTATGCTACAGATGCAATCTTAGAGTGGATGGCTCAACCATACAAAGAACAAATTCTAGATGATGTTGAAAGAAAGTATCTTTCTGATGTAATTCGACCTTTTAGAAAAGAAGTAGCTACTATTTCAAAGTTTAACACTTTTGATGGTAGCCAGTACATCTACATAGAAATGAAAGATAGACGTGGGATCAATTTACCGACTTTTTCAAAAGGCACTATGTATAAGGGTATGATAGAGGAAATGCATTACTCACTTAAGGAGTTAGGACTGTAAATATGTTAAACATTGAAAAATATAAAGATGAAATATTAAATGAATATCAGCAGCTTATGAGTAAAAATACTCCATATTATATGGATGGTACAAGAATGAATAAAGCTATTCAGACAATTGCATTTAAACATTGTGGAAAGGTATTACGTGGTACATCTATTACATTTAGATGGCTATTTGAAGAATACGAAGAACCTGTTCTAGATAACGTGGAAAGAAAGTATCTATCGGCAGTTATTAAGCCATTCAAGGGTGATGTGGATTATATCTGTAAGAGATTGAACCATGGTGGCTATTATATTGCAATTGTCAGCAATGGAACTGATGTAATGAAGCTTCCATATTTCCCTAACAACGAAATGTATAAGGGTATGGAATTAGACCGCATATATAAATTAAGGGAACTGGGATTATAGATATGTTAAACATTGAAAAATATAAAGACGATATTCTAAATGCAGCACAAGCAGACATAACTTGTTGTGTTATTGATTTGTATCATAATGGTAAATGTCCGGATAATTGCAAAGACTGCAAAAAAGCTGCTATGGAATGGCTACTAGAAGAATGCAAAGAACCGATCCTAACTGATTCAGAAAGAGAATATCTCTCAGCAGTTATTAAGCCATTTAGAAAAAAAGTGATGGATGCTGTAAAGACACAATATAGTGGAGGAAAACAAAGCATTAGGATTAGAATTTGTGCTGGAGATTACGTTGAGTTGCCACTTTTCAATAATAATACAATGTATAAAGGAATGGATGTTGGCAAGTATTACACACCAGAGGAGTTAGGACTATGAAGCCGATAATCAATCCGTGGTTATTCTACATTGTAGATGTAATTGACAATTTCAAATCAGCATGTTTCATACTTATTCTGCTTATTGTAATAGCCTTTGGAGCTATATTTCTTATAGAAATAGGCGAAGATGCGGATGGAGTAGAATTAGACGAAGTGAAAGTAATTAAAACTCTCAAGAGAATGGGTGTTGTTGTAGTATTACTGATAACTTTTAACATGTTACTTCCAAGCAAAAAGACATGCTATCAGATGATGATTGCTTCACAAGTAACAGACAATAATATTCAGAAAGCAGAAGATGTGATTAAGGGTTCTGTTGACTATATCTTTGAAAAGATAAATGAGGGTAAGTAAATGATAGCTTGGATATTTTCAAACATTCGGTTAGTGATCACTCTTCTTGTTCTTCTTGCATGTATTTGTTACATCTTTCTTTTTTATATCTTATTTCAAGATTTAAAAGATTGGAAAGAATGGAAGGAATTGGAAGAGCATGATAGAAACAAATAGATGGTACATGCTGAGTGACGATGAACGTGATGAAGTATTTAAAATAAAATATGGATGGATGCTTGTAAACCTGTTGAAATATGGAAACTGTTTAATCCCACAGGCAGCAATTAACAAATCAAGTTTAAGGATGATTAAAGCTGCACTCGAACAGGATCTTAGTGATTTAGGATTTGAAGCAATAATCAATATAAAAAAAATTTATGTGAAAGAGTATCACGAAACAGATTATATAGCGGAGGGAACATTCGATGATAACATCAGAATACAAGGCAAAGCCTTTAAAGGAAAAACCATTACTGGACGAATTAGACAGTGAAACTATAATTGCATGGTTTCGCTGCAATTCCTGTATAACATGCCTGTTTAGAAAAAATGTAATTGATCAAGATGAAGAAGTGGATATTTACTGGTGCAGTAGAATGCACGAAAAAAATAGAATTTGTGAAATGTGCAATTTTCTAGGATATTCAAAAGAATAATCATGACCAGATTACAAAGATGCCCTTCCTGTGGATGCACTGCAAGATTGTATGTAGACTTCAGTAAAAGAGTCAATTCCAGATATCCGATAGTAGTTCGCTGCAGCATGTGTGGATTGTCCACAGAACCATGCAATTCAGAGCGAAATGCTATCGAGACATGGAATAGCATGTTTGAGTGCAGACACATCATAGGAAGGCAGTTAAAGCTATTCTGAAAGGGGTAATATGGCAAACTTTGGAAAAACGAAAAGCACTAAGAAAAAAGTAGTACCAAAAAAGATGCCTAAAAGATATGACAATCCAAACGATGATTATCAGCGTAAAACAGACTGGAAGCTAGGCAAACAGACAATGTGGTACATTTCAAAAGATGATTTTGAAAAGATGCAGCGTGTTCAGCTCGTTAGATGCCAGAAGGCTGTGAAAGATACAGACAACGAGTACAGACAGGATCGTAATTATTTACTTTTGATGCTGGGTGTAAACCTTGGATGCAGAACAAATACGATTCTGGAAATGACACCGAGAGATTATGCAGGTGGCAAATTCAGAATCAAAGAGCACAAGACAGGAAAGGTACAGCAGTTTGAATTGAGAGACAACCTGTATCGTTTACTGGTGGACTACACGAAGAAATATGGCTATACGACAGATGAATTCATTTTTCGTGCACATAGATCAAGCAGGAATAAACCACTCACAAGACAGACTGCATGGGTGTTTGTAAAAGAGCTGGCGGATGAAGTAGGTATTGAATATATGGTCGGTGCTTATTCATTAAGAAAAAGTTTTGCAAGATGGCTGTATGATGAATGCCACGATATTTATAAAGTACAGAGAGTTCTGAATCATTCTTCTGCTGTAACAACTGCAAGATATATCTGCCTGGAAGAAGATGAAGTAATGAAGATCAGAGCTGCTATCGAGTATGGCTTCGACAGATTTCAATAATAGTTTCTTACATAGTGCATTATGTAAGATTCCAAAAAGCAGGAAATCTATAAAAGTGGCATAAATAAAAGGAATTTTAAAAGAATACAAGCAACGTGACAATTTAACATAACTTGTATTCTGCAAGATTCCGAGAAAGGAATAAAACATGGAAAAAGTTAACCATCCAGAGCATTATCAGAGCAAAAAAGGCATTGAAGTGATTGATGCAATGGATGCATTTACAGAAGGTCTTGAAGGAATCGAGGCTGTAGATACTGCACAAGTCATTAAGTATATTTGCAGATGGAAAAAGAAAAACGGTTTAGAAGATTTAAAGAAGGCTAAATGGTATCTTGACCATTTGATCAGCAAAGTTTCTGATCAAAGAATAACAGAAGTAACTTTATACGTTGACGAAATGGAATATGTAAAAGATGATAAAACAATTTTTCACTTTAAAGATATAACACCTGAAAGTGAAAAACAGAGGTCTCTATGACAGTTGAAAATGACAGATACAAGAAAAGAATTGCTGTAGGGAAACTTACAGAAGCATATGTCATCATTCCAAAAAAGATTGAGCGTATCAACGATAAGATAGACGAAATCATGAAACACTATACAAGTGTTTCTGCGGTCAGCTTTGAATCACATGTTCCTTCTGGAAAAACAAATGATGAGAAACTGGCAGAGATGGTTACAAAATTGGATGAGCTGAATAAGCAACGTGAAGATTTACGTAAAAGACAAGAATTCATCTACAAGTCATTAGGCATCCTTAATCTTTCTGACAAAGAGCTACTTATTTTAGCAGTTGTATACAATACAGATTCTTATAAAGAAGCTGGAGAAAAGACTGGATATTCCAAGACTCAAATCTATAGAGTGATGGAAGAAATTTATAGAAAGGTATCAAAATATATATGATCATTATTTTATTGATAGCGTATCTTGCAAATTTGCTTGTGGTAACAAATTTATTCTTCTGGATATTATGGTGGTTTGTGTTTATAATTTCTGTATTAGATACAATATTCGATATCCTAGATCGAGTGCATAGACATAGAAGGAATTAAAATGGCAGAAGAATAGGCTGCAGATTAGTGCTATAATGCTTTGTAGAAAGAGAAAAAACCATGGACAGAGAATATACACAGCACATAGATAAAGAAATTGATGATGCTTTTGAAATTGTAGGAATTATCATACGTGCAAAAATAAACAGATTGTGCAACGAATTGAAACATGATGAAGCAGCTGAATTGGATAAAGCTTTAATTCTTATCAATAATACAGATTATTCAAAATAAAAAAAGCACCGCATTGCTGCGATGCTTTTTTAGTGGGGCATACGTTGAAATATTGACCTCTTAGATTTCAATTTTGCTTTGTTTTAGCAATATCATCTAATACAAGTTGCCTAATATAATCAGATTTATTTGAAGCAGATCTTATTTTGTTGATTACATCTGCATCTTCTTCGTTTCTGAAAATTAGATTAATACGAATTGAATGCTCTTTTTGATAATCATTTTTTTGCTGGGTTCGATTGACTTTCTTTTTTTCTTTTGGCATGTTAAAATCTCCTTTACTCGATTTTATTATAAAACATGATCAGCGTCCAATTCCAAAGGATGCAACTTCTTATCCAGCCAAAGGTACATAGAGAAATACTTATGGCTTTCAATATAGCGATCCATTTCTCTTAAAAAATCATCGTTTGTAGATTCGATTAAATCTTTATTGTTTTCAAAGCCTATGCAACCGTATTTCAAAACGATTTCCTTTCCGTCAAATAAAATCCAGTCAAAATAATCTTCATACGCTGTTTCGTGCTGAATATCTGCACCGCATTCCTGCAGCTCCTTGCAGAACTTCACGCTTGGATAAAGCTGTATGCGTTCTCTTCTGTAATTGTGCTTCCATTCTATCTTCAGTGGCAGAATGATGTGATCCAAAGCAATTGCTGCTTTAGCAATGAAATTTTCTAATCTTTGCTGCATAACATACCTCCTAAAATTGACCTCATAGATTTGAAATTCACTTGTATTTTAACTCAACACAATCTTAAACGCTGAATCATCAGCTGATAAGACTGGTGCCATACTGTAATTACCTAAAGGATAAACAGATTCTGCTCCATTCAATTCAGATAATTGTTTATTGATCCTTTTTACTACAGGCTTTTTTTCATCGTCTTTTAATATCGTAATCGTACTTTTTGTACGATTAACGACTCTAAAATACCATACACAATTGTGATCACATGCACTTCTGCACGCATAAATGTTTCCTACTTCAAATTTTAGCATAAGTTTTAATCTCTTCTATCTTCTTCCATGAGTCTTAAAACAACTTCTTCATCAACGATTTCATTTCTATGTGATTCAATGAATTCTTTTCCTTTTTCCATAGCTGGCAATAAAATATTCTGAATATCCAATGATTCAAAAAAATCGATTACTTCTTTGTATGAATTACATCTGTGAACCCTGAAACCAAGTTCAACTGAAATGTTCCATTCATCATCATCTTTTCTTATATAAAACCTGATTCCATCTTTCTGGTATTCATAACCTTCTTTTGTTGAGAAATAATAATAAGTTTTGAATATTTTTTTTGTATCGCATGTATAACGATTAAATTCTTTATATGCAGTCTTTCGCATATGATCTTCCTATATACCTTTAAATATTGACCTCTTAGATTTGAATTTTGCATCAAATTTGAAACAGAAGGGGATTAGATCCCCATTCTGTTAATTTTGCTCACTTAATTTTTCGATAACTTCTTTAGCTGCACGCTTGCCATTGGCTGTTAGCTGACGCTGCCATGCACCCTGAGATGGTGCCCATCTAAAGCCATTTGATTTTAGAATCGTTCTGACTTCTGCATCTGGCTTTCCATCAAAGATAAACTGAATTCTCATTGCTTCTGAATTTTCGATATATTTAAAACCATCGTATTCCTGTTCTGCATTGCCTTTTTCTTTAACTTTTTCAAGGCTTTCAATTCTTTCTTGAATTCTTTTCATTTTAGCGTTGCTATTTTGCAAGCTATATGAAGGAAATGGAATGTGATAAATCCATTTATCCATTGATTCCTGCAATTCTCTAGCTTGATTTTCAGTTAAATCTGGACAACCTTCCAAAGTCTTGTTCTTTCTATGATAGGCATTGATTCTCTTCATTCTTTCGTGTTCTGATTTCAGATTTTGTAGTTGGAATTTCAAAGCATCAATTGCTTCTGGATCATTGGATTGAATTCCCTGATAGGCTACACCACGTAATACATATAAAATGTGTTCTGCTTTCTCAAAATTTGAACGATTGGCATCCCATGCTGCAACTTGTCTTTCTTTCTTACGAGTTGGAAAATTTGCTGGACCACTAACTAAAACGGATGGACATTGACAGCCGATTCTATTTTCTTCATTGATTGCATAAGCTAACGTTCTGCAATACTTGTCTAGTAATTCTGCTGCATGTTCTTTCTGAGCTTCTGTTTTGCAATCATCAACAACCTTGTTGTAAATCTTTTCTGCTTTTTCACATTGCATTCTGTATTGCTTTGTTGCACTTCCTGCTTCATAGTCACGTAATGACATCATGTAATGTGATCTTCTTGCGAGTTCTTCATTGATTTCGTATAGCATAAATTTTTTCCTCCTGCGAGTCTTTCTACACTCTGCTTTTATGCGTTTCGATCTTGTGGATCTCATCAGTACACCGCTTTATCAGGTGCATACGCTACCGCATAAGCGGTATACGTTGGAAAATTGCTATCAAAGATTTGAAATTGGCTTTGTTTTTTCTAAAATCTGATTGATTGGATCAATACACCAGGCTTCAACTGCAAAATCATTTTCAATGCATTCTTTAAAATGATTAATCAGATCACTGATAGTATTGCAGCCTACAAAAGTTTTTCTAATTGCATATGTAAAACCGTAATACTCTTTGATTTTGTAGGATTTTACAATTCCATTCTTTTCAATTGAAATTGTTTTATTTTCATTGTCTTTTATAGAATAATGATCATTTCTATAATTGAATTCAAATGTTTTTATGTTCCTGAAGCTATAACCATTGCTTTTTACTTCTTTGTAAGTTGCATATGATTCATAATTTTTGTGTTCCATTTTTTTATCCTCCTATATACATTTGAAAATTGACCTCATAGATTTCAATTTTGCTTATATTTCACAAACACAGAACATTTAAGGTAGCACCATGATATGCAAACGATGATTCACGAAACAATTCATTTTCACTTTTTACTTGTATATCACACATAGCTACTAAATTTTTGAGCTGCAGGAAATAAGTAATCTGAACAGTATCTTTATTTTTTATAGATCTAGTCCAGGAAATAATCTGTTTTCCTGTTTCATACCATACGCAATCAATTTTTCCGTTTCTCAAATCGTGCGATAATTGCAATAATTCACAATCAATCTTTTTTGCTGCTTTGTCATATTCTGCAAAATCATGCGTTTTCCATGCTTTTTTATTCAACTCATCGAGTGAATTAAACATAATCTTTTTTATGCACATTTCTTTTTTCCTCCTGCTATCTGCATTTTTCATGAAGGCTTTAGACTTCCAAAGGCTGCATTACAGAAGGGGATATACCCTTCAAAACTGGATCAAAAGATTTAATTTTCGCTTGTTTTTTCAACCTGAGAACTGCTAAACAGGTAAGCATTGACTAGAATATAATTACGATCTGAATTTTCATTTTCTTCATTTTCTTCGTTTTCCTGCTGCTTTCTAGTTTTACGCTTCCATAGCTTAGTAGTCACGCAGGCTTTTTCACCACGTTTGACGTGGTAGCCATTGCATTTCCAGTATAGGAACGTATTCAATTGTTCATTTTCTTTTATTGTTCCTTCTAAAATTGCTGCTTTTGTTACTTCTTCCAGAATTGCATTGTTTGTCATATATACCTCCTAAAATTGACCTTAAAGATTTCAAAATTGCTTGATTTTTTCGATTAATTCCATAGGTGGAAAATTGCAATTCATCAAATAATCAATAATTAAGTCAGGATCATCCATTAATTTTTCTTGAACATCATCGAAATTTTTTTCATATTCTTCTTCAGACAATGGAATTCCTTCCATATCTAGCACGAAATCAACGATTTCATCTGCAAGTTCAAAACATAAGTGTTTCATACTTCTTCCTTCTTTCTTTTTTCTGCTATCAGCTTTTCACATAATGGCTTTAGACATTCAATGGCAGCTTTACAGTGAAGCGGTATACGTTTCGAAACCGCCTCGAAAGATTTGAAAATTGCTTTATTTTACAATTCTGTATCTAAACCTTAATAGAACCGTGTCACCGAATGTTTCACGGTGTATAAATGAGATTTCATCAGAATACATATGAACATTGATAAATTCCAGTAAATACCAACCCCATTGATTTACAAGATCCAATTGGTTTGTAATTTCTTCTGGCAAAAGTGTACTTTCAAATCCATGAAGTCTGTAAAACCTAATTTCATTTATGAATTTGTAGAAATCTTCTTCTTTGATTTCAATTACTTTCTTAAGTTTTCCAAGTTCTTCTACTTGATTGGCATTTAGTTTTCCAACATCAATTTTTTCTTTTTTCATTTTTTTATCCTCCTGCTATCTGCTTTTCACATAACGACTTTAGACGTTCAACGGTAGCATTACAGAAGGGGTTATACCCCTTGAAACTGAATCGAAAGATTTCAATTTTGCTTGATTTCGATATAGTTGTGAAACGGTGTAATATGACAGTATGCTTTTTTACCGTCTAGAATGAAATCAAAACACAATGAGAAGAAATTACAATTATGACTTGAAACTCCATGAAAATGTATTTCATTCAAATCTTTTACAAAGTTCTTCCAGAAATTCCATGCATTCCATTTAGCACTTGAACAACTTTTATAGCAATCATTCAAATCACTATAGCCATCCATTTTCTGAACTGATTTTTTCACTTCAAAACATACATTTTTAATTTCAATAGTTTTCATTTTTCTAACCTCGTTTCATCCTTTTTTTACTGTCTTTTGACCTAAAACATTGTTATTTTCATCTATAAACTTGATAGATATTTCTATAGAATCGCTTTCATAAAATTCATAACCTAAAGCGTCGATATATTCATCAATTTCATTTTCGAGATATTCATTAATTTTTGCTTCACTTGCATTTTTTAAGTTATAATCGCACTCATATTTTTCACTTTTTTCGAAAAAGTGATTTTTATAGAGTTGTTTCAAACTTGTTTCAATAAACATATTTTTAACCTCCTATTTCTGAAAATCTTTCATGTAAAGGTATTCCATTGTTGACCATTTCAGAATACTTTCTTGATGTCTTTCAAGTCCTATTTGACAAGCAACAAAGTCATCATCAAGTTGGAACAACTCGGAAGTTTCAATACATAAATATTGACCATCTAGAGTTAGATACAATCCACAATTTCCGTGTCTCTTTTCAATTTCGTGCATTACGATTTTTTCAAACCAACCACAATTTAAAGCGATTTTTTTAGTATCATTTTTAGCGATTTGATAACCACTTTCGAAAGTTACTTCTTTATAGCCTTTTAATGTACTACCGCCATTTTTTAATGCATTTTCAATAATTTTTTTCATGTTTTTTCCTACTTTCTTTTATGTCGTGTTCACGTTTGAACTGTCTATAATATATGCCTTAATCGTGAACACGTCAATAG